>Ga0209471_1000422_pt1 | contig 29296 bp, 28 predicted proteins | sample GraSoiAngelo_128_FD_185885 | JGI IMG/M metagenome (GOLD analysis project Ga0209471, IMG submission 185885) | Grasslands soil microbial communities from the Angelo Coastal Reserve, California, USA - 14_0927_12_20cm (SPAdes) (version 2) | ecosystem: Environmental > Terrestrial > Soil > Grasslands ... | reverse complement strand
GGATAGCGATAGGTGGCCACCGCCGGCACGATGAGACTCGTGAATACCAGATACACGCCGACCAGCTGCACCGAGATGGTCACCACGAACGCAAACAGCACGTAGAACCCGACGCGGCCGAGCCGCTCCCGATACCGGAACCAGGCGAGCAGGAAAATACCGGTCACGATGGCGGCGTGGACGAGCTGCCGAGGCGTGACCCACAGAATCTGGCCGGCGAGCAGATCCTTGAGATCCTCGCCGCCGTGCGGATCGTTGGCGAGCAGCAGGATCTGCGCGGTCGAGGCGAGCACGAACAGCACCCCGATCAGCGCTTCCTGGGCCTCGGGGCGCTTGCGCTCGGTCCAGGTGAGGAGCAGCGCGCCCAGCAGCGCGGCGGCGGCCGCGGCGACCTGCGTGATCCAGCCGCCCGCGCCGAGGCCGGAGACGTGCGCGGCGATCACGCCAAGGCCCGCCACCTGTGCGATCGCGAGGTCGATGAACACGATCCCGCGCGCGAGCACCTGCTGCCCGAGCGGCACGTGCGACAGCACGACGAGAACGCCGGCAATGAGGGCCGGCCACAGGATGCTCAGATCCGCTTGCAGGGTACTCATTGATTGGCCGCCAGCAGCCGCTTGAGGGTGTCATCGAAGAGACCGAACAGGTCTTTGGCCTCGGGCGTGCCGCCCACCGTGTAAGGCAACAGCACCACCGGCACGTGGATGCGTTCCGCGAGCCACTCCGCAGCCCGCGGGTCGTTGTAGGCGTTGCGCAGGATCATCTTCGGCGGCGTGGCGGTGAGCTTGGTGACGAGCTCGGCGAGGTAGCCGGCGCTCGGGGGCACGCCGGGCTTGGGCTCGATGGAGGCGAGCTCGCGTATCCCCAGCCAGTGGCACAGGTAGGCCTGATCGCGGTGGATCACCACGACCGCCAGGCCGCGGAGCGGTGCGGCCTCCGCTTCCCACTTCAAGGTCGCCTGCTGCCAGCGCTTCTGAAAATCCTCACCGCGCGCGGCGTAGTACGCGCCATTCGCGGGGTCGACCAGCGCGAGGCGCGCGCTGAGCGCCTTGGCGATGATCGCGATGTTGTGCGCATCGAGTGTCACGTGCGGGTTGCCGAGCGGGTGGATGTCCCCCATCGAGCGGTCCACGGCGGAGGGCACCTCCAGCAGCGGCACGAGCGGGGCGGCCTCGAAATAGCCGGGTGCACCGGGCTGGATCTTGGAATTGCCCGAGTCCTGCAGCAGCACCGGCATCCAGCCGATCTCCAGGTCCGCGCCGGTGGCGACCACGAGATCGGCGCTGCGCGCCCGGGCCAGGAGGCTCGGTTTGGCGTCCACGCGGTGCACGTCCTGAAACGGGCTCGTCGCCGTGTACACGTTCACCTTGTCGCCACCGAGCTCGTTGACGAGGGAACCCCAGTCGGGTGTGGTCGCCAGTACCTTCAGGGCCGCCTGCGCCGGCGGCACGCCGCCGCAGAGCACCAGGAGGACAAGCGAAAGCAAGCGGAGGTGTCGCGGCATGAGAGTCCCTAGAACTTATGGGCGCCGTGCGCGCCGATGGCGAGGATGTACTGCAGCAGGAATTGCCGGTCGCGCGCGCTCGCACGGGCGTCGTCGAGCGCGTACTGCGCCCGGAAGCGCGAGAATTCGCTCAGGCTCCAGTCGATCATGAGCGTCGTGCGCTCGGGGGAGGCCGAGGCGAGCGTCGGGAAGGCAGTCAGCGGCAGGGCTCCGGAGCCGACGAGCCCGATGCCCGGGGTTCCGGAGCTCATCGAGTCGTAGCGCACCCCGGCGCGCCAGCGCTGGATGAACTCGTAGATCGCCTGCATGTACCAGCCGGACTGCGAGCTGCCGTAGCCACCCACGAGATTCCGGCCGGTGATATCGAAGGTGAGCTGCCCGTCCTCGGTGCGGTGCATCCATTCACCCTGCAGCTTGAACTGGTGGTGGGTCGGATCGCCGTGCGGTGCCCACTTGAGCGTGCCGTCGACGACCCAGGTGCGCGAAGTGCCGCTGAAGGCGTTGGTGAGGGGCGCGCCGAACTGATCCACGTCCTGATAGGCGCGTCCCGTGGAGCGCGCATCGAGCCACGACACCCCGGTGCGCCAGCTCGTGGAATCTCCGATATCGCCGCCGAGGTGCGCGAACAGCGCATCGCTCGCGAGCGAGTTGGCATTACGCTGCGTCCCCGGGAAGCTGCGGCCGCTGCCGGCCTCGGCTCCGAGCTCGAGGAAGTACTCGCTCGGCGCGAGCCAGCGCAGCTGCGCCCCGTCCTGCCCGAGCTGTGCGCCGCCGAAGAACGCCTGATACACCAGCGGTTGATCCGCGAAATCCCAGTTGTGCGAGTGAATCTCGTTGAGATAGCCGGTACCGGAGAAGAAACGTCCGCCCTTGAGCGTGAGGCCGTGGCCGAGCGCGAGCGTCTTGAGATACGCCTCTTCGATGTCGATGCTGTTGTCCCCCTGGATCGCGGCCGTCAGGTTCGCGAAGAAATACGGATCGACGTTGGACGTGAACGTCAGCTCCGACTCGTCGAGATTGAAGCTGCGATTGCCCGGCCCTTCGCCCGTGGGCGGCGGAATGAAGCCGGCGATGCGGTAGCTCGCCGGATCCTGCGTGAGACTCGCATAGTTGCCCGTCAGGATCACCGCAACCGCGGGGTTGAAGGCCGTGAGATTGCTGCTGCGTGCCGGAGCCGCCGCATAGGGCGCCGCCGGCGCGGGCGTGGGGGCAGCGAGCGAAGCGGCGGAGGCGGCCGCGGCAGGGGCGTTGCGGGCCGCCAGGTTACTCTCCAGCTCCCGAATGCGCGCCTCGAGCGCCTGCACGCGCGCCGAGTAATCCGCCTTCAGCGCCTCGAGCTCGGTTCGCAGCGCCGCGACGTCATTGGGGGCGGCCTGTCCGGTATCGGGCCACCCCCAGCAGAACAACAGCAATGCCCCGGCAACGGGCGTGAGGTGCGGAGCCGCAGGTCCGCAGCGCCGCCCGGCGTCAGGAGCGAAGCGCACAGCGGGGAAATGAAACGTGAACATCAATCGGCTCCTCAAGAATCCACGACAGCCGGCAACGCCGGTTTCGGCGCAGTTCACGCGCCGTGATCCCAAGTTGGAAATCCGACGGTCCGAAGGCGCGCTCCGCGCGGCCTGCGCAGGGAGTGCGGCGGAACCGTCAGCTCATGCTGGAAGCCAAGGGAGGGGCGCGGGGCACCGAATACGCGGCAGTGCACACGATCAGCGCGCAGGCGGCCAGGAGGGCCAGCCGGCGATTGCAGCGCAAACCCGTGCGCAAGTCGTTGAATCTCCGCGAAACGAGGCGCTACAGGGTAGCCGTGGCGGGGCAGGTCGGCAACTGCGGCGCGTATGCGCAACACTCAGGAACGCTCCCGGGATCGGGAGGGGATGCTCACTGGGCGTACCGCTCGTCCGTCAGAAGTCGTGCATCAGAATCAGCTTGACGACGAGCGAGTCCGTACCGCGGGTGAGTCCCCGACCGACCCCGAATTCGATGCCGTCGCCGCTTTCGCCGTAGTCGAGCACGGCGAAGAGCGTCTGCGAGCGCTCGGAGTGAGGGAGGAAGCGCTCGAGGGGTCCGAAATCGGCGTAGTGCTCGAGCGCCACGGCGAAGCGCTCGCTGAGTGCGTACGCGGCGCGCGCCGCGGGAGCGAAGTCGAGCTTGCCGAAGCCGTTGAAGTCGGTTTCGAGGATCGGGTTCGCAATCAGGTCGACGCGGCCGAGGTGCACGCCGACGATCGGCCGGATCTCGCCCGCAAAGCGGCTCGTCGCCCAGTGCGGCGTGTTGTAGCCGAGCTCGAAGTTGACGCCGTAGAAGAGCCGGCGCTCGTGAGCGTGCGGGCTGACGAAGAGCGCCCGGAGCTTCACGCCGTCGAACTGCAGCCGGCCGTCGCGGGTGAGCGTGTAGATCGGGAGATAGGTCCCCGCCTCGAACCATTCGGTCACGCCGTAGGCGAATTCGGGCACTCCGTTCAGCGCGTGCTCCGGCACGACGCCTCCCGGGATAACCGCCCGGGCGCGGCCCGCAGGGGTGAAGTTGTTGTGCCAGGTGAGGTTGATCCGGCCGGGGGCGGTGATCTCGGCGTCGTAGACCTGAATCTCGTCAGTCTGTGCATGCGCCACGGGCGCCCACGAGAGCAGGCCGACGAGCACAGCTGCGCACGGTGGCACTCCGCGGTACCCGGGCGTCTGCGGCCTACGCAGCGGCGCGACCCTTGCTTAAAGTGGCTCGAGGCATGATGCTGTCATTCTCACCCGTCCCACTCGCCCCACGCCATCATCGTCATCCGAGTGCATACAGGAACGACTGTCCGCTCCGCAGCGCGCCGCGCCCGCGCGGCGCCGGCCGCCGCACCGGTCGCGTGGGTTCTCCCGCTGCTCCTTGTCTGCTCGAGCGTCTGCGAGGCAGGCGCAGGCCCGTTCGGCATCGATCACGAGTGGAACTACGACAACGGCGGGATCTGGAACCGCCGGTACCAGAACGCGCTCGTCTACGGGCTGATCGGCGGCGAGGTCGCGGGCGCGCTCTGGGAAGGCGGCGAGACGCGTTTCGGTCGCACCCTGTGGCGCTCGGTGGACGCATCGGCCGGCGCTGGACTCATCGCGCTCGGCTTGAAGTACGCGTTCTCGCGCGTGCGGCCGATCGACAGCCACGACGACCCCAACCTCTGGTTCAAGGGCCACGGCAATCAGAGCTTTCCGAGCGGCGAGGTGACCGCGGTAAGCGCCATCGTGACGCCGGTGGTGCTCGAGTACGGTCACGATCACCTGACCGCCTGTGCGCTCGAGCTGCTGCCCGTCTATGACGCCCTCGCACGCATGAAGGTGCAGGCGCATTGGCAGTCGGATGTCATCGCGGGCTTTGCCCTCGGCACGGGGATCGGATGGTGGGTGCACCGCAATCCGCATCCGTTCGTTCTGAGCGTCATGCCACACGGGATCTATGTCGGGATCGGTAGTCATCTGGGACGCTGACGCACTGCCAGGCCTTCGCGCGCGCCGCGGAGAGCACGCTTGAAGCTCACGCCCGAGTCGCTCCGGGGCCACCTCGCTGAGAGGCTGCTGCCGGTCTATCTGATCTCGGGCGACGAGCCGCTGCTCGCGGGTGAGGCGGCTGACGCGGTGCGCACCGCGGCCCGCAGCGCCGGCGTCAGCGAGCGCGAGGTGTACTTCATCGAGCGCGCCGGCGACTGGGATGAGGTACGCGCCGCCGCCGCCGCCCGCTCGCTCTTCGGCGCGCGCCGCGTGCTCGAGATCCGCCTTGCGAGCGCGAGGCCCGGAACCGCCGGCAACGCGACGCTCGTGGCGCTCACCGAGGCGCACGATCCCGACACGTTGTTCCTCCTGCTCGCGCCCCGACTCGATCGGGACGCCCAGGGCGCGGACTGGGTGCGCGCGGTCGAGGCGCACGGCGGCTGGGTCCCGGTCTGGCCCGTGGACCCGGAGCGCCTGGTGGCGTGGCTCCGCAGCCGCTGCCGCAAGCTCGCGCTCGAGGCGAGCGATGAGGCACTCGAGCTCATCGCTTCCCGCACCGAGGGAAATCTGCTCGCAGCCCACCAGGAGCTCAGCCAGCTCGCTCTCCTCGCCGGCGGGGCGAGGCTGACGCCCGACGTCGTGCTCGGGAGCGTGGCCGACAGCGCGCGTTTCGATGTCTCGCGCCTCGGCGAGGCGGTGCTCGCGGGCGAGACCGCGCGCGCGCTGCGCGTGCTCGGCGGGCTGCGAGCCGAAGGCACGGAGCCGACGCTCGTGCTGTGGGCGCTGACCCGGGCGCTGCGCGAGGTGTGGAGCGCCCGCGGGGGCGGCGCGGCGCCTCCCTGGCAGCGCCGCGGCGCGGCGCTCGGCAAGGCGCTGCGGCGCGCATCGTCCCTGCCGTTCACGGCGCTCGCGCAGCGCGCGGCGCGCACCGATCGCGTGATCAAGGGCCGCGTGCCGGGGGAGGCGTGGGACGAGCTGATGCTGCTCACGCTCGCGCTCGCGGCGCCGACCGACGGGCGCACGCTCGCGCTCGCGCGTGCGCCGGCGGTCTGAAGCCATGCAACCGATCGGCGTCTTCGGCGGCACCTTCGATCCGATTCACTGCGGGCACCTCCGCACCGCCTATGAGCTGTGGCAGGAGCTCGAGCTCGCCGAAGTGCGTTTCGTGCCGACGGGCAGCCCGCCTCATCGGCCGCGGCTCTATGCGAGCCCCGAGCGGCGGCTCGAGATGGTGAGGGCGGCCGTGGCCGACCAGCCAAGCTTCGTGGTCGACGACCGCGAAGTGCGCCGCAGCGGCGTGTCGTACTCGGTGGACACGCTCACGGAGCTACGCCGCGAGTTCCCGAACCGCTCGCTGTGCCTGCTGCTCGGGATGGATGCCTTCCTCGGCCTCCCCAACTGGCACCGCTGGCGGGAGCTTCTGAGTCTCGCCCACATCGTCGTGGCCCGCCGCCCGGGGTGGCGGGCGCCGAGCACCGGTCCGCTGGGCGAGGTTATGGTGGATCACGGCACCGGCACGATCCGGCTGCTGCACGAGAAACCGGCCGGACACCTGTACGTGCACGCCGTGACGCAGCTCGAGATCTCCTCGACCGAGCTTCGTTCCCTCATCATCGCCGGCCGCGACCCGCGCTACCTGGTCCCCGACGAGGTGAGGCGGATCATCCTCGAGACGAGGTGCTATGCTCCACAGCAGGACCGTACCGCCCCTTGAGGCGCGACTCCAGGAGAACTCACTTAAGCACATGACCACCCGCACACGCCTGCGCCCCCCCGAGGAGCGCGTCTCGCCGCTTCAGCTTGCCGTGACGACCGCGCTCGATGACATGAAGGCCGTGAATGTCAGGGTGCTGGACGTGCGGGAGCTGACCGATGTCTTCGACACCATGGTGATCGCCAGCGGCAACTCCGATCGCCACGTGCGCTCGATCGCCGAGCGCGTGGTGGAGAAGGCCAAGGCGGCAGGCTTCCGCCCGCTCGGCACCGAAGGCGCGCGCGACGGCGAGTGGGTGCTGGTCGATCTGCAGGACATCCTCGTGCACGTGATGCTCCCGAGGGTGCGCGAGTTCTACGGGCTCGAGCGCCTGTGGGAAGGCGGGCCGGCCCTCGCCGCCGTGGCCGTTTCGGCCGTCTCGGGCACGCGCCGGCAGCGAACCTCGCGGTAGAGGCTCGCTCGTGCGCGTGCGGGTGATCGCCGTGGGCACGCGCCTGCCGGCCTGGGTGCGCAGCGCCTGCGACGATTACCTCACGCGGCTCGCCTCGCGTCTCGCCGTCTCGCTGGTCGAGATCGAGCCCGGCCTGCGCACGGCCGGCGGCAGCGCAGTCAAGGCCGTCGCCGCCGAGGGCGAGCGGCTCCTGCAGGCGCTGGGACCTCGAGATCACGTGGCCGCTCTCGACGAGCGCGGCAGGGAGCTCTCGACGCGCGAGCTCGCCGCCTGGCTCGAGGGACGCATGCGCGAGGGGGAGGATCTCGCGTTCCTCATCGGCGGGCCCGACGGACTTGCGTCCGAGGTGCTGACACGGAGCGATTTCACCCTGTCGCTCTCGCGCCTGACGCTCCCGCATGCGCTGGCGCGCGTGCTGCTCACCGAGCAGCTCTACCGCGCTCACAGCCTCCTCACCCATCACCCTTACCACCGCGACTGATGCCAGCCGAGGACGACCCGACGCCGCTCCTCTGCCTCGCCTCGGGCTCCCCCCGGCGCCGCGCGCTGCTCGAGCAGATCGGCGTGCCGCACGTGGTGAGGGCTGCGGACATCGACGAGACGGCGCTGCCCGGGGAGAGTCCGGCCGACTACGTGCGGCGCCTGGCGCTCGGCAAGTCGCTCGCCGTGCGCGCGCTCGGCGTGGCGCTTCCGGTGCTGGCCGCCGATACCGTCGTGGTGGTCGACGGCGAGCTCCTCGGTAAGCCCGCCGACGAAGACGCAGGTGTCGCCATGCTCGAGCGACTCTCGGGCCGGACCCATCGGGTGCTGACCGCGGTGGCGCTCGCCCGCGCACACGGCGCGCCGGGCGTGCGCCTCAGCGAGAGTGTGGTGCGCTTCCGCAGCCTCACCCGCGCGGAAGGCGTGGCCTACTGGCGCACCGGCGAGGGGCGCGACAAGGCCGGCGGCTACGCGATCCAGGGGCGCGGCGCGCTGTTCATCGAACACCTCTCCGGGAGTTACTCCGGCGTCATGGGCCTGCCGCTCTTCGAGACGGCGGAGCTGCTCGCGGAAGCGGGCATTCCGTACTGGCCGGACGAGCCGCATTCCGGAGCCTGAAGCGTTGAGCATCGAGATCCTGGTCAACATCGCGCCGCGCGAGTCCCGCGCCGCCATCCTCGAGAACGGCGTGGTGCAGGAGATCCACATCGAGCGCTCGAGCCGCCGCGGGCTCGTGAGCAACCTGTACAAGGGGCGCGTATCGCGCGTGCTGCCCGGCATGCAGGCGGCGTTCGTCGAGATCGGTCTCGAGCGCACCGCGTTCCTGCACGCCGCGGACATCGCCGGGAGCGCCGCCGACGACACCGTGGTGGGCGCGCCGCTCGCGAGCGCGCCGCCGGTCGAGGACATCCGCCGCCTCGTGAGCGCCGGCGACGACGTCCTCGTGCAGGTCATCAAGGACCCGATCGGCACCAAGGGAGCGCGGCTCAGCACCTTCATCGCCCTGCCGTCGCGCTATCTGGTGTACCTGCCCCGCGGCGAATCGATCGGCGTGTCCTCGCGCATCGAGGACGAGGCCGAGCGCACGCGGTTGAAGACGGCGGTGGCGGAGCTCGTCGCCCCCGGCGCGGGCGGTGGCTACATCGTGCGCACCGCGGCGCAGGGCGCCACGGCCGAGAGCCTGCGCGAGGACATGGCCTACCTCGCCAAGCTCTGGGAGCACGTGCGCGGGCGGGCCGTCGGCGCCCCTCCCGGCACGGTGGTGCACGAGGACCTGCCGCTGAGCCTGCGCGTGCTGCGCGATGAGCTCGCCCGCGGCGTGAGCCGGGTGCTCGTCGATTCGCCGCACGAGCACGAGCGCATGCAGGAGTTCGCCGCCACCTTCATGACGGGGACTGCGCCGGTGATCGAGCTCTACACGGGTCCCCGCCCGCTGTTCGACCTGAACGGCGTCGAGGAGGAGATCGCCAAGGCGCTCGATCGCAAGGTGCCGCTGAAGTCGGGAGGCCACCTGGTGATCGACCAGACCGAGGCCATGACCACCATCGACGTGAACACCGGCGCCTACGTGGGTCACCGCAACCTCGAGGAGACGATCTTCCGCACCAACCTCGAGGCCGCGGTCGGCATCGCCCGGCAGCTGCGGCTGCGCAATCTCGGCGGCATCATCATCATCGACTTCATCGACATGCGCGACGAGCCGCACCGGCGCGCGGTGCTCGCCGCCCTCGAGCGCGCCCTCGCCGGCGATCGCGCCCAGACCCACATCGTGAGCCTCTCGCCCCTCGGGCTGGTGGAGATGACCCGTAAGCGTACCCGCGAGAGCCTGGAACATGTGATGTGTCAGCCGTGTCCAAGCTGTGAAGGGCGCGGCTTCATCCGCACGCCCGAAACCGTGTGCAACGAGATTTTTCGGGAGATTGTGCGACAGAGCCGACAGTTTGCCAGTCGCGAGCTGCTGATACTGGCCCACCAGGACGTCGTGGATCGCCTCCTGGACGAGGAGTCCGCCACCCTCGGCGAGCTCGAGGCACAGGTCGGACGTCCGATCCGCCTGCAGGTCGAGGCCCTCTACGGCGTCGATCACTACGACGTAGTACTCGTTTGAGGAATTGGGTTTGGATGTTGCGCCGCTCACGGCTGATGCCGGGCCGGTCGCCCCTGGCGCCGGAGACGCCGAGGAGCGCTCGCGCGGACGGCGGCTGCGCCTGGTGGCGTGGGCGGCGGCCGCTGTCGCCATCCTCGGCGTGGTGGCGCTCACCGCGTGGGAGCTGGCCGCGGCGCGCGTGCCGCAGCACCGCGCCGCACTCGAGGCGCTGATCCGCGAGCACACCGGACTCGACGTCGGCTTCAGAGAGCTCACCGTCCGCTGGGGCTGGTACGGTCCTGAAGCCGTGTTCCACCGCGTCGTGCTCGGCGAGCCCGGGGGGAGCGGTGTGCTGCTGCGGGCCCCGAGACTCGTCGTGGGGCTCGACACCTGGCGGATGCTCCGCAGCGGCGAGCTCGCGGTGGCGCGCATCACGCTCGTCGAGCCCGACATCGATCTCGGCACCGGCGCCGCCGGCGCCCGCACCGCGCATCGCCCGCAGGCCGGTCACGACTCGGTGCTCGCCGCCGGGGCGCGGCTCTTGTCGCGCTGGCGGGGCGGCCGGATCGAGCTCGAGGGCGGGACGCTCCATTGGCCGATGCCGGGCGCGCTGCCCCTCACGGTGGGTGTGCAGCACGCGCAATTGCGCCGCCTCGCTGAGCTCTGGGACGCGGACGTGCAGCTCCTGCTGCCGGCGAGTCTCGGCGAGAGCCTGCACTTGAGCGTGCAGATGCGCGGCGATCCCGCGGAGCCCCATGCCATGAGCGGCAGCCTCGGCTTCGATGGGCGCAGGCTCGAGTTCGGCGGCTGGCGTGAAGTGATCCGCGACCCGGCGGCCGAGCGCTATCTGCCCGGGGGCGGGCTCGGCAACCTCGAGCTGCACGCACAGTTCGCGGACGGTCGGCTCCTGCGTGCCGACGGCAAGGTGCTCGCCGAGGGACTCGCGTGGCGGGGGCCGGGCGTCGCCGCCGAGTCGCTCGGCATCGGGCGGCTGCGTGGCGACTGGCAGCTCGCGCGTCGCGGCGAGGTGTGGCGCCTCGAAGCGCACGCGCTCGAGTCGGGCGAGCGAGCGCCGGCCGCCTTCAGCGCGAGCGTCGATGTGGCCTCCGACGCGGAGAGTGCGCAGGGGCGCGTCGAATCGGTGCCGCTGCCGCTGCTCGCCGCCGTCGCGCGCTCCTTTGCGCCGCAGCTGCCGCTCGGGCAGCTGTCGCTCGAGGGAGTGGCGCACGAGCTCAGCTTCGACTGGAATGCGCGCCGCCCGGCGGGCGAGCGCCTCCGGACCTCCGCACGGCTCGAGGAGCTTTCGATCGCGAGCCTCTCGCACGAGCTCACCATGACCGGGCTCACCGCTCAGCTCTCCGGAGTCGACGCGCGACTCACCCTGGACCTGCACGGTGAGCGCGCGCAGCTGCACGCGCTGCGTGCCGAGCCGGTCTCGCTCGAGGGTCTCGTGGTCGCCGCGCGCTTCGCCCTCGCCGCGGAGCACGGCGGCTGGCAGCTGCGCACCGATGAGCTCGCGATCTCCCGCCCGGACCTCGCCCTCGCGGCGAGCGGGACGCTCGCGGCGGATGGCACCGGCGGCAAGCCCCGGGTCGCCGCACACGTCGCTCTCAAGCAGGCGGACGCGGTCCTCATCGCGAAGCTGCTGGGTCCCGGCGCGCTCGCCGCGCTCGGCGCGGCCTCCGCCGCGCAGCTTTCCATCGGCCGCATCGAGAACGCCGATCTCGAGTGGCGCGGTACGGTCGATCCCGCACGGGCGCCCTGGAGCGCCGCGGGGAGCGTATTCCGGGGCGCCTTCGAGCTGCGCGACGCCTCCCTCGGCGGACTCGACCCCTGGCCCCAACTCGAGCATCTCGATGCGCACCTCGAGTGGCGCGGCCCGCGCGTTCACGCGGCCATCGCGGCGGGACAGGCGGGCACGTTCACACTCGCCGGCGCGAGCGCCGAATGGGACGCGCTCGGTGAGCGCCCCACGCACCTCGCGGCGCGGCTCACCGCGAGCGCGCAGCCGGCGCTCGCGTGGTTGCGCGCACACCGAGAGCTCGCCGCCTACGCACCGGGGATCGAGGACCTGGATCTGCGCGGGGACACGCGGCTCGATGTGGACGTGCTCGTGCCCGCCGCCGCCGGCGGATCCTCCACCCGCGCTAATCACGCGCCGCGCCCGCGCACCCGCATCAACGCCGTGCTCGACGGCGTGCAGCTGCGCGCGGTGGCCGGCCTGCCGCCGATCGATGCACTGCATGGCACGCTCGGCTTTGCGGGCGGGCACCTGCAGCCCTCGCAGCTTTCCGGGCAGTGGCTCGGCGGGCCGGTCGCCTTGAGTGTCGCCGAGCGGCGCGACTCCGGCGCCACGGCACTGACGATTGCCGGGCGGGGCCTCGCGGAGACACGTCAGGCGCTGCTCGCGGCCGGGGCGAGCGACGATGCGATGCTCGAGGGCCACGCGGAGTGGACCGCGCTCCTCACGCTGTTGCCGGGCTCCGAGGGCTCGGGCCTGCGCTGGCGGGTGCGTGCCGATTCGAACCTGATCGGTGTCGCCAGTCGCCTGCCGGAGCCCTTCGCCAAGAGCGAGAGCGTCCCGCTTCCGCTGCGGGTCGAGGTGCAGGCCGGCGCCGATACCGGCCAGCTGCGCCTCGCCCTCGGTGAGCGGCTGCGCGCCACGGTGGCGCTCCATCGGAGCGGGGAGCTGTGGCGCATCGAGCGCGGCGCCGTGCATCTCGCGTCCACCGCGCCCTCGCTCCCCGAGGAGCCGGTCCTCACGCTCGAGGGCCGCATGAGCCGCCTCGATCTTCCGGCCTTGCTCGCGCTGTGGCGGCAGGCCGCGCGGGATGCCGCACTCCCTGCGCTGCGCGCCCGCCTGAGCGCGGCGCAGCTCGCGGTCGGCGCCCGCACCTATGACGAGGTGAGCGTGACCGCTGAGGCGGCACCCGGAGGAGGAACGCTCGAGCTCGAATCCGCGGGTCTCGCCGGCAGCGCGAGCTGGCCGGCGACGGTGGACGATTCGCATCCCGCGCTCGTGCACCTCTCGAGGCTCGACGCGCCGCAGCTCGGTGACGGAGCGTGGAGTCCAGGACTCGCCGCGGCCTTGGGTCCCGCCGCCCGGCTCTCGATCGACGATCTCGAGTGGCAGGGCCGCTCACTCGGCAGCCTCGCCGCCCAGCTCACTTTCCGCTCGGACGGCTTCGATGTCGGCGAGGCGAGGCTCGCCGGCGAGAACGAGGACTCGCACGGGAGCCTCCACTGCCAGGACGGGGGCGGCTGCCGGGCCGAGTTCAGCCTCGACAGTCGCGACGCCGCCTCAACGCTCGCCGCCTTCGGCTTCCGGCCCGAGCTGGCCGCGAGCCGTGCGCGCCTCACGGGCGAGCTCGAATGGCCGCAAGCCGCGAGCCCGTCCCTTGCAACGCTCGCCGGGAGCCTCCATATGCGGCTCGAGCGAGGCGTCACCCGTACGGCCGCGGCGGCCGAGGGCGGGGTCCCACTGGCGCTCCTCACCGTCCCGGCCCTGACCGCCGGGATGCGCGCGGAGAATCGCGACGGGGTGCTGCCGGCCCTGGGCTTCTCGCGCCTCACGGCGGAGTTCGAGCTGCGCGACGGGCAGGCGACGGTGGACCTGCACTTCGACGGGGACGCCGAGATCCTGGTGCGCGGTCGCACGGGGCTACTGGCGCACGATTACGACGAGCAGGCGTGGATCCTGCGCGGCGAGCAGCGTCTGCCCGCTGCCGTACGTCGCCTGGGGCCCACCCCGAAGGTGGCGGCGGTGTGGCTGTCGCTGCGCGAGCTCTTTGCCGGGTCGGCGGACCGCACGCGGGCGGCGCTGCGCCTGCGGGGCACCTGGGAAGAGCCCATGGTGACGAGCGCGGATTGAGGTGACGGATGAAGGTTGCCGCCATACAGATGACCTCCGGACCCGACGTGACGGCGAACCTCGAGCAGGCTCGCGCGTTGCTCGAGGACGCGTCGGCGCGCGGCGCGCGCCTCGCCGCACTCCCTGAGAACTTCTCCTTCATGGGACTCAAGGACTCCGACAAGCGCGCCGTGGCGGAGACCGACGGCTCGGGTCCCGTGCAGGAATTCCTCGCCGCGACCGCGCGCGGGCTGCGCCTGTGGATCGTCGGCGGCACGGTGCCGCTGCGCGCCGGCGGCGACGGGCGGGTGGCCGCCGCCTCGCTGGTCTACGACGGCGACGGACGGCGCGTCGCGCGCTACGACAAGATTCACCTGTTCGACGTCGACATTCCCGGGCGTGAGGAGCGCTACCGCGAGTCGGCACACGTCGCTCCCGGCTCCGCGGCCACCGTGGTCGATACCCCGGTCGGAAGGCTCGGGCTCTCGGTGTGCTACGACGTGCGATTCCCGGAGCTCTACCGCCACCTGAGCGCCGCCGGCGCGCAGCTGCTCGCGGTGCCTTCCGCCTTCACCAGCCCCACCGGGCGGGCGCACTGGGAGCCGCTGCTGCGGGCCCGGGCGATCGAGAATCTCTGTTATGTTGTGGCGCCGGCCCAGTCCGGCTTCCATCCGAGTGGACGCGAGACCTACGGCGACAGCATGATCGTGGACTACTGGGGACGGGTCTTGCAGCGCGTGCCGCGCGGTCGCGGCTGCGCTGTGGCGGAGGTGGAGCTGGAGCGTCAGATGGGCGTGCGCGAGAGTTTCCCGGCGCTGCTGCACCGCGCCTTCACTGAGGGTTCCGCGGATGACTGATGCGCCGGTTGCCGATCCGCTGCACCTCGCACGCGAGCTGATCCTTCGGCCGAGCGGCCTGGACGACGGGCGCCTCGATCGGGTGTTCGGCGAAGTGCTCACGCACTCGGTGGACTTCGCCGACCTGTACTTCCAGCTCACGCACCAGGAGTCCTGGTCGCTCGAGGACGGCATGGTGAAGGACGGCACCGCGAGCATCGAGCAGGGCGTGGGCGTGCGGGCGCTCGCCGGGGAGAAGACCGGATTCGCCTACTCGGACGAGATCGTGCTGCCCGCGCTCGAGGAGGCCTCGCGGGCCGCGCGCGCCATCGCGGTGCTCGGGGGGCCGCGGCGCGTCAGCCCCTGGCAGCCCCAGACCGGGCACCGGCTGTATCTGCCCGCGGACCCCGCGGCCGCGCTCGCCACCCACGACAAGGTCGCCTGGCTCGAACGCGTCGATCGCGAGGCGCGGCGCATCGATCCGCGCGTCGTGCACGTCACGGCGAGCGTGGTCGCGGTGCACGAGGTGGTGCTCGTCGCCACGAGCGAAGGCAAGCTCGCCGCGGACGTGCGGCCGCTCGTGCGCTTCAACGTCTCGGTGCTGGTCGAGCAGGGCGGCCGCCGCGAGCAGGGTTACGCCGGCGCCGGCGGTCGCTACTCGCTCGCGGAGCTCGTGGCGGACGACCGGCCGCTCGCGCTGGCCCGCGAGGCCGCGCGCCAGGCGCTGGTCAATCTCGACGCGCGCCCGGCGCCCGCCGGCACCACGACCGTGGTGCTCGGCCCCGGCTGGCCGGGGATCCTGCTGCACGAGGCGATCGGCCACGGGTTGGAAGGCGACTTCAACCGCAAGGGCACCTCGGCATTCGCCGGCCGCATCGGCGAGCGCGTCGCGGCGCCCGAGTGCACCGTGGTCGACGACGGCACGCTCTCGCGCCGGCGCGGCTCGCTCAACATCGACGACGAGGGCACGCCGACCCAGTGCACGACGCTCATCGAGAACGGCGTGCTGCGCGGCTACATGCAGGATCGCCTCAACGCCCGCCTGATGGGCGTGCCGCCGACCGGCAACGGCCGGCGCGAATCGTTCGCGCACATGACGCTGCCGCGCATGACCAACACTTACATGCGTCCAGGCCCCCATGCACCCGAGGAGATCATCCGCTCGGTGCGGCGCGGCATCTACGCGGTCAACTTCGGCGGCGGCCAGGTGGACATCACCTCCGGCAAGTTCGTGTTCTCGGCGAGCGAGGCCTACGCCATCGAGAACGGCCGCGTGGGCGCTCCGTTGAAGGGCGCAACCCTCATCGGCAACGGTCCGGACGTGCTGACGCGGGTGTCCATGGTCGGCAACGACCTGAAGCTCGACGACGGAGTCGGAACCTGCGGCAAGGACGGACAGAGCGTGCCGGTCGGTGTCGGGCAGCCGACGCTCAAGATCGAGGGACTCACGGTCGGCGGCACCGCCTGAGCCGCGGCATCGCTCGCACCACTGCGGCGCTACCACCGCGGAGCACTGCGCTCGTGCGCTGTTCGGCCCATGGTCGCGGCGCAGCTCGCGTCACATCGTCGTCGCAACATCCACACTGTCGCAGCGCGGAGTCATGTACAGACTCCGCACTTGCGGCTACATAATCGATTCACGATCGAAGCTGTGAATCTCCACACACCCGCGAGGGGCGCGAGTCCGTAACGTGCATCGTGAGTCGCCCACACAAGGAATTCTGATGATGATGACCTTCGACGACGCCACTCTCGAATCCCCGCAGCTGAAGCTCCCTGCGGAGCTTCTCGCCGAAGTCAGCCGTCGCAACGCCGCGCAAAAGACTGACTTTCGCGTCGAAGGCTGGAAGCCGACCGTGCTCGAGCGCATCGCGAGGCTCTTCGGTCTGGTCTGACCGCACGTTCGTGAGCCCGGCCGTTCCAACATGGGGGCCGGGCGCGATACACTGGGGGGATGACTCGCCGCCACTTCTCACGGCCCGTTTACGAAGGATTGCCGTGGTTTTACATAAGCTTCGGCATCGTAGCGCTCATCGCGAGCTATCTGCTCGCCGCGCGCGGCGCGCTGAGTCTCACGGTCGGCCTGCTGGGATTTCTGACGCTGCTCGGCGGGATCGTCGTGCTGCTGCGGCGACGCGACTACCGACAGCTGCGATCCGAGTACGCGAATCCCGATTATCTGAGCGGGAACGATCCGCCCTGAGAGCTACTTGAGGGGCGCCGGCTCGTCCGCCGGCGCCGTACGCTCGGTGACGGCGGTGCGGTCCGCGGACGGCGGCCGCTCCGCACGCTTGCGATCCGCGCCCGCGGCCGCCGCGGGGGCTCCGGCGGGGGTGTGCCGCCCGGGTGCCGTGTCGCCGAACGAGACGCCGCCCGATGCCGGGTCGGCGAAGGCGCCACGGCCGCGCGCCGCACGCTCGTCCACGTAGATCAATTCATGCTTGCCGACCAGGACGACATCGCCGTCGTTCAGGTGATGGCGGCGCACGCGAGCGGCCTTCACGTAGATCCCGTTGGTGCTGTTCAGGTCCTCGATGTGGCACGAATGGGCCGTGGTGATCACCTGGCAGTGATGACGGCTGATGAAGCGGCTGTCGATCTGCACGTCGTTGTCGGGCGTGCGGCCGATGACGACCCGCCCGATCCGTAGCGGGATCTCCTGGACGGTGCGTCCCTCGGTCGCTACCAGCAGCCGTGCAACCGTGGTGCCGGGCTCGGCGCCGGAGGCGGCGGCAGCGAGTGCGGTCTCGGGCTCGGACTGCGGCGGCTGCGGCGGCTGCTGCGTCGGCGGCTGCTGCGTCGGCGGCTGCTGCGTCGGCTCCTGCGGCTGCGGCTGCGTCGTCGGCGTCGGCCGGGGGCGAGCGCTGTACTCGACCCACTGGAGCTCCCGCACGGCACTGATGATGTCGGCGCGCGTGACGGCGCCGCGGTCGGCGGTGTAGGCCGCCATCATGGCCGTGTCGCACAGCGTGTTGATGAGGCGCGGCACGCCGCCGCAGTAACGGTACACCTCCGTGTAGGTATCGGGCGCGAAGATCTCGCGGTCGCCGGCCCCGGCGACGTCGAGGCGGTGCTGGATGTAGCTCTTGATCTCCGCCTCCGAAAGCGCCTGCAGGTGAAAGCGCAGCCGCACGCGCTGCATGAGCTGTGCGAGCTCGGGCGCGTCGAGCTTGTCGTTGAGCTCGGGTTGCCCGGCGAGAATGATCCGCAGCACCTTGTCCTTGGTGGTCTCGACACCCGAGAGCAGGCGGATCTCCTCCAGCACGCGCATGGTGAGGTTTTGCGCCTCGTCGACGATCAGCAGCACCTTGCGCCCGGCGGCGTACTGCTCGACGAGGAAATTATTGATCGTGCTGATGAGCTCGGCCTTGCGCATCTTGAAGGGCGAGAAGCCGAACTGCAGGAGCACCGCCTGCAGGAAATCGATGGCCGAGACCTGGGTCTGATTGATCTGCGCCACCACCACGTCCGCCGGCACTTCCTTCAGGAACGACTCGATCAGCGTGGTCTTGCCCGAGCCGATCTCCCCGGTGATCACCACGAAGCCGTCGGTGAACCAGAGGGTCGACTCCATGTACGCCTTGGCGCGGGCGTGCTGCTTCGAGAGGTACAGGAACTGGGGGTCCGGGCTCAGCCGGAACGGCAACTCCTTGAGCTTGAAGGGTTCTAGGTACATGCACTGGCTCGCAACCGATGTTACGGGATGCGAACGCCGACGGCCAAATCCTCGAGCAGCCGCGCGGTGCGCGCGTCGCGCCGCGCGGCGCTCGGCTCGACCAGCGTGCAATGGCCCACCTTGCGGTCCGGGCGCGGCCGCTTGCCGTAGTCGTGCAGGTGCACACCCGGATGGGCCAGGAGCGCCGCGCGCGGCGGCATGCGGCCGATGAGGTTGATCATGGCGCTGTGGCCGAGCGCGTGCGTGGCGCCGAGCGGCAGGCCGAGAATGGCGCGCAGATGATTCTCAAATTGACTCGTCGCCGCGCCCTCGATGGTCCAGTGACCGGAGTTGTGCACGCGCGGGGCCATCTCGTTGGCGATCAGCCGCCCGCGCCGCACGAAGAACTCGAGCGTCAGGATCCCGGTGTAGCGGAAATGCTCGAGCACGCGCGTCAGGTACGCCGCCGCCGCGCGCTGCCAGCGGCGCGGCCCGAAGGGCGCGCAGGTGAGCCGCAGGATGCCCCCGCCGTGAACGTTGCCGCACAGCGGGTAGATGCCGAGCTCGCCGCGGCGGCTGCGCGCGCCGATGATCGAGGCCTCACAATCGAACGGCACCCACTCCTCGTAGAGCAGCGGCGCCCTGCCGAGCCGGTCCCAGGCGCGCTCCGCGTCGGCGCCCGTGCGGATCACCGCCTGACCCTTGCCGTCGTAGCCGAGGCGGCGCGTCTTGAGCATGCCGGGCACGCCGATCCTGGCGATCGCGCGCGCGAGCTCCGCGCGTGAGCTCACCGCTCGCCAGCGCGTGGTCGGAATCTTCAGCCGCTCGAACAGCCGTTTCTCCGCCACCCGGTCCTGGCCGGCCGCGAGTGCCGCGATCGGTGGACAGATGCGCGCCCCGGGCTTGCGCGCCACCTCGCGCAGGCTCGCCGCCGGCACGTTCTCCCAGTCGAAAGTCAGCACCTCGCAACGGCGCGCGAGCACGCGCAGGAGCCTCAAGTCGGTGAAGGCACCGGTGAGAAGCGGCGCCACGGCGCCCGCGGGCGCCTCGCGCGAGGGATCCAGACACAGGAAGTCGAGGCCGAGCGGATAGCCGGCCAAAGCGAGCATGCGGCCGAGCTGGCCGGCGCCCACGATGCCGACGGTCATGAGCGCGGGGTCGCGCGCGGGTCGGGATTGCGGAGCACCCCAAGGGTCTGCCGCTCGCGATAGGCCTCGAGCGCGGTGGCGATCTCGGGGTGGCGGTTGGCGAGGATGGCCGCGGCGCAGAGCGCTGCGTTGGCGGCGCCGGCCGCTCCGATCGCGAACGTCGCGACCGGAACTCCTGCCGGCATCTGCACGATCGACAGCAGCGAGTCGAGTCCCCCGAGCGATTTCGACTGCACCGGCACCCCGAGCACCGGCAGGAGGGTCTTGGCGGCCGTCATGCCCGGCAGATGCGCCGCACCGCCCGCGCCGGCGATCAGCACTTCGAGGCCCCGCGCGCGCGCTCCGGAGGCGTATTCGAACAGCAGGTCGGGCGTGCGGTGGGCGGACACGACGCGCACCTCGTAGGGCACTGCGAGCGTATCCAACAGCTCGGCGGCGGACTGCATCGTCTCCCAGTCGGACGATGAGCCCATGATGATGCCGACCAGCGGTGTCATCGCGGCATTGTATCGAACAATGCGCGCAAAGCGCGAAACAGCTCGCGCGCCGCACCGGCGCGGCTGCCCGGGCGCGCGTGCTCGGCGCGGGCGGCCTCGATGCGCCGCGCCCATTCGTCCCGGTCGATCTGCGGGTGGTGGCGCGAGAGCTCGGTGAGCGCGGGCGGCCCTTCCGCGATCAGTCGCTCGCGCCAGGCGGTGATCTGCCTGAAGCGCTCGGCGTCGCGGCGGGTGAGCGCATCGCGGGTAGCGAGCGCGGCGCGGATCGATTCGAGGTCGACCTCGCGCATGAGCCTGCCGATATACTGACGCTGGCGCACGGCGGCGGCGCGGCTGGTGATGCGCCGCGCCGCGCGAATCGCATCAAGGAGCGCCTCCGGGAGCTCGAGCGCTTCGAGCTCGGCATCGCGGAGCGCCGTGAGCGCCTCGCCCAGATCCTGGGCGGCGTGCGCGGCGCGCTTGCGCGCGCTCTTGCTCGGAGGCTCTGCCCCGGCCTCATGGGCCTTGCGGTCGTCGTGCGGTATCACAGGCTTGCACAGCTCGGGCGTGAGCTACAATTTAAACCCAACGCCCCCATCAATCACCCACGATGCAAACGCAGTCCGTATCCCGTGAGATCCAGCCGCTCGCCGACGTGGTGAGCCTCGCGCTCGAGGAGGCGCGCCGCCAGGGCGCGTCCGAGTGCGAGGCCGACGCCTCGCTCGGCCGGGGGCTGTCGGTGAGCGTGCGCCTGCGCGAGGTCGACACCCTCGAGTACCAGCGCGACCGCGGACTCGCGGTGACGGTGTATTTCGGCAAGCGCAAGGGCTCGGCGAGCACCGCGGATCTCTCGACGAGCGCGGTGCGCGAGACCGTGGAGAAGGCCTGCGCCATCGCCCGCTACACGGCCGAGGATCCGTACGCGGGACTCGTGGAGCCCGAGGCGCTGGCGCGCGAGATTCCCGATCTCGATCTCGATCATCCCTGGGACGTCACGCCCGAGCGCGCGATCGAGCTGGCGCGCGAATGCGAGGCCGCCGGACTCGCGGTGGATCCGCGCCTCGCCAACTCCGAGGGCGCCGCCGTCAACAGCCAGCGCCAGACCGGGGTCTACGGCAACTCGCTCGGCTTCCTCGCCGGTTACTCCGCCACCAGCCACTCGGTGAGCTGCACGCTGATCGCCGAGGCGGGTGAGGACATGCAGCGCGATTACTGGTTCACCGTCGCGCGCGACCCGGCCGACCTCGAGGCTGTCGCCAGCGTCGGCCGCACCGCCGCTGAGCGGGCGCTCGCCCGCCTCGGCGCACGCCGGCTCACGACGCGCAAGGTGCCGGTCGCCTTCAACCCCGACATGTCACGGGGCCTCTTCCGGCACTTCATCGGCGCGATCAGCGGCACCAGCCAGTACCGCAAGTCGTCGTTCCTCCTCAACTCCGCCGGCGAGCAGATCTTCCCCGCGTTCCTCGAGATGCTCGAGCGGCCGCACATCCCCAAGGGCCTCGCCAGCAGCCCCTTCGACCAGGAGGGCGCGGCCACGCGCGATCGCGAGCTGGTGCGCGACGGCGTGCTCGGCGGCTACGTGCTCGGGAGTTACTCCGCGCGGCGCCTCGGGCTCAAGACGACGGGCAACGCGGGCGGCGTACACAACCTGCTCGTCAGAAGTCAGGAGGGAGCGCTCGATCCGAAGGCTTTCCTCGCGCGCCTCGGCACCGGGCTCCTGGTGACTGAGCTCATGGGCCACGGGGTGAACGGCGTCACGGGAGATTACTCGCGCGGCGCGAGCGGCTTCTGGGTGGAGCACGGTGCGATCGCCTACCCGGTGCACGAGATCACCATCGCCGGAAACCTGAAGCCCATGTACCGGCACATCGTGGCGCTCGGCGATGACGTGGACGTGCGCGGTGGCATCCTCACGGGCTCGTTGCTCCTCGACGAGATGACAGTCGCGGGCGAGTGACCGACAGCGGCCGGCTTTTCGCCGCCTCGTCCGCCTACTTCGATGCGCCCGATTGCCGCGGCGCGAGCTGCAGCGCCGGACGCGTGGCCTCATCGACCAGCTCGCCGAGCGTGAGCTCGCCGCAGCGGTGACGGCGCGCCTCATCGAGCCCGGCGAGCAGGCGGTCGACCGCGGGGATCGGCAGCTGGCGCGGGGCGACGTGCCCGCTCCCCTGACGGCGCGCGATGTCGAGGATCTCCTGCACGCGGATGTTGCGCATATCGCGCGCCGGCAGCAGCTCGCCCCGCTCCGTGACGACCAGGAGCCCGGCGCGCTCGAGGGATGTGGCCATCTGCGCGACCGCGATGCCCGGCAGCCCGAGCTCGGCCGCGAGTCGACTGACGCTCCAGAGCCGGGAGCCGGCGGCGTGCGCACGGCCCACGAAGTACATGAGCCGGAGCGAGAGCTCCTCGAGCTCCGCGGCCGAGAGCCGCAGCGGCTGCAGCCCGAGCCGCAGATACGCGGGGTTCTGCACGTAGAACGACAGCTGCGCGCCCGCGAGCAGGATCAGCCAGCCGAAATAGGTCCACAGCAGCGCCGCCACCACCACCGCGAATCCGGCGTACACCAGCGTGAGGCGCGTCGAGTAGACGACGAACGCCGTGAACGTCTTGCCGACCGCGGCCCACAGCACGCCGCCGACCAGCGCCCCGGTGAGCGCCGCGCGCCACTTGACGCGCGTGTTGGGGATCATCAGATAGGCGGCCGTGAAGAACGCCGTCACCATCACGTAGGGCGCGAGAGCGATGCCCGTGCCGCGCAGGCGGTGCAGCAGCGGCAGGCGCGCCATCTCCTGCAGCGGTGCGCTGGAGAGCGCCGCGTGCGAGAGCCCGATGAAGCCCACCAGCAGCACCGGGCCGGCGATGAGAAGGCTCGTGTATTCGGCGAGGCGCCGCGCGAAGCCGCGCGGCTGCTCGACGTGCCAGAGGAAGTTGAAGCTGTCCTCGACTTTCTTGATGGTGCCGACCAGTGTCCAGGCGAGGAGGGCGAGTCCCACGGAGCCGACCAGGCCGCTGCTCACGTGGCTCGCGAACTGCACCACGCGGTTGGTGAGCTCGGTGGCCGCAGCGCCCCCCACCGGGCTGAAGAACTCGTAGACGATCGGCTCGAGGTCGTGGTGGCCGCCGAATGCCTTGAGTATCGCGAAGCTGAAGGCGAGGAGCGGAATGAGCGACAGGAGCGTCGTGTACACGAGACTCATGGCGCGCAGGTTGATCTCCCCGCGCGCCAGGTCGCGCACCACCGCGTACGGATAGCGCAGCAGGCGCCGGCACTGCCCGAGCAGGCCGGCGCGATCCGAGGCCGGCCCGAAGAGCCACCTGTCCAGCAGTGCCCAGATGCGCGTCCGCATGCCTTAAGGATACAGTGCCCGGCGCTTGGCAAGTGCGGCACCCATGACGGCAGCTTCAGGATTCCCACAACGGATCGTATGCCTGACCGAGGAGACGACCGAGACGCTCTATCGGCTCGGCGAGGACTGGCGCATCGTCGGCATCTCCGGCTTCACCGTGCGCCCGCCCCGCGCGCGGCGCGAGAAGCCGCGGGTGTCGGCGTTCACCAGCGCCCGCATCGAGCGCATCGTGGCGCTCGCGCCGGATCTGGTGCTCGGCTTCTCGGACCTGCAGGCCGACATCGCCGCCGAGCTGGTGCGCGCCGGCATCGAGGTGCACGTCTTCAACCACCGCAGCGTCGAGGACATTCTGCGCATGATCCGCACGCTCGGCGGCATGATCGGCTGTCAGGTGAAGGCGCAGGCACTGGTCGATGAGCTCGAGGCGGGCCTCGAGCAGGTGCTGATGCGCGCCGCGCGGCTCGCCCGCCGTCCGCGCGTGTATTTCGAGGAATGGGACGATCCCCTGATCAGCGGCATCCGCTGGGTGTCGGAGCTCATTGGCCTCGCCGGCGGCGAGGACTGCTTCCCCGAGCTCGCGCACCAGGCGCTGGGGCGCAATCGCATCATCGCCGATCCGGGCGAAGTGCCCCGGCGCGCGCCCGACATCGTGCTCGGCTCCTGGTGCGGCAAGAAGTTCCAGCCGCAGCGCGTCGCCGCGCGCCCGGGGTGGGACGCGATCCCCGCGGTGCGCGGGGGTTACGTCCGCGAGATCAAGTCGTCGCTCATCCTGCAGCCGGGACCCGCGGCGCTCACCGACGGGGTGCGCGCGATCCAGGGTGTCATCGAGGAGTGGGCCGCGTCGCCCTAGCGGGGTCCCCGCGAAATCAAGCGTCTTGATGGACGGCAGTCACCTGCCGTTCGTGTAATGCTTGATTTCGTGGGGTGCATCAGGTCATGCCGCGCCGCTCGCGGATCAGCTCATAGGCTTCGATGATCTGCTGCGTGCGCTGCTTGGCGTGCGCCATCATCGACTCCGGCAGGCCGTTCGCTTTCAGCTTGTCGGGATGGTGGCGGCTGAGCTGTCGGCGGTAGGCCTTGGCGAGCGCCTCATCGCTCGCACCGGCGTCCGTCCCGAGCACACGGTAGGCTGCCTCGAGCGCCCGGTCCCGCGCCGCCGGGCTGGCGGGCGTCTCATCCGCTCGAAAGGCGCCGCGCCGGATGCGCGCCACCGCCTCGACGTGCACGAGCTCCAGCGGCGAGACGCCGAGGGAGGTCGCGACCCGCCCCATGAGCGGCCGCACCGGGCCTTCCAGGTTGTTGCCCTCGAGCGCGGCGCGCACCTGGATCTCGAGGAACACCCGCAGCAGATCCGGCCGCCCGCGGCAGGCGCCCCGGAGTGCGGCGAGCTCGCCACCGGGGTCGAAGTCCGGCTGCTTGCCCGCGGTGAAGCAGGCGATCGCCTCGCGCACCTGTGCGCCATCGAGGTGCAGCTCGTCCATGACGGCACGCGCGGCGCCGATCTCCTGCTCCGACACGCGCCCGTCGGCCTTGGCGAGATAGCCCATGACGCGGAAAGTCGCGCGGAAGAAACGCTCGCCGATCGCGGCGGCGTCCCCGGATCCCGACCAGCGCGCCTGCAGCTCCGCGGCGTGCTCGTCGAACTGGTGACCCAGCAGCACCCCGAGCGCCGCTCCCATCGGGCCGAGAGCGACCGCACCCAGGAGGCCCCCGGTGAGTTTGCCGATCCATTTCATGATGCGCGCTCGAGGGCCGACGGGTGTGGGGATCCGAAAGCCTCGTTATAGTACCCAATGCATGCCGGCACCCGTCGTCTACCGTACCGAGCTGAAGGGACTCGAGCGCCTCCACGAGGGCAAGGTGCGCGACATCTACGCCGTCGACGAGCAGACGCTCCTCATCGTGACCACCGACAGGCTGTCGGCTTTCGACGTCGTGCTGCCCGACCCGATCCCCGACAAGGGGCGGGTGCTGAACGGCATCTCCAACTTCTGGTTCGCGCGCACCCGGCGCCTGGTGCCGAATCACCTGACCGGGCGGGAGCCCGTAGAGGTGGTGAAGGACGAGCGCGACCGCTCGCTCGTCGCCGGGCGCGCCGTGGTCGTGCGCCGTCTGAAGGCGCTCCCCATCGAAGCAGTGGTGCGCGGTTACCTCATCGGCTCGGGCTGGAAGGACTATCAGGCGAGCGGGCGGCTGTGCGGCATCGCGCTCCCTGCGGGACTCGAGCTGGCGGGGCGGCTGCCGCAGCCGCTGTTCACGCCCGCCACCAAGGCGCGAGCCGGCGCTCACGACGAGAACATCAGCTTCGAGGCCGCGGCGGCGCTCATCGGGCCCGAGCTCGCGGCCCGGGTGCGCGACGCCGCGCTCGAGCTCTATGCGTTCGCCTCCGAGCACGCGAGGAGCCGCGGCATCATCGTCGCCGACACCAAGTTCGAGTTCGGGGTCGACGCAGAGGGCAGCCTCACGCTCATCGATGAAGTGCTGACCCCGGACTCCTCGCGCTTCTGGCCGGCGGATAGCTATCGCGAGGGCGTCAGCCCGCCGAGCTTCGACAAGCAGTTCGTGCGCGACTATCTCGAGAGCCTCGACTGGAACAAGCAGGCCCCGGGGCCGAGGCTCCCGCCCGAGATCATCGCCCGCACGAGCGACAAGTACCGCGAAGCCCTTGCGCGGCTGACCGGCTGAAGGAGCATTCCCATGATGCCCGCCTGGATCGCGCCCTCGATTCTGTCCGCCGACTTCGCCCGGCTCGGGGCGGAGGTCGACGCGGTCGTCAGCGCCGGCGCCGATCTCATCCACTTCGACGTGATGGACAACCACTACGTGCCGAACCTCACCATCGGCCCGATGGCGTGCGAGGCGCTGCGCGGGCACGGCGTCAAGGCGCCGATCGACGTGCACCTCATGGTCCGTCCGGTCGATCGGATCGTGCCGGACTTCGCCGCCGCCGGCGCCACCTTCATCACCTTCCACCCGGAAGCGACCGAGCACGTCGATCGCACCATCGCACTCATCCGCGAGCACGGTTGCCGGCCGGGTCTCGTGTTCAATCCGGCGACGCCGCTCGACTATCTCGACTACACGCTCGAGCTCCTCGACATGGTGCTCATCATGTCCGTGAACCCCGGTTTCGGGGGCCAGCAGTTCATTCCGACCAGCCTGCGCAAGCTCACCGAGGCGCGCGCCCGAATCGATGCGGCAGGGCGGGCGGTGCGTCTCGAGGTCGACGGCGGGATCAGGGTCGACAACATCCGCGCCGCGGCGGAGGCCGGGGCGGACACCTTCGTGGCGGGATCGGCGATCTTCGGCAGCCGCGACTACGCGAAGACCATCCAGGAGATGCGCCGGCAGATTGCGACCGGGCCGGCGAGCGCGGTCAACCCGCGCGCGCGCCGCGCCCGATCCTGACGGCGCGGCTACTCGTCCTCGTCCTCGTCGTCTTCGTCCTCGTCGTCGGGCTCGACGGAGCTCGTGGCCTTCGTGGCGGCGGCTGGCTTCGCGGGCACGATGACCGGCCGCGTCTTCATCTTCGGCCGTGCGTTGAAGACGACGATGGTCTTGCCGGTGGCGCGCAGCAGCCCCTGCTCTTCGAGGACCTTGAGCACACGCCCCGCCATCTCGCGCGAGCAACCGACCAGGCGCGAGAGCTCCTGCCGGCTCACCTTGATCTGCATGCCTTCCGGGTGGGTCATGGCGTCCGGCTCGCCGCACAGGTCCATGATCGCGTGGGCTACGCGCCCGGTGACGTCGACGAAGGCGAGATCGCCCAGCTTGCGGTTGGTGCGGTCGAGGCGCGTCGCGAGCTGCGTGGCGAGCTCGAACACGAGCCCGGGGCTCTCGGCGGCGATCTGGCGGAAACGCGGATAAGTCATCTCGGCGAGCTCGCACTGATTGCGCGTGCGGACCCAGGCGCTGCGCGTCGGCTGCTCGTAGAACAGGCCCATCTCGCCGAAGAACTGCCCGCGGTTGAGGTAGGCCAGCACCATCTCGTTGCCTTCCTCGTCCTCGATCATCACTTCCACCGAGCCGCTGATGATGTAGTAGAGCACGTCGGGCAGGTCGCCGGCGTGTATGACCACGGTCTTGGACGGCACCGCGCGGATGCGGCAATAGCTCAGGAACCGGTTGATCGCCGGAATCTCGCTCAAGGGCTTGATGTTCTCTTCCATACCGGCTCCCCAGAGGTCACTAAACCCAGTAGGCGGCGCCTGTCATGACACGGGCGGTGTACCGCATGAGCGCGCGCACCGGTGCGGGCAACTGGGTGCCGCCAGCCGCCGCGGCGGCCGCGCCGTGTGCGATCTCCTCCCTCCGCATAGCCTCCAGTATCGCACGGCTGCGCGTGTCGGCTGGCGGGAGTCTGCCGAGGTGATCGTCGAGATGCCCCTCGACCTGACGCTCGGTCTCGGCAACGAACCCCAGGCTGGCCCGATCGCCCAGGAGCGCGGTAGCGGCCCCGATCGCAAAGGACCCGGCGTACCAGAGCGGATTGAGCAGACTCGGTCTCGCCGCGAGCTCCTTCAGGCGCGTCTCGCACCACGCCAGATGATCGGACTCGGAGCTCGCCGCCGCCAGCAGCATCTCCCGCGTGGCGGCCGAGCGCGCAGCAAAGGCCTGGCCGTGATAGAGCGCCTGCGCCGCGAGTTCGCCTGCGTGGTTGACGCGCATCAGCGCAGCGCTGGCACGTCGCTCGGCCTCCGGCAGGGGATCGGGTGACCGTTCCGGCCCGCCGGGGAGGGCTCGCCTTGCCCGGGCGGGTGCGAAGACGGATCGCAGTCCACGGTCAAGGGCGACGATCGCAGAGTCGAGAAGGCGACCGGACTCCATATACGTATGGCCTCTATTATAGGGGCATTTAAGCTGCGCCAAGCCCTTAGCCCGGGGACGGCGGCGCGCCACGCACCGCCTGAGCAGGCCGCTTTGCAATGCCGTACCCGCTTGAGTACACTTCCCCGCCTTTTTTTGGCCCCGACCGCGGGGCATCGCCTTAGATTGGGCCGACCGCCACGAGAGAGCTATGAAGACCGTCTTTGCCAAGGCCGGTAGCGTCCGAGGTGACTGGTTCGTCGTCGACGCGAGCGACAAGACGCTCGGCCGGCTGGCCTCGCAGATCGCGCATCGCCTGAAAGGCAAGCACAAGGCTGACTACAGCCCGCACGTGGACATGGGCGACCACATCGTGGTGGTGAACGCGCAGAAGATCCGTGTCACGGGACGCAAGCTCTCCGACAAGATCTACTATCACCACACCGGCCACATCGGCGGCATCAAGTCGATCGCGCTCGAGAAGCTTCTCGACGAGCACCCCGAGCGGGCGATCCAGTTCGCGGTCAAGGGCATGCTGCCGAAGAACCCACTGGGCCGGCGCATGTTTAGAAAACTGCACGTGTTTGCGGGAGCCGAGCATCCCCACAAGGCGCAGCAGCCGAAGCCCCTCGAGATTCGATAGGACCGCGCATGGCAACGACCCAGCAGACTCACTACGGCACCGGACGTCGCAAGACCGCAACCGCGCGCGTGTACCTGAAGCCCGGGAGTGGACGCATCACGGTGAACGATCGCTCGCTCGATGAGTTCTTCGGCCGGGAGACCGGCCGGATGATCGTGCGCCAGCCGCTCGAGGCCGTGAAGCTCTTGAGTCGCTTCGACATCGCCGTCAAGGTGGATGGCGGCGGCACCACGGGCCAGGCCGGAGCGATCCGCCACGGCATCACCCGCGCGCTCATCGAGTTCGACGAGAGCCTGCGCAAGCCGCTGCGGGATGCGGGCTTCGTGACACGCGACGCCCGGGAAGTCGAGCGCAAGAAGGTCGGTCGCCGCAAGGCCCGCCGCGGGACGCAGTACTCGAAGCGCTAGCTCGATCGGGCCTCGCTTGACGGTGGATTCCGTTTAAGCATGATTATTGAGGCTCGGTTTCGTGGGTCGTCTTTGGGGGATCGTCTAGCGGTAGGACAACGGACTCTGACTCCGTTTACCTAGGTTCGAATCCTAGTCCCCCAGCCAATCGAAGGGGGCCTGTCCATATCGGCAGGCCCCTTTGTTTTGCCCGGTGCTGCACGACGCGCGTGCCTAAGCGGTCCAGGTGGCCATTGCGGCTCTCCATGCCACAGCGGAGCGGCCCGAGGCGAGCGACTGGCGCCAGATCGTGGGCACCGGTCCACGATGATCGGATCGAGGAGCTAGCGGGTCTCGACGCCGTCCGCGGTGCCGATGAGCAGCAGGTCGGCGGGGCGCACGGCGAACAGCCCGACCGCGACCACGCCGGCGATTTGGTTCAGCTCGCGCTCG
>Ga0209471_1000419_pt1 | contig 29373 bp, 24 predicted proteins | sample GraSoiAngelo_128_FD_185885 | JGI IMG/M metagenome (GOLD analysis project Ga0209471, IMG submission 185885) | Grasslands soil microbial communities from the Angelo Coastal Reserve, California, USA - 14_0927_12_20cm (SPAdes) (version 2) | ecosystem: Environmental > Terrestrial > Soil > Grasslands ... | reverse complement strand
CCTATGGCTCGATGGCGCAACGGCAGATCGAGCAGCTGGCCGAGGAGGCCGGCCGGCGCTGGCCGATCTCGAACGTGGCAGTCGTTCACCGAACCGGCACACTCAAGGTGGGCGAGGTTAGCGTGGTGATCGCGGTGGCGGCGCCGCACCGGGGCGAGGCGTTCGACGCCTGCGAGTGGCTGATCGACGAGCTGAAGCGCACCGTGCCGATCTGGAAGAAGGAGATCTACACGGAAGGCGAGGCCTGGATCGAGGACCGACCCTAGGCGGGTCGATCATCTCCTAGAATACGGCGCGACGCGGGAGTAGCTCAGCTGGTAGAGCACCTGCCCTCCAAGCAGGCTGTCGCGAGTTCGAATCTCGTCTCCCGCTCACTTCTGACCCGCTCCACGGGCCCTCAGCGGGCCCGCTCCACGGGCTGATTGTCTCAAGATTGCGGCATGGAAGCCACGGAGGATCCCTTCCGCGCTCGCGCGGTCGTCCTGGCTGAAGGCGTCAGCGACCAACTCGCGCTGGAAGCGCTGGCAAGGCGTCGCGGTCGGGACCTTGCCGCAGAGGCTGTTTCGATCGTGCCAATGGGTGGCGCGACGAACATCAGAACCTTTCTCGATCGCTTTGGTCCTCGCGGCATTGACCTGAAGATTGCTGGGCTCTGCGATGCCGGCGAGGAGGGCGACTTCCGGCATGGCCTCGAGCGAGCTGGCCTCGGCTCCAACCTCACGCGCGCTGACATGGAACGTCTCGGTTTCTACGTGTGCATCGCGGACCTGGAGGACGAGCTGATCCGCGCTCTCGGCGTCGCCGCGGTGGAACGGATCATCGATGCTCGGGGCGAACTTGAAGCGTTTCGCACCTTCCAGAGAGAGCCTCAGTGGCGGCCACGGACGGCCGAGGAGCAGCTCCGGCGCTTTTTCGGCACGCACCGGGGCCGGAAGATCCAATCAGCCGCCTTACTGGTCGGCGCACTCGACCTCACGCGCGTGCCTCGGCCGCTGGATGGCGTCCTTGCCTATGTGGCACCCCGTCACTCCTCCACGAATGCCTTCAGACGGCTGAGGGCCTCGTCCCAGCGCTTCGACACCTGGTCGAGGTAGCGGCGGGCGACGTCCATCTGCTCTGGCTCGAGCTCCCAGATGCGCTCCCGCCCACGTCGGACGCCCCGGACGAATCCCGCGCTGGCCAGTACGGTGAGGTGCTTCGTGACGGCTTGGCGTGTGATGGACGACCCGGCAGTCAGCCGCGTAATCGAGAGGGGACCATGAGAGGCGAGCCTCCCAACGAGCGCGAGCCGGGTTTCGTCGCCCAGCGCCGCAAACATCGGCGCCGGGCGCGACCCTTTAGTTCCGCGATTGCTACGCGGCGACATGGCGCTGGATGCTCTCGAGCTGCGCCGCCCAGCCGTCATCGTTCTTCCGGAACGCTTCCGCGCGCCGTTCGAGCGGGATGCGCTCGAAGCCTGACTCGACGACCGTGAGCTGGGTGCCGCCGGCCACATCCTCCAGATGGAATTCAACCACCGTGGTCGGCTCGTTCGAGTAGTCGACTGCCGAGTCGATCGCATACGGGTGCCAGCGGTAGGAGAACAGGCGCTCAGGATCCATTCGCTCGACAAGCATCTCCAGCTTGACGTGCTCATAGCCGGGCGACGTGATATGACCTTCGATTCGCTGGCCCGGTCTGAAGGCGCCGTCGAACTTCACTTCGAACCAGGCCCAAATTCCTGGGCGTTGGTGATCGCGCGCCACACCCGCGCGCGAGGGGCGCGCAGGGTGATGGCTTTCTCGATACGGTCGGTGGTGGCGTTATGCAACTTCATGGTTGCATCTTAACCGGTGACGCGGCTAAATGCAACCACAGAGTTGCATGTCCTTCGGGGGCGCCCGACGGCATCATCGAGCAGGGAGGTGGTCAAGGGGCTGTCTGGGCGCGGACTCCATAGAGCCTGACAGGCTCGCTAAAGCCCTTCAGCTCGGCAATGCCCCGGTCCTCGAAAACAAAGCCTTTTCCAAGGCAGACTTCGCGGACCGCGCTCGATACCAGGATCCCCCCGGCATTGCCCGAGGCGCAGAGCCGCGCCGCCAGTTCGACTGCCACGCCGAAGAGATCACCCTCTTCCGTCACCGGCTCTCCGCAACTGACGCCGACTCGGAGCTGCAGCGCGTCGGTGGCCTGGCTGTTTCGCTCGGCCACTCGATTCTGGATTGCGATCGCGGCCTGTACCGCTGCCGCGACGGACGTGAAGGAGGCCATGATGCCATCTCCGGTGTGCTTTACTTCCTGGCCGCCGTGGGTCCCAAGCGCGGTCCGCACGATCGCATCGTGCGCCCGAATCAGCCCCATCGCACGCAGGTCGCCCACGCGCATGGTCAGGGCAGTCGAGCCTTCGATGTCGGTGAACAGGATCGCCCGGAAGGCGGTGCGCGCGAACGGTTCGCCCAGTTCCGGCTCGAGGATCGCGCCCATGAACGACCCCACCGATCGCTGGTCGACCAGGATGATTCGGGAGGCCGTCAGTCCATGCGAGTCTCGGTGGACCGACTCCACGCTGAGGGCGTCCGGGCCCTCAGCTAGGCAGAAGGCGGTCCCGCGGCTCGGGTCGAACCAGTACGTGATGTACTTGACTCCGTACCGCTTTTCGATCTCCACGTCGCGGGCGTGGGCCCCGGCCAGGTCCGCGGCGGTGACCCCAGGAATGTCGTGGCGATCCAGGAAGAGTGGCACAGCTACCTCAACAATGCGTACGGGCCAAATGCCCGTTGCGGATACTACAGGGGCCGGGCTCTTCCGACAAGTGGGATCGGGCTTGCCGGCACCCTTCGGCAGGGAGTAGATTCCATCGGATGGCAGGCATTCCCGAGATCACGCTTTCGCAACAAGTCAAAAAGCTCTCGCCGGGCGTTCGCGCCATCGTGCAGGCGGCGCGCCGCACCGTCAAGGCCGCGGGGCCCGGCGCCACGGAGATCACCTCTCAGAGCCAGCCGCCGCGGTCGATCAGTTACATGTGGAAGCTGGTCCGGTACGGGGCGAAAGGCCGGGACGTCGTCGGGATCGGCGCCTTCCGGGAGCACGCGGCACTCGTTTTTTACCGCGGGCGCGAGCTCGATGATGGAAGCGGCCTGCTTCAGGGCGGCGGAAAAGATGCGCGATTCATCACGCTGCGCACGCCCGCCGATGCGGAGCGACCGGCTGTCGCACGGATGGTGCGAAAGGCCTTCAGACTCGGCGGCTAGAAAGGTCCGGATCGAACACGCGAGGCGGCTCGCGGCGGCCCGCCAGCGGCTGAGTGGGGCACGACCGAAACCGGTCACGACCGACAACATCCACGAGCTGGTGCGGGCGATTGGCTGCCTGCAGCTCGACCCGACCGCCATCGTCGCTCGCAACCACCTGCTGGTGCTCTTCAGCCGGCTGGGCTCGTTCGATCCGAAGCTGGTCGACGTCCTGCTCTGGGAGGAACGCCGCCTCTACGAGTATTGGGCACACGAGGCCTCGATCGTCCCGACCGAGGATCGGCCGCTGCATGCCGCCTTACCGCCTCCATGGGGCGAACCCCGGCGAACCGAGTCCTGGATGACGAGCCGGGCCCGGTTCAGGAAGGTCGTTCTCGATCGCCTCGCCGCCAACGGCGGGGTGCGCGCCGCGGATTTCGAGGAACATGCGGTGAAGTACGAATCCGGCTGGGGAAAGCGCAGCGCGATCGCCGATACGCTGGCGCTCCTCTGGTTCGAGGGGCGGATCGTGCCTGCGGGTCGTGCCGGAGGGGGTCGACGTTGGGCCCTGGCGGATGCATGGTTCGGCGCGCCGCTGGCGGGCATTCCGGCGCAACCCGTTGCCCTTCGTCAGGCGGCGGTCCGCTCCCTGCGCGCGCTGGGGATCGCCACGGAGCGGCAGGTGACCAACCACTTCATCCGACACCGCTACCAGGGGCTCGCGAGTGCGTGGACGCAGCTCGAAGCCGAGGGAGCGATCGTTCCAGTAGAGGTCGGACTCAAAGGCGATTGGTACGTGCATGCCGAGGACGTCGGATGGCTCGAGCAAATCGAATCAGGAGATTTCGAGCCGAGGACCACGCTCCTGTCGCCGTTCGACAACCTGATCTGCGATCGCAACCGGACGCTCGCCCTCTGGGGTTTCGACTTCACGCTCGAGATCTATGTCCCCAAGACCAAGCGCTGGGGCTACTTCGTCATGCCACTCCTGCACGGCGACCGGATTGTTGCCAGGTTCGACCTCGCCGTCGACCGGAGCGTGGGCGTGCTCAATGTGGTCGGGGAGCGGTGGGAGCCGGGCTGGGACGGGGCCCGGCGGCCGGTTCGCGCCACGGACCGCGCGCTGGGGGAACTCGCGTCATTCCTGGGCGTGAGCCTCCGGCGCTGACGCTGAATCCGCCCCGCAGGAAGACGGTGGAACTATGCATTGTTGACAAGACATATGTCGCTAGAGTAATATGTCGCCATGCCCGACGTCTTTCAAATCCTGGCCGACCCGACCCGCCGGCGCCTGGTGGATGCGTTGCGCGCCGGCGAGCGCTCGGTGAGTGAGCTGGTCGACGTCGTGGATATCGGCCAACCGGGAGTTTCGCGGCAGCTCGGCATCCTGGAGGAGGCTCGGTTCGTCGTGGTCCGCCCCGAAGGCCGCCGGCGGCTCTACGCGTTGCGTCCGGAGCCGTTTCGCGAACTCGACGATTGGATGACGGGGTACCGCGGGATGTGGGAGGCCCGCCTCGACCGATTTGCCGCAGAACTCGACCGGCGGGGCAGGACCCGACCGAAACTCAAGGAGGAAGGCGAATGACGCAAGCAAGTCCGCAGACGACGACCGTGACGAACAAGACGAAGGTGAAGAGCGTGCGACCCTGTTTGACCTTCAAGGACCGTGCCGAAGAGGCGGTCAATTTCTACGTCTCGGTGTTTCCGAATTCCAAGGTGCTCAGCATCCTGCGTAGTGACGGGAAAGGTCCGCTCCCGAAAGGCAGCCTGTGGCATGCCAGCTTCCTGCTCGATGGGCAGGAGTACACGGCGTTTGACGGCGGCTCGTCCTTCGCCTTCACCGAAGCGTTCTCGTTGGTCGCGACCTGCGAGACCCAGGATGAGCTCGATCAAATCTGGGCGCGGCTCACCGACGGTGGCGAGGAAGGACCGTGCGGGTGGCTCAAGGATCGGTTCGGCGTCTCGTGGCAGGTCGTGCCCGCCACGTTGGGCCGGATGATGAGCGACCAGAAGTCCGGGAACCCGGCAAAGATGATGGAGGCGCTGCTGAAGATGCGAAAGCTCGACATCGCGACCCTCGAGCAGGCGTATCGGAGTGGCGTCTAACTTGTCCTCGCAAACCCATCCGGCACGCCAGAGAGTCCGCCTCGAGCGCACATTCGATGCGGCCATCGAACAGGTGTGGGAGCTCTGGACCACCAAGGACGGGATCGAGTCGTGGTGGGGCCCCGACGGCTTCGAGGTAAAGGTGCGAAAACTCGACTTTCGCCCTGGCGGCGAGCTGCTCTATGACATGACCGCGATCGCTCCCGACCAGATCGAGTTCATGAAAAAGGCGGGGATGCCGCTGACCACCCCGTCTATCGTCACCTACACCGAGGTTGTGCCGCTGAAGCGGTTCGCCTTCTCGCAGCTCGCCGACTTCATCCCCAACGTCAAGCCGTACAAGGTGGCGATGACGGTCGAGTTCGACGCGAGTCCGCAGGCCGTGCGGATGGTGCTGACCCTCGACGCCATGCACGACGAGTACTGGACCAAGATGGCGGTGATGGGCTGGGAGAATGAGCTCGACAAACTGGCGAAACTGCTTAAGCCCGTGTGACAGGAGGCGCCGCGGCAGCGCGCGCCTGAAGATGGCGGGCTAGATCGCTGGCGAATCCCTCGAAATTGGTCGCGATCTGCTTCATGCCGGAAAGCCCGGGCTCGTCGGCGAGCTTGAGCGACACATCAGCCAGGGTCTCGAAGCGCTCGCGAAGAATCCGCCAGGCGGCGTCCCGGTGGGGGAGGACGAAGAACGCGGGGCGCACGATTTCGAAGGCCGGCCCGGCCATCTGACCGGGGTGCCGCGGACCCACCGGCAGCGCGGTCATCATCGGACCGAGGGTTCGCATCACCCAGTTCATCAGGTGCTTCGCCGTCTTCGCGAGCGTTTCGAGTTCGTCCGCCGTCTCGCCGTGATGCACGAAGTAGCGACTCTGGACCTGCAGGATGACCTCGTAGGCGGCATTGAAGACGTCGGCCACGCGCCTGGTCAGCGGATCCTCGATCAGGGTCACCAGGTCGACGTCGGGCGGCTCGCGCAGGAACACGGGTATCACCGGACGCCCAGGCTCGAAGCCCGGGTCGGCCCGGCGAACCGCCAGATAGTCTTCGAGGATCCCGACGAACTTGCCGAAGTGAGAATTCACCCAATCGCCGCGGGCGCCCTCACCTTGCTCGACGATGATCTCGATCGCCGAGCTGGCGGTCGCGAGGCTGGTCACGGCGGTCAGCTCCGGCCACTCGAAGACCTGGGTTATTGCCTGCGCTTTCGGTGGTCCGATGAAGACATCCGATTCGCCATAGCGATCGACGAGGTGGGCAAGTCCCCGCTCGATGCCGCGATAAAGATGGCCAACGGTATGCCATTCCTCGGCACCGCCCGTGATCTGCGGATCGTCAGAGGAGAGCGGCCGCATGTGACCGAGCGCCCCGAAGCCCTCGGCATCGCGCAGCGCCATCCCCTCCGGTCGCTCGAGGAACATGAAATGACGCAGCGCTCGCTCGCCAAACGGCACCAGGGCGATCTGGACGTCCTCGGGATACCAGCGGGAGAGAATCGGAAAGTTGGGCCGCTCGAAATGCGGCGCGGCCCCCAAGGCCGTCAGGATATTGGTCGCGAGCGCGAGATGCAGCATCTCCTGCTTGACGACGTCGATGATGGATAGCTCCCAGGCCTGGATCCGTGCCAGCTGCTCCGGCGTGACGCCCTCGTCGACGCTCCGCTTGAGGGAGAACTGAGCGTATAGGTACTCGCAGAGCAGCCCGTGCTCCAGTTCGCAGGCCTCCCCCAGCAGGTAGACCAGCTCCTCCCGGCTTTCGACCCGAAGCGCCGGTTCCGCCGCCTGCCCGTCGCCGTCCGCGCCTGCGGCCATATCGGCATTCTGGGCGTGCCGGCGGCCCGCCGGCAACTCAAAGAGCCGTTCTGGGCCTGGATCAGGTCGCTGGAAGCCGCCTGAATACACGTTGTATTTGGCGCCGCATGGCCCAAAACGAGCGGATTCCAGTCGACTTCCACCAGGGGATGTTTCGTATCGCCGCCATTGCCTTCGTAACCGCGGCGACGGTCGATGTGGGCAGCAGCTTCATCGGGGCGCCGCACCTCGACTTCGCGGGGATCTGGATCGTCGGCATCCTTTCTTATGTGGGGGCGGCGGTGAGCTGGTTTTTCCCCTGGCACCGGCTGCCGGTCGAGCGATTCCTGGTCGTGATCGTCATGCCGGGTCTGGCGCTGCTCGGCTTCATGGTCATGTACACGGGCGGTACGCACTCGCACATCCTGCCGATCTTCATCGCGCCCGCGGTGTTCATGGCCGCCGCCTACGGGTTCCGATCCGGAGCCGCGATCGCCCTGCTGACCGCGGCGACCGCAACCCTCCCACTGTTCATCAACGGCTGGGACAGCTATTACGCCCGCACCGTAGTCGTCCTCGCGGTGTCGACCATGCTGTGCGCGTTCATCTCGGCTCGTGTTCGCCGCGCGCTGCTCAACGAATACGAGAGCCGGCGGCGGCAGCAGGAGGAGAGCTACGTGGCGACCATCGGGGCGCTGGCTGCGGCGCTCGATGCGAAAGACCGCTACACGGAGGCCCATTCGAGGGAGACCGCGGACCTCGCCGTCAACGTCGGCAAGCGGCTCGATCTGCCGCCCGACCAGCTGCGCCTTCTCAAGTACGGCGCGCTGCTCCACGACATTGGCAAGATCGGCATCCCAGGCTACATCCTGCAGAAGCCAGGTCCGTTGACGCCCGAAGAATTCGCCATCATGCGGGAACACCCCGTCATCGGCGAGCGCATCGTCGCCTCGGTGGCGTTTCTCGCGCCATTGGGTCCCATCGTCCGCGCGGAGCACGAGCGATGGAACGGCACCGGCTACCCCGACGGCCTCAAGGGTGAGGAAATTCCGGTCGAGTCGCGCATCATCCACGCCTGCGATGCGTTCCACGCCATGGCCTCGGACCGTTCCTACCGGAAGGCCTTGCCGCTCGAGGCGATCGTGGCGGAGTTCCGCAAAGAAACCGGCCATCAGTTCGACCCACGAGTGGTCGACGTGATGCTGGACCTGATCGAGCACGACCCGCCCCACATCTCCGCCGCCGCCGAGGCGGTCGGCCAGCCAACGCCGGATGCGACGCTTTCGGGGCCGCGCGGCTGGGCGCAACACATGCAGACGGTGGAGGCCCTCGGCCAGCAGCTTGCCCGGGCCACCAGCATCGAAGACATCTGCAACCGCATCGGAGAGACCATCACCACCCTGCTCCCCCTCGACCAGTGCCGCGTGCTGCTGATGAGTGAGGATCGCACCCGCCTCGAAGTGGTGTACCTGCGGGGGACCGACCGTGAGGAGTACCGTGAGGTGACCGCCGCCAATGCGACGGTTGACGTGGGGGAGGGGATTGCCGGCTGGGTCGCGGAATCGCGCCGCGGCGCGGTGCTCGGGGATACCGAGCACCACCCCAAGGCGGCCCATGTGAAGGGAACCACCGTGATCGACGAGTCGATGCTGGCGGTCCCGGTCATGTTCCAGGACGAGGTCCTGGGGGTCATCGTCGTCCTCAAGCTAGGACTGAATCAGTACTCGCTCGACCAGCTGCGCCTGCTGACGATCCTGGCCAACCAGGCCGCGGTTTCGATCGCCAACGCGCGGCTGATCGAGCGGCTCGCCGCGGCCGCGACCGTCGATGCCTTGACCGGCTTGATGAATCGCGGGGCGTTCGAAGAGGCAGTCAACAAGCAAATGCTGCGACCCCAGTCGTGGGGAACGTTGCTCATGATCGATGTCCTGAACCTCCGTGAGACCAATGCGGCGTATGGCCACCGGGCCGGTGATGCCGTTCTCAAACGGATAGCCCGGGCGATTCGGGCGTCGGTCCGCGGCGACGACCTGGCGTCGCGCTGGATAGGCGACGATTTCGCCATTCTGGCCCCCGGGATCGATGCCTCCCAGGCCGCGGTCCTGGCCCGCCGCATCGAAACCGCCTTGCAGTCCGACCGCATCTCGATCCGGTGGGGCACCGCCGAGTACCATGGCGACGCCCTGACCGCCCAGGACCTGCTGACGGCGGCGCTGAAGTCGCTCTCCGAGCGGGCGGACGAGGGCACCGGCCGAGGTACCGACATCACCGCCCAAGCTTCCTGAGATCGCCGCTGACCTTTGGGCAAGGCCCCGCGCCCGAATGGGCAGGATGCGTCGAGTTTCGCGCAATTCCCTTGACGGTCCAAAACCGGTCGCCTAACGTCAAAATCCGCCGCTGAAACTTGACCGCGGGGGTCGTGACCCGTGCCGAGGAGGGTGTGAGGCTAGACGTACGTCACCGGCTGAAGCCGCCATCTTCGCCCGCCGAGATCCTGGCGCGCCATGCCTGGAAGCTCGGCCTGGGTGTCGTGGTGGCCGTGCTCCTCACGGCCCGCGGCGCCGGCCCCGTGTACACGCACCCGCACGGGCTTCCGGCCAGCGTGGTCGCCACCAGCGTGCCCTGTGGCGACGTCAAGCTCGACGCCGGCAGCGCGGACACCGCTACCTGGACCGCCACCAGCAGTCCCTACGGGACGGGCAGCCCCTACATCCTGCCCCACAACGATCCGAATCTCCCCACGACCGACCCCAACAATCCGAATTGCCTGACGGTCGCCAACGCGGCCGACGAAGTCCATGTCCCCGCCGGCGTCAAGCTCGTGATCGATGGCAGCCAGGGTTCGGTCCAGATCTTTTCTCACGGCACTGGGATCTTCGTCAACGGCGGTCAACTCAAGACCATCGGTACCGATGCGTTAAACACGGTCATCTTCGATGCGGAACCGGACGTCGCATCGTGGGACGGCATTAATGTCAGTGCCGCCGACCCCGCGCACCGCGGCAACGCGTCGCTGACGTTTGTCAGCATTCAGCACGCCCTGACCGCGATCACGATCACCAGTGGCGCCACGTCGTCGCCCGATAACGCGAGCTATGGGCTTACCGTCCGCAACAGCGGTATCGGCCCCTCCTATTTCGACGGGATCGACGCGACCAACACCCCGATCCTCTTGTCGGGCCGCCTCGACCCGCTGACGCTGCGACCGGACGGCCAGTTCGGCACCCTGAACAACATCGGTTCCCAGGGAATCAAGGTGACCTACGACCCCGCGCAGCCCAACTATCCGGGGAGCATTCCCGGCAAGGCGCTCGATGTCGAGAACATGACGTTCGGCAGCTCGGTGCCGTTCGGGGAAACCACCTGCCTGCCGCTGCAGCCATGCGCGGCGGGATCGATTGGCAACGATGCGATCCAGGGCAATTTCGTCACCGGCCAGCAGCCGATCAAGCTCGACAACAACAGCTTCTTCCGCGCCGGGTCGTACGGCGTCGACCTGGCCAACGCGAATAACCCCACGATTACCAACAACACCTTCACCTGCAACGGGAGCGGTTCACCCAAGCCGGTGATCAGTTGTGTCGGAAGTGGCCTGCGCTATCCCGCCATCTATGTGGGCGGCGTGACGAACCTCAAGCTTGCCGCCGGTGGCATCAACAACAACATCGGTCAGCAAAACGGCCTCGATGCGATCGGCCTCAACGGCCAGGTGGTTTCAGATCTGGCCTGGCAGACGCCAACCAACGATGCCAACGCCCCGTCGCCGCTTCACCTACCCCATGCCCTGGGCTATGTCGTCGCCAACGGCGATCTGCAGCTCGTCAACTCGAAGCTGACCGTAAAGGATGGCGATGTGGTGAAGGTGAAGGGCGGCGCCATTCTCATCAGCAACGGCAGCCTTGACGCCAGCAGTGCCGGGCTGAAGACCTTCACCAGCTTGCGCGACAACACGGTTGGTCTTCAGGCCTGCCCCTCGGTCTTCGTTCAGAGCTGTCCTTCGCCACTGCCGGCGAATGAATGGATCGGCCTCAACCTGGTCGGCAGTACGGGCCGTATCGCCAACGCCAGCATTTTGTTCCCCACCAAGGCGATCGACATCAGCGGCGCCCAGGCCTCGCTGATCGGGCCCGATGGGGGTTCCTATGGTCTGGTGGTCAGCAACAGTCGCCTGGGGCCGACCTTCTCCGACAGCGTCGCCGTCAACGCCACGCCCGTCTACATCAGTGCGAGCAAGTTCTGTCGCATCGACACGATTACCACCGATCTCAATTACCTGCAGTGCACGGGAGCGGGCCCCGGTGATCATGGGATCAACGCGAGCTACACGGGGACCCCGCGGCCGGCGGCCGGGGGCGGACTCAAACTTCTCGGCAATGACTTCCAGGGCAGCACCAATGAGGCCATCCTCGGGACGGCGCTCGGCGGGAGGCGAGTCGATATAGAGAACAACAGCGTTGCCGGAGCCGGCACCTACGGGATGCACCTCGTCTCGGCGGACGACTTGAAGCTGCAGGGGAATGGTGTGACCGGTAGCGGCATCGGCAACCCGGCAAATACGACCACCTATGCCGCGATCTACCTCGACGGCATCAGCAAAGGCGACTTCAGCGGCCTGATCAGCGGCAATACCGGGACCGGCAACGGCCTGGACGCGATTGCCTTCCATGGGTCGACCGCCGACGGAAAGCCGCTCAACTGGAAGACGGTGGGAGCCAGCAGTGCCCTCGGCTATCTCGTCGACGGAGACCTGGCCGTCAATGGTGACCTGACACTGGCCGCCAACGACTACGTGCCGGTGCTCGGTGGGGCGATCACGATCAATAACGGCACCTTCACGGCGACCAGCGCGGCGCTGAGCAGCCTCAAGGAGCAAGCGCCGCATCTGCCCACCTGTGGCTCGGTGTTCATTCCGAAGATCTCGGGGGTGTGCCCTGCTGTGGGTCCCGGCGACTGGACAGGTCTCAGCCTCGATCCGAGCAAGACGAACGCGTTGACGGATTCGGAGGTCCGTTACGCGGTGACGGGAATTTCCGTGACCAGGACGACCGGATCTCCGGCGGCGCAAAACCTCACCATGACCCGGAGCAACGTCCGCAACACCGCCGCCGATGGCGTCACCACGCAGTACCCGCTCTCGATCACGGACGGCGCGTTTACCGGCAATGCCGGGCGCGGGATCAAGGTCGATCTCACCAGTGTCTCGCCAGGCGCGGCGCAGAAACTCGTCATCAATGGCCACACGCACATCGGCGGCAGTGGGCAGGAGGGCATCCTGGCCATCAAGCTCGGCGGTGAGGTCCAGATTTCCGGCGTCAGCGTCGATCACGCCGGGACCTTTGGCATCAACCTGCGCGACGCGGACAACCTCACGCTGACGGATAACACTGTCAGCAACAGTGCCGCGACCTACCCCGCGATCTATCTCAACGGCTTCAACGGATTGTTCGCCAACATCCACGGCAACAAGGGCGCCGGCAACGGGATCGACGCCATCGCGTTCCACGGCACCGTTACTGACAGCATCGACTGGAAGACGGCGCGCAAGACCGCCGACCCAACCCAGCCGCTCGGCTATGTGCTCGACGACAGCCTGAACATGCAGCTCGGTAAGACGCTGACTGTCAGTGCCGGCGACATCGTCAAAGTTGGCAACGGGGGCATACTCAACCTTCAAGGCGCCACCCTCCGAGCCGACGACACTGGGTCGAGCGCGCAGAAGGTCTTCACCAGCCTGACCGATAACAGCGCTGGGGTCGTTGCCTGCCCGTCGGTGCTGCTGCCCGGTTGTGCCGCGGCGGCCCCCGGCGACTGGGGCGGGATAAGCCTCACGGGCGCTGGCGCCAACGCAACGATCGTCAATGGCTCGGTGCGCTATGCGGCGACCGGTATCAGCATCACGAACAGCGCGACATCGACCTATGGCTCGTCGAGCTTTGCCCTGATGGTCTCGCGCAGTACGGTGGCGTCGAGCAAGGCCGATGGCATCGTCGCGACCAACACGGCGATCTCGATCACCGACTCCACGATCAGCGGCGGCGTCCACGGCGCCATCGTTAGCCTGACGAACGACCCCCTTACCCCTTCCGCCCTGCGGCTCAGCGGCAACCGCTTTTCCTCGCAGAGCGCCGAGGCCATCCTCGGGCAGGGCCTGGTTGGCCAACCGGTATGGATCACGGACAACCGGGTACAAAACGCAGGGGCGTTCGGCGTGCGGCTGGTCGGTCCGGACGAACTGGTGCTGCGGAACAACAACGTCATCGGCAGCGGCGGCGGTCCCGGTGCGGGCGCCGCGGGATATCCGGCCGTCTACCTGAACGGCGTCACCGCCGACTTCACCAAGAACGTTCGGGGCAACGTCGGCTCCGGGAATGGCCTCGACGTCGTCGCTTTTCACGGGACGGCCAACGGTGACCTGGCCTGGCAGACGCCGACCGTGAATGCAAACAGCGCGGCCCTCGGCTATGTCCTGGACGGCTCGCTGACGGTCAACGACGGGACATTCACGGTTCACCCCGGCGACGTCGTGAAATCACTTGGAGGGCCGATTACGATTAACGGTGGAACGCTCGACGCGAGCAGCACGTCCGATCCACGAATCAAGCTCTTCACGAGCCTGAAAGACCAATCGGCCTTTGCCCAGACCTGCCCATCCATCCTCACCGGTCTTTGTGCATCGGGTCCCCAGCAAGGCGATTGGGGTGGGATTGTCATCACCAATGACAGCTCGGGTCGCCCTGGGAGCGCCAGCATCGCCAGCGGTAGGGTCATCTTTCCGGCGACTGCACTCACCATCGACAGTGGGCCGACAGCGAGCTTTGGGACCAGCAACCTCGGGTTGATCGTGAAAGGCACGACGATCTCCGACGCCACCAGCGACGGCGTCAACGCCCAGGACACGCCAATTTCGGTGACCACCACTTCGATCGACCGCGTCGGCGCCCATGGCATCGTCGCGACGTTCTTTGGCGGCACTCCTTGTGTCACGTCCTGCGGGACGAGCCTCGACGTCGAGCAGGTCGCGATTACGAAGACCTCCAAAGACGGGATCGTTGCCAGCGGACTGGGTGGGCGCCGCACGGTCGTCAGCGACAACGTCATCTCCGGCGCCGGAACCTACGGCATTCGGTTAGCCGGCGCCGACCAGTTGACGCTAAACCGCAATAGTGTCAGTGTCAGCGGTGGACCGGCAACGACGTTCCGCTACCCGGCGATTTACCTGAGCGCCGTCAAGGCCGATTTCGAGCTCGTGCCCGGAACGACGACCGTGGCGGCCAATCGTGGTGCAGGCAACGGCCTGGATGCGATGGTGATCCACGGAGAGGCGACTCAATCGCTGACCTGGCTGACCACGGGCGTGTCGGCGCCGGTGGTCGCTCCGCCTGTACTCGTCGATCACCTCGGGTACCTGCTGGACGGTGGCTTCACCATCGACGGCACGCTGACCACCAACCTCGGAGATGTCGTCAAGGTGCTTGGTGGACTCATTAAGGTCAATGGGTCCTTGCAAGCCACGGGGACAACGTTCACCAGCCTCAAGGACGGGGCCCTATCGATCAAGGTCTGCGACGCGGGATACGACTCGGTCTTCATCCAGAAGGCATCTGGTTCGTGCCCGGCGGCGGCGAGCGGTGACTGGGCCGGCATTAACGCAACGGCCGCTTCAACACTTACCAACAGCACGATAGGCTTTGATGACGGGTTGACGGTGACCGGTGGCGCCCTGCAGTTCGCCGGTGGCGCGATGCACGACATCGCCCGCAACGCCATCGTCGTCACCGGGTCGCCGCTTTCCGTGACCAACGTCGTCTTCAGCCAGGTCGGCAACGACGCGATCGACAGCACGAATAGCGGGTCACCGGACACCATCACGGACGACCAGTTCGACCACGTTGGCGGCGTCGCCATCAATCTTCAGAATGCCCAGGCCGACTTGGAGCGCAATGTCTTCACCAACGACGCCGGCCCGGCGGTGAAGACAAGCGGCGCTCCGGTCACCCTTCAGTGTTCGAGCATCCAGTCGGGCGGAGTCAGCGGTGACGCGGGTCTGGTTGTCAAAGAAAACGATTTCGTTCCCGGCGTCGGCGTCACGGCGCCCGCCGGCGCCAGCGCAGAAAACAACTGGTGGGGCCAGACCACTGGGCCGAGCGGCCAACTCTCTGTTGGTCTGACCGTCACCAACTACTTCGCGACGCAGAATCCATCGGCGACGATCGTCACGACCGGCAAGCCAAGTCCGACCCAGGCACTCGACCCCGTGAAGTCGGATGGCTCGTTGGGTACCGGCTTGGTCCAAGCCACCTTGACCTTCAGCCGCAACATGAATCCCGAAGCGGCATCGCCCTCGGTGAGCTACGCCAGCAGCCCGGTCAGCTTTACCGGTGCCTGGAAGCTCAACGACCCCCGGATCTGGATTGGGACCGCGCCGATCGACTCTACGCTCGCAGCCACCGGGACGCACAACGTCTCCGCGAATGGTGCGCACGATTGCGTACCCGACCTGCTCCACAACCTCATGACCCCGGCGTCGAACACGTTTGAGGCGGACACCACGACGCTGCCGCTGGTGACCATCAATGCACCCACTGATCTCCTCGGGGCCCACGGTGCCCGGCTCCACGGACGTATCGATCCCAACGGCTGGGCGACCGGTGCCACGCAGTCGGGGCAGTTCGTCGTCACGAACCTCGCGAGCCCGTACGACCAGCACACTTATGCGACGCCTCCCGTGGCTGACAAAACCACGCCCCTCGCTTTTGCGCTCACAATTTCCGGTCTGAGCCCGTCCTCCACCTACGGGTATCAGCTACAGGTTCCGGGCCCGAACGGCACAGCTTCGCAGCCCACGCTGGACACCCTGACCACCACGGACCTGGCCTCGAAGGTGGTGTTCACATTATCGCCAGCAGCGTCGATACAGGCAGGGTCATCCTTCTCGGCGACGGCAACGACTCAAGATGCATCGGGTAATGTCGTCAGCGATTTCGCAGGCATGGTATCCGTTGCACTGACAGCCGCCGGCAGTGCCACGCTCTCCGGAACGCCAACCCAGCCAGTGGTGCATGGGGTGGCTAGTTTCACTGACCTCAGTGTCGACAAGACGGGCAGTTACACGCTTACGGCGACCGGGACGCCGCCGCTCACGGCTTCGCCGAGCGGCAGCTTCACCATCACCCCGGGGCCGCTCGACCAATTTGCGGTCGCGCCGATCACCACGCAGACGGCGGGCACCCCGTTCGCGGTACAGGCGACGGCCTACGACGCGTTCTCCAACATCAAGGTCGACTACTCGGGTGGCGCATCAGTCGCCGGCTCGACGCTGGGTGCACCGAATACGGCGCCGGCTGGGTGCAGTGGACCCTGTCTTCCCAGTTATGCAGCGTTCGGCACCTGGACGAATGGGGTGGCCTCGGCGAACGTGACCCTGTATGTAGCCGAAGCGAATCGCAGCCTAACCGTTGATGACGGGACGCACGTCGGGACGAGTAATCCATTTGCTGTCTCGGCGGCCGCTCTCGACCACATCACTTTCAGTCAGCAGCTCGGCGGGAGCCCGACTGGCGGGGTTGCGTTCCCCACGCAACCCGTGGTGCTGGCTCAGGACACCTACGACAACGGGGTCAGCGCGACTAACGTGGCATTGAGCATCACGCCGTCGACAGGGACGAGCGGCGCAACGCTCTACTGCCCGAGCACCACGTCGAACACTCTCGCGACGAGCTCGACCGGCACGGCGATTTTTACCGACTGTGCCATCGACAAGGCGGGCACGGCGTACCAACTGCGTGCCACCGCTGGCAGCCTCCTTCCCTTGGACAGCTCGAGCTTCAACGTCGCAGTGGGGCCGCCGGCAATCGTGAGCTTCAGCCAGCAGCCTGGAGGGAGCTCGACTGGTGGGATCGCCTTCGCAACACAGCCGACCGTGCTCGTAACGGACGCAGGCGGCAACCCGGTAAGCACCACGAACGTGGCATTAACCATCACCCCGTCGACGGGGACCACCGGGGCGATGCTCACCTGCCCGAGCGCCACGCTCAACGCGTTGGCCACCAATGGCAGCGGGCTGGCCGCGTTCACGGATTGCGCCATAGACAAAGCGGGGACGGGCTACCAGCTACGGGCCACCGCGGGGAGTGTCCATCAGGACAGCAATAGTCTTGATGTCACCATCGGAGCCGCAGCGAAACTTGTGTTCACAACCGAGCCCAGCAGCGCAGCGACCCAGGGAATCCAATTCACCCAGCAGCCGGTCCTATCGGTGGAAGACGCGGGCGGCAATGTCGTCACCACAGACGGTTCGACCGTGGTGACCCTCGACCGCACTGGTGGTGATTCGAGCGCGACTCTCTCATGCACGAACAACCCGATCACGGTCACGAACGGCGTCGCTACCTTCGCCGGCTGCGCGATCGATAAGGCCTCGGGGACGCTATATCAGTTGAGCGCGACCAGCACCAGCCCTAGCCTCGGCCCGGTGTCGAGTACCGACATCACCGTCTCGCCCTGAGATCCGTTCGAGCCCGGCGCTGATGTCGGCCGGGAGATCAAGTAATGCTGCTGAACGGTGCAAAAAGCATCTTGAAATCCCTGGATGGCAAGGCCCTGCGGACGACGAGTGCGCCTGCGGCGACCATGCAGGCGTTCATGACGCGTCGCCAGGATTCCTCTTCATAAGCGGTCGACATGATCCGGATGATGGCGTCGTCTGCTGCATCGGGAGGCAGCCGCTCGTCGACCACGGCCGAGCCCGCGGGCTCCGGTCTGGTGGAGGGCTGGAAGGCGCTGGCATCGGCCACCAGCTGGGCGGTGCGCATCGCGTCAAAGAACGCCGACTCCGCTCCCGGAAAGACCTGGCTCTTGGCGATGCGGGTCGCCGCGTCCAATGCCTTGAAGTAGTCCGGCGACTGCTTGACCTCGAGGTCAGGGATGGCACCGATGCCCGGGGACGCGGTCATCACCCGTTCCCACTCGCCGGGGGTCAGCCGGCTGAGCCGGTCGAGGAAGGTCTCGACCTCGACCGTGTTGGGCCCGAACCTCTCGTCGCCCACGTAACTTAGAATACGCGCCATTCCATGGTCGTAGGAGTCAATCTGTGCCTGTAGTCCAGTGGGTCGTAAAGGTCGGCTACGCCGTGGCGACCCGCGACGCCTACCTGGGGAGCGTGCGCGAGATCTTCGAGGGCCCACCCCAGTCTGCCCAGGGCCTCTTCGTCTCGTCGGAGCCCTACATGCGCGTCGTCGATCGTGGGCAACCCGATCTCTACATCCCGTTCGAGGAGATCGTCGATGTCAGCGAGGTCAAGCAGGCCGTTTACCTCAAGCGGTCGGTGAACGAGATCAACGCGCTCGGGTGGACCCGCGATCCACGCCGGCCCGACGCGAGTCCGGTCCCATATTTCCCCAAGCTCCAGTCAGCGCCGGCGGCCAAACCCGACGCCAACGGCGGCGTGCCACCACGCCCTCTGGTCGAGAGCGGGGCCTGGTCGCCGGGCGAGGCGGCGCCGCGACCCGAGCCAGGCAAACGGGTCCGGATCGGCGACCGTTTCAAGCCCGGCGATCCGATTCCGGTCCCGGGCCAGTACATGTGCACGATCTGCCGCTTCCGCAAACACTCGCGCCAGTTTCTGGAGGAGAATCCGGACGGCCGCTTCCCGCCCGCCCATCACCCGGGCGCGCTCTGGGAGCTGGAAGACCTGCGGCCATAGGGCCCCCACCTGATTCGCGACGCAGAGCTCGATCTGCGGTCCGTATTCAGAAAGGGCTTTGTTAGACTAGCCGCGTACCGTGCTGAGCGATTACTTTCCCTTGCTCATTTTTCTTGCCGCGGTCTTTGTCTTTGGTCTCATCGCCCTCTATTTCCCGCCCTGGCTCGCCGGCCATCTGCACTCCGCGGCCAAGGATCTGCCCTATGAGTCGGGCATCGTCCCCCGGACGGGCGCCCGGCGCCGATTTGCGGTCAGCTTCTATCTGACCGCCATGCTGTTCATCATCTTCGATGTCGAGGCGATCTTTATCTACCCCTGGGCCGTCAACGTCAAGGGGCTCGGATGGTTCGGGGTGGCCGAGATGGCGGTCTTCGCGGCCGTCCTGCTGGTCGCGCTGATCTACGTGTGGCGGAAGGGAGCACTGGAATGGGGGAGCTGAAGCTCCGACCCGGCCCGATGCCGACCGGCCGCGCGGCCGGCCCGACGCCGCTCAACGCGCTGGGCGACAACGTGCTCACCACCACTCTCGACAAGGTGATCAACTGGGGCCGCTCGAGCGCGATCTGGCCGGCCCTGTTTGGGCTCGCCTGCTGCGCCATCGAGATGATGGGCACGGTTGGGCCGCGCCATGACCTTTCCCGTTTCGGCTCGGAATTGTTCCGAGCCTCGCCGCGCCAGGCCGACCTGATGATCGTCTCCGGCCGGGTGTCGATCAAGATGGCCCCGGTCCTGCGGCAGATCTACGACCAGATGCCCGAGCCCAAGTGGGTGATCGCAATGGGGGCCTGTGCCTCCTCCGCCGGCATGTTCAACAACTATGCGATCGTGCAGAGCGTGGACAAGATCGTGCCGGTCGACATCTATGTGCCCGGTTGCCCACCCCGGCCGGAAGCCCTGATCGATGCCGTCGTCAAGCTGCAGCGCAAGATCCGCGGCGAGCCGCTGGTCAAGCGGTCTGCCTGACGCCGGGCCATCTTGTCGGAAGGGGAGTCCGGCCAGATGACCGTGACCGCTAGCACGTCACTCGTGGAGCGCCTCGGCGAGCGCTTCAAGCAGGCGCTGCAGGAGAGCTCCGATTTTCGTGGCGACCTCAGCATCGTGGTCGACCCGGCGGCGCTGGTGGAGGTGGCCCGCTACCTCAAGGACGAAGAGGGCTTCGACTACCTCCTCTACGCCACGGCGGTCGACTGGCCGGCGCGCGTCCCGCGCTTCACCGTCATCTGGGAGGTTCGTTCCCTTGAGAACAAGACCCGGATCCGGATCAAGACCACGGCCACCATGCCCGACCCGCACGTGCCCAGCCTCACATCCGTCTGGCCGGCGACCAACTGGCACGAGCGCGAGACCTGGGATCTGTTCGGCATCAAATTCGATGGTCATCCCGACCTGCGCCGGCTGCTGATGCCGGACACGTGGGAAGGGCATCCGCTGCGAAAGGACTACGTCTCGTTCGGTGAGCCGGTGATTTTCAGCGACCAGAAGCTCGAAGGGTTGGAGCCGGACGCCATCCGTGGCTGACACACGCATCGCGCAAGAGCAGGTCGGTCCTGGACCGGAGCAGATGCCGTTCGGCCCGGAGCACGAGCCGCCGAGCGAGTGGATGGAGCTCAACATGGGGCCCCAGCATCCAAGTACGCACGGGGTCCTTCGGGTCCGCCTGAAGCTGGACGGCGAGATCGTACGCGACGCCGATGCCGACGTCGGCTACCTCCACACCGGGTTCGAGAAATCGTTCGAGGACAAGACCTACACCCAGGGGATCACCTTCAGCGACCGGATGGATTACCTGGCGCCACCGATCAACAACGTCGGCTTCGTGTCCGCGGTGGAAAAGCTGATGGAGCTCGAGGTGCCGCCGCGCGCCCAGGCGATTCGTGTGTTGATGATGGAGCTCGCCCGGATCTCGAGCCACGAGTTGTGGCTCGGAACCGCCGGGCTCGACCTAGGCGTCTACTCCGGCTTCTTCTACGCCTGGCGTGATCGCGAGCTGGTGCTCGATTTAAACGAGGCCTACTCCGGGGTCCGCATGATGACGTCCTTCACCCGCGTCGGCGGCGTTGCCTGGGACCTGCCCGAGGGTTGGCTCGAGCAGCTGCAGCGGTTCATCGACGTGATGCCCGGCCGCATCGACGATTTCGAGGCCATGCTCAGCGACAACCCGATCTGGCACCAGCGCCTCAAAGGGGTCGGCGTGCTTTCGCGCCAGGATGCCATCGAAGCCGGTGTGACCGGCCCGATGCTGCGGGCGTCAGGGGTCGACTACGACGTGCGCAAGGCCTTCCCCTACTGCGGGTATGAGCAGTACGACTTCGAGGTGCCGCTGGGCACTGCCGGCGATTGCTACGACCGCTACCGGTTGCGCGTCCAGGAGATGCGCGAGAGCCTGAAGATCCTGCAGCAGGTGATCGACACGCTGCCCGGCGGGCCGTGGCTGACCAGCGATCGGAAGGTGGCCCTGCCGCCGCGGAGCGAGCTCAGCAAGAGCATGGAATCGGTCATCCATCACTTCCGGCTGGTGAGCGAAGGCTTCAAAGGTCCGCTCGGTGACGTCTACGCCTTCGTCGAAAGCCCGCGGGGCGAGCTCGGCTTCTACCTCGTGTCCGATGGCACCAACAAGCCGTATCGGATGAAGGTGCGGCCCCCCTCGTTCTGCAACCTGCAGCCGCTGCGACAGCTGGTGAAGGGTGTCCTGGTGGCGGACGTGATCGCCATCATGGGAAGCATGGACTTCATCCTGGGAGACGTCGATCGCTGATGCCACTCGCTAAGCCGACCGTCGAGCACATCAGGGACCTGGCGCAACGGTATCCATCGAAGCAATCCGCCATTATCCCGGCGCTCTGGGCGGTCCAGCACGAGCAGGGCTACGTCACCAAGGAGGCGATGGCCGAGATCGCGGAGCACCTCGGCTTGCCGTCATCCCTGATCGAGGCGACCGCATCCTTCTATTCCATGTTTCTCACCAAGCCGGAGGGCCGGCATGACGTCGTGATCTGCGTCAACGCCCCCTGTATGTTGCGTGGCGCCGACGAGATGGCGGCCTACCTGCAGCGGGCGCTGGGGGTTGGAGACGGACAGACCACCCCGGACGGCGCGATCACCTGGCACTCGACGATCGAGTGTCTGGGCGCCTGTGGCGGGGCCCCCATGATGCAGGTCGATCATCACTTCGAGGAAAACCTGACCGAGGAGCGGATTGACACGATCATCGAGCGTCTCCGGCACCCGGTCACTGCTACAGCGCCCCAGGCGGCGCCCGCGGCCGCGCCGAAACGCAGGACCGCCGCGCCCAAGCGGGCGAGGAGTGAGAGCTGATGCCGGTCAAACCCCTGTTGACCAAGGACTTCGCGACCGAGGACCTCACGCAGCTCAAGGTCTACGAGCGAACCGGAGGCTACAGCGGCTTCAAGAAGGCGCTCGAGATGCAGCCCGACGAGCTGGTCGAGATGGTCAAGAAGAGCGGCTTACGCGGCCGCGGCGGCGCCGGCTTCCCGACCGGCAACAAATGGAGCTTCCTGCCCAAGGGTGTGTACCCGCGCTACCTCGTCTGCAACGCCGACGAGAGCGAGCCCGGCTGCTTCAAGGATCGCTACCTGATCGAGAAGAGCCCGCACCAGGTGCTGGAGGGGATCCTGATCGCGAGCTACGCGATCGGTTGCAACCTGGCCTTCATCTACATCCGGGGCGAGTACTTGCCCCAGCACGATGCGCTCGAGGCCGCCATCGTCGAGGCGCGCCAGGCCGGCTATATCGGCAAGAACGTCCTGGGCAAGGGCTACGACATCGACGTCATCCTGCACCGCGGCGCCGGCGCTTATATCTGCGGCGAGGAAACCGCGCTGCTGACATCACTCGAGGGCTACCGCGGCGAGCCGCGCCTGAAGCCGCCGTTTCCGGCGATCAAGGGCCTCTACGGGAAACCGACGGTGGTCAACAACGTCGAGACCGTCTGCAACCTGCCGCACATCGTGCTCAACGGCGCCGATTGGTTTGGAACCATCGGGACGCCGACCGGGAAGGGGACCCGGGTTTGGTGCATGAGCGGCCACGTCAACCGGCCTGGAAACTACGAGCTAGAAAATGGCACGCCGATCCGCGAGCTGATCGAGGAGCACGGCGGTGGCGTCTGGAAGAACCGCAAGCTGAAGGCTTTTCAGCCGGGCGGCGCGTCGATGATGGTTCTGCTTCCCCAGCACCTCGACGTGGCGCTCGACTTCGATGCCATCCAGAAAGCCGGGTCGCTGGCCGGCGCGGGGGCGATGGTGGTGATGGATGAGACCACCTGTATGGTCGATGCCGCTCGCCGCTACGTGAAGTTCTTCCATCACGAGAGCTGCGGGAAGTGCACGCCCTGCCGTGAGGGCACCTTCTGGATGGCGAACATCTTCGACAGTATGGAGGCCGGCGAGGCGAAAGCCGCCGACGTCGACCTGCTGCTGGATATCGGATACAGCATCGACGGCCGGTCGTTCTGTCCCTTGGGCGATGCCTCGACCTGGTTCCCGCGCAGCGTCATCAAGTTCTTCCGTGACGAGTTCCAGCAGCACATCTCGGAGAAAGGTTGTCCCTTCAAGAAGTCGGTCGAGGAGGCGGTCGCCTGATGGCGGCGGTGCAGACCGACCAGGTCACGCTCACGATCAACGGCCAATCCGTCACGGTGCCCAAGGGCACGCTGATCCTCGACGCCGCCAAGAAGATCGGCATCGACATCCCGATTTTTTGCTCGCATCCGAAGATGGCGCCGGTCGCGGTCTGCCGGATGTGCCTGGTCGAGGTCGAGAAGATGCCGAAGCTCCAGCCGTCGTGCGCGGTGTATGTCGCCGACGGCATGGTGGTCAAGACCACCACCGAGCAGGTCAGCAAGTACCAGAAAGACGTGCTCGGGCTGCTGCTGATCAACCACCCGCTGGATTGCCCGATCTGCGACAAGGGCGGGGAGTGTCCGCTCCAGGACCAGACCTACCAGTACGGTCCCGGCGCCAGCCGTTTCGATTTCCCCAAGGCGCACTTCGACAAGGCAGTGCCCCTCTCGGACAAGATCCTGCTTGATCGCGAGCGCTGCATCCTCTGCTGGCGCTGCACGCGCTTCAGCGAAGAGATCTCCGGCGAGCGCGAGCTCGCGCTCATCCAGCGAGGGGTGCACACCATCATCGGCACCTTTAACGACGAGCCGGCTCAGTCGAATTACCAGGGCAACTGGACGGAGATCTGCCCAGTAGGCGCCTTGACCTCGCGGCAGTACCGATTCCTCAGCCGGCCCTGGGACCTCGACCGGACGGCCAGCGTCTGTCCCGGCTGCAGCATGGGCTGCAACATCCAGATCGACGCCAGGAGCAACCGCATCGGACGCTTCCAGTCACGGGAAAACGTCGCGGTCGATGACAGCTGGCTCTGCGACTTCGGGCGTTTCAGCTTCCCGAACTTCCAGCGCACCGGGCAGGAGCGTCCGCGGGTGCGGCGCAACGGCTCGCTGGAAGAGGTCTCGTACGAGGAGGCGATCGCCTTCACTGCCGACGCGCTCAAGCGGACGGGCGGCCAGGTCGCCGGCTGGGCATCGCCCGCCGATACCAACGAGGAGCTCTTCCTCTTCCGCCGCCTGTTCCGTGAGGTCCTGCAGTCCTCACACCTCGACCACCGCAGCACCGGGGTGGCCGATGCCGAACCGGATGACATGGCCTTGCCGATCGCCGACCTCGAGCGCTGCGACCAGGTCGTCGTGCTCGGTGGTCAAGGCGTGATCGATGCGGCGCCTGTGCTGCACTTGCGGTTGTTGAAGAGCGAGCGCAAAGGCGTCAAGGTGCTCAAGGTCGCCGTCGCGGACGGCAAGCGGGCGCTCGACGCGATCCCGGTCGAGGCGCAAGCCGTCGCCATCCTGGCGACCGAGGCCGACAAGCAGACGGCCGTCGACCTCCAGGCCAAGCTGGCCAAGAAGGTGAAAGGCAGCGTGCGGCGGCTGATCGTGACCACCGGGCCAAACGGGCGCGGCGCGAAAGACCTCGGCATCCTTCCGCACCAAGGTCCGGGCTACGCCTCGTTGAACGGACAGACGGGGAAGGGGAGGCTGCAGTGGCCGGGAGCCGGGGTGAAGGGCCTCTACGTGCACGAGTCGAGCCCGCTCCACGGCTTCACGCCCAGCGATGCCGAATCGATGTGGCTCGCGAGCGTTCCGCTGGTGATCTTTCACCGTTTCAAGGCCTCGCCGCTCGACGAGGTTGCCCATGTGATTCTTCCGGGCCACGCTTTCACGGAAAAGTACGGCACCGTGACCAACATGGAGGGCCGGGTCCAGCGCATCAAGCGGGGCATCGACGCCGATTCGGTCCGCGAGGACTGGCGCGTGTTTCAGGAACTCGCCAACCGCCTGGGCGCGGCCTGGGCCTACGAGTCGGTCGACGAAATCACCGGCGACCTGGTGCGGGCGCTCCCCCCGTATGCCGCCGTCAACCAGCAAGCGCGCGTGCTCTGGAGTGCGCGGTCGTGACCATGGAAGTCGTCATCGTCACCCTGATCAAAGCCGCGATCGTGATCGGCGCGCTGCTGACCGGCTTCGCCTACCTCACGCTCTTCGAGCGCAAGGTGCAGGCGCGTATGCAGCAGCGGCCCGGGCCAAATCGCGTCGGCCCCTGGGGACTCTTGCAGCCGGCCGCCGATGGGCTAAAGCTGTTCTTCAAATCGAGCAGCGCCCCTTCGAGCCGCGACCGCTTCCTCTACCTGCTGGCGCCGATGATCTCGATCTGTGCCGCGCTGGGCAGCTTTGCCATCATCCCGATCAGCGGCCCAGGCCCGATCACCTTGTTCGGTCATTCGATCGGCTGGTACGTCATGAACGTCAACATCGGCATCCTCTGGTACCTGGCGGTGACCTCGGTCGGGGTCTACGGGATCTTCCTCGCCGGCTATGCCTCCAACAGCAAGTACTCGATGCTGGGGGCGCTTCGGTCGTCGGCCCAGATGATCAGCTACGAGATGGCGCTCGGCCTCTCCCTCGTGCCGGTCTTCATCCTGGCGGGATCAGTCCGGCTGGTCGATATCGTCAACGCTCAGCACACCTGGTGGTTCATCATCCCCCTGCTGCCGGCCTTCTTCCTCTACTTGATTGCCGGCATCGCGGAGACCAACCGCGCTCCCTTCGATCTTCCGGAGGCCGAGACCGAGCTGGTCGCGGGCTATCACACCGAGTACTCAGGATTGCGGTTCGCGCTGTTCTTCATGGCTGAGTACATCAACATGATCATCGTCAGCTCGATCGCGACCGTCGTCTTCCTTGGCGGCTGGTGGGGGCCCGCTGGCATCCTGCCCGGACCCTGGTGGTTCGTCCTGAAGGTGGTGGCCCTGCTCTACGTCTATGTCTGGCTGCGGGCGACGCTTCCCCGGATGCGCTATGACCGGCTGATGGCGCTCGGCTGGAAATCGCTCTTCCCCCTGTCGCTGGCCATGATGATGGTGACGGCCGTCGTGGTAGTCGCCGCCCAGGGGGTCTTCTGATGGCGCTGAAGGAAGTTCTGCTGGGGCCCATCTACATTGCCCGCGCGCTGGCGACGACCTTCAAGCACAATGCCAAACCGATCGTCACCATCGAGTACCCGGAACGGCAGAAGGCCGTCCCGCCGCGGGAACGTGGCAAGCACATCCTCCACCGCTATGCCGATGGGCTGGAGAAATGCGTCGGCTGCGAGCTCTGTGCCATCGCCTGCCCGGTGGGCTGTATCGTGGTCGAGGCGGCCGAGAACACGCCGGAGCATCGGGTCTCGCCCGGCGAGCGTTATGCCAAGCGCTACGAGATCAACCTGCTGCGCTGCATCTACTGCGGCATGTGCGAGGAAGCGTGCCCCTACGATGCGATCACCATGGGTCCGCGATATGACCTGGCGGATGACCATCCGGATAAGTTCATCGCCGTCAAAGAGGACCTGCTGGAGCCGCTCAGCGCCAGCGTCAACGACACGGCCATCCCGTCGGGCGCCCCCTCGGCGCAACCGGTAGCGCGCAAGTGGTAGTCGGGTTCGCCATCGTGGCGGCCTGGGAAATCGTCACCGCCGCCGGCGTGGTCGCCTTCCGTAAGCCGATCTACAACGCGCTGTCGCTGGTCGCCAACATGCTCGGGCTGGCAGTGCTCTTCTTGATGCTGAATGCCCAATTTCTCTTTGCGGCGCAGGTCATCGTCTATGCCGGTGCCGTCATGGTGCTCTTCGTCTTCATCATCGCCCTGATGAATCCGGAATCCGACGTCGCGCTCCCGCGGCGTGGCTCCGAGTGGATCTACGGCGCGGTCTTCGGGGTGATCTTCGCCGCGCTGCTGGTCTCGCTGCTCTTCAACCGCGGCCTGACCGGCCGGCCCGGCACCCTGACGTCGGAAGCGATCGCCGCCGTCGGCAATGTGCAGACGGTCGGCATCGCCCTCTACACCAAGTTCCTGTTCCCGGTCGAAGTCACATCGTTGCTGTTGCTGATCGCGGCGGTCGGCGCCGTCTATTTGGCGATGCGGAGGATCCGCTGATGCCGGTTCCCGCCTACAGCTTCCTGCTGCTGAGCGGCGTGCTGTTCACGATGGGGGCGGTCGGCTTCCTGGTGCGCCGCAACCCGCTGGTGGTCTTCATGTGCATCGAGCTGATGCTCAACGCCGTCAACCTGGCATTCGTCGCAATCAGCCGCTATCTGAATTCGCTGGACGGCGTGATCTTCGCCTTCCTCGTGATCACGGTCGCGGCGGCAGAGGTGGTGGTGGGCATCGCGATCATCGTGCAGGTCTACCGCGCCGGCCGGCCGATGGATGTCGACGATCTCGACTTGATGAAGGAGTAAGCAGGACGATGGAGACGCTGGCGCCCTTCGTGCTGCTTTCGCCGCTCGCCGGCTTCCTGGTCAACGCGCTCTTCGGACGTCTGCTGCCCCGGCGGGTGGTGGGCTGGATCGGCGCCGGCAGTGTGGGCATCGGGTTCATCTTCTCGCTGAACCTCCTGCTCCAGTTGCTCACCGGTGCGCATCCCCTGGATCAGACCTACTTCACCTGGTGGCAGAGTGGCGACTTCAATGTCCCCTTCAATCTGTATGTCGACCGGCTGTCGACCTTGATGATCCTGGTGATCACCGGGGTCGGCTTCCTGATCCACGTCTACTCGATCGGCTACATGCGGGAGGACCCGGGGTACTCGCGCTTCTTCGCCTACATGAACCTTTTCGTCTTCTCCATGCTCCTGCTCGTCCTCTCCGGCAACCTCATCTGGCTGATCATCGGCTGGGCGGCCGTTGGCCTCAGCTCCTACCTGTTGATCGGCTTCTGGTTCGAGCGCCCCACGGCGGTGCTGGCGGCGCGCAAGGCCTTCGTCATGAACACCATCGGCGATGTCGGGATGGTCTTTGCCGCGTTCTTGATCTTCCTCAACCTGCGAGTGCTCGACTTCCAGGGCCTCTTTTCCCGCGTCCACCAGCTCCCCAAAGGGGGCGGCGTCATCACGGCCATCTGCCTGCTGCTGCTGGTCGGGGCGGTGGCGAAATCCGCACAGCTGCCCCTGCACACCTGGCTGCCCGACGCCATGGAGGGACCCACGCCGGTCTCGGCGCTGATCCACGCCGCCACCATGGTGACCGCGGGCGTCTACCTGGTGGCGCGCATGCACATGCTCTACGACTGGGCGCCGGCGGCGGCCGCCACCGTGGCGGTGATCGGCGGCGTCACCGCCTTGTTCGCGGCCACCATCGGCACCTCACAAGTGGACATCAAGCGGATCCTCGCCTACTCCACCATGAGTCAGATCGGCTACATGTTCCTGGCCGTGGGCATCGGCGCCTACGCCGCCGGCATGTTCCACTTCATGACCCACGCCTTCTTCAAGGCGCTGCTTTTCATGGCGGCCGGAAACGTGATTCATGCCTTCCACGACGACCAGGACATCCGCCACATGGGCAATCTGCGGGCCGGCCTGCCGATCACGTTCTGGACCTTCTTGATCGGTACGCTCTCCATCAGCGGCTTCCCGCTGTTTGCGGGCTTCTTCAGCAAGGACGAGATCATTCGGGCGGCCTTGAGCGCCCCCGGCACCGAGTTCTGGCTCGGCGTCGTCGCCCTGGTCACCGCCGGATTGACCGCCTACTACATGTTCCGGCTGTTCTTCATTGCGTTCGGTTGGGAATGGCTGTCGCACGATGGGCGCCATCTCCACGAGGCCCTACCGGTTCAAACCGTGCCGATCGTCATCCTCGCCGTGGGCGCCGTGGTTGGTGGCTACATCCCGGTGGCGAGCTTTCTCACACCCGTCTTCGGTCATGCTGTCGAGGTGGGGACCGGCGCCTTCATCGGGCTCGCCGCGTTGTCGGTCCTGGTCGCGCTCATCGGCTTCCTTGCCGCCTACCTGCTGCACGCGAGGCGGCCGGATCTGGCCGTCGTCTGGCGAACCCGGCTCGGACCAATTCACGTGCTGGTCGAGCACAAGTACTACATCGACGAGCTCTACGACCGCCTCTTCGTCCGCCCGGGGGTGGCCCTGGCCCGGTTCCTCAATGACATCGTCGAGCCGCGCGTCATCGACGGAGCCGTCAATGGCGTCGCCAACTTCTTCTTGCTGGAGGCGCG
>Ga0209471_1000418_pt1 | contig 29393 bp, 35 predicted proteins | sample GraSoiAngelo_128_FD_185885 | JGI IMG/M metagenome (GOLD analysis project Ga0209471, IMG submission 185885) | Grasslands soil microbial communities from the Angelo Coastal Reserve, California, USA - 14_0927_12_20cm (SPAdes) (version 2) | ecosystem: Environmental > Terrestrial > Soil > Grasslands ... | reverse complement strand
CCGAGCTGATCGAGCTTCGCGAGGCTCGGAGTCTCCCCGTAGAGGCCGCCCTTCACGCCATCGCCGATGAGGAACACCGGCGACGCGGTGCCGTGGTCGGTGCCGCCGCTCGCGTTCTCCTTGGGCCGCCGGCCGAACTCCGACCAGGTCGCGATCATGACGCGGTCGGCCATGCCGTATGCGGTGAGGTCGTCGTGGAATGCGGTGATGGCCGAGTCGAGGTAGCCCATGAGCTGGTCGTGCCGGTTGAGCTCGGTGTAGTGCGTGTCGAACCCGCCAAGCGTCACGTGCAGGACCTTCACCCCCGTCCCGGTCACGATGAGCTCGGCCGCAAGCTGCAGCGCCGCGGCAAGCTGGTTCTTGCTCGAGTACACGAGCTGCACCTTGTCCGAGTAGTTGCCCTTCGGCGTGTACTTGGCGGACGAGGTGCGCAGCTGGGCCACGGTGTCGCGCACCGTGCTCATCGCGCTGTCGAAAAGGGCGCCGTACATGCCGGGGGTGCCCTTGTAGAGCGTGCCCATCACATTTTCGACGTTCTGCCCACCCTGGAAGCCGAACGTCTTCACGTCGTCGATGACCGTGAGCGTCGCCTGCAGGTCCCGCAGCATTCCGGGCACGTTCGTCGTTCCGCAGGCGCAGCCGACGAGCGGGTGGCCCGCCGAGTCGTAGTTCTTGGCGATCGCTGAGCCGAGCCAGCCATCCTGCTGCCGACGGGCGGGGTCGGCGGTTTCCCAGACGCGGATCGAGTCGAAGTGCGAGAACGACGGATTCGTATACCCGACGCCCTGGACGATCGCGACCTTGCCGGAGTCGTAGAGCGCCTTGATGCCCTTCAGGTTCTCGTGAAGGCCGACGTCCTTGTTAATCGGCTGCGCCTTCGCGGCCGCCGCGGAAAGCTGCGGGCGGAAGTCGCGGTACTGGGAGCTGGAAATGGGAATGACCGTTTGCAGGCCATCGTTGCCCCCGCCGAGCTGGATCATCACGAGCACTTTGTCGTTCTGGATCGCGGCGTTCTTCGCCGAGAGCACGGCGCGGGCGAAGACGTCGGGAACGGCGGCGTAACCCGACGCGAGGGCCTGCGCGCCGACGCCGAAGACCAGGCCGCTTCGCAAGAAATCCCTGCGCGAGAGTCCGTTCGTCCCGCCGAGCTGTTTCATCTCCGCACCTTCTTCACTTCAGCTGGAATTCCGGTGACGCGAGGAGGATCAGCCAGCGCGTCGCGTCGTCCGGGCTCGAGTTGAGGAGCTGCGCCGTGGCGGGGCTCACCACGCCGTCGAGATGGATCGTGTGCGCGTCCTTGAACGCAGGGATCCTGGCCATCCCCGTGAGCGTCGCCTGCGCGAAGTTGACGCGAGCGAGGACGTTGTTGCTGGAGATCCAGCTCGCATTGGAGGGCCAGCCCCCGACCTCGGGCGGATCGAAGAGGAGCTGCCCCATGCCCTGGCCGGCGAGGCCGATGGCTTTCGCGAGCGCAGGCGACTCGAGCGCCTTGGCCATGTGGACCATGAGCTCCGTCGGCGATTTCACGAGAGCGCGGTAGCTCGTCGGCGCGACGAACTCCGGGCTCATGAAGACGTCGCGCATCAACGACTTCACGTCGTACTTCGACTTGCGGAAGCCGTCGGCGAGCCGCTTCACGTACGCGTCGCCCGGCTGGTCGGTCACGAACTCGCGAAGGACCTTCGTGACGATGAATGGCGCAACGGACTCCTGCGTCAGGATCTTCTCGAGCGCGGCCCTCGTATCCCACTGGCGGACGTCGCCGAGGAACTTGACCCCACCGACGTAGGCGCGCTGCTGTTCGAAGACTCCGGTCTTTACCGTGTCAGGCGTGACGTTGCGCGGAGCGGGCCGGCCCTGCTGCTGCGCGCGGGCGACGAGCGCGTCGTACATCGCCTGCGTGACCGGCTCGCGCCATCCGGAGAGCGCCTTCGCGCCGGCTCGGACGTCGTCCTCGGTGAATGTGCCGACGCCCATCGTGAAGAGCTCCATCAGCTCGCGGCTGTAGTTCTCGTTCGGCGCCTTACCCGTGGATGTCCCGAGGTCGAGATAGCGGAGCATCCCTGGATCGATCGTGACCTGGTAGAGCATGTCGTGAAAATTCCCGAGCGACATCTGGCGCCAGGTCAGGTTCTGCCAGTAGATGAATGGGGTCTGGAGGTTGACCTTGCGGAAGTCGCTTGTGAAATGTCCGTGCCAGAAAAAGGTCATGCGCTCGGCGAACGGGGTCGGCGTGCGGAGCATCCAGTCGAGCCACCACGCGACGAGCTCCTGCGGCTTGATCGGCTTCTCCTGCGTCGCGTCGTCGGCTCCCGCGAGCGCCGGCGGCTCCGCGGCTTTCGTCTCCAGGAGACGGTCGACCGTCTTCTTGAATCCGTCCTTTATTGTTTGCTGGTACTCGGAGGGCGTCGCGGCGAACGTCGCGCGACGCAGCAGGTGCGCGACCTGCGCGTCGGGCTTGTCGAGCGGGGAGATCCAGTCGATGCCCGCGACGGTGGGGGACTCAGTCTGCCCCGGGAGCGACGGTTGGCTGGAGAGGTTGTACAGGCCGAGGGCCTTGGTGATCGCGAGGCCGCCGGCGGCCGCGCCCACGCCCACAAGCACGTGGCGGCGCCGTAGGCCTCTCTTCTTGATGACGGGCTTGGCAGCCGGCTCGTACATGTGACCTGTATATCGCGGGACTCGCGCCGCGGGTTCCCCCGTCCGTATTGGATCGGTGTAGTGATTGTCAGAAGAGTGTTAGCTCTTGTTCCTCGTTAGACTTTGCGACATCGATGGCGACTGGTCGGCCCTTCGGGCCTCAGCGTCGCCGTCGTCGTCGTGCCGGCGAGCGAGCTCGCCGCACGACTCCTAGGCGACGTAGCCAAGTGGTAAGGCAGAGGTCTGCAAAACCTTCATCGCGGGTTCGATTCCCGCCGTCGCCTCAGAAGCTGAATTCGCGGATCCCCGATGAGTGAGGCAAGGGTCCACCAAGACCCTTGTCATAGGTTTGGGCAGGGCTGCCTCCCGATGAGCAATCTAGGCAAGGGTCTGTCGCCTGAAGGCAACGGTCTGCGGGGCAAGGGTCTCAGCGTTCGGCGTCTTGTTCCAATTCGAGTAGTTCGGACTGGACGGTGCAGAACCTGATAGGCGTCTAACTCCTGATTAGCTGCCCTACGAATATCGCGCGCTCTCTGGTAAGAGTTGAACGTGGTCAATGCCTTATCCGTGGCGTTTCGGCTGAGAGGATCAGATGGACGATGCTCATGCGCTCAGATCCACGCGACGTCCTCGCCGAGATTCGTCTCTCGAAGGCGACCGTCCGGAAGATGAAGCAGAACCTGTTCTGGGCCGCAGCCTACAACCTGGTCGCGATTCCGGGCGCCGCGGGGCTGCTCTATCCCGCGTTCGGGCTCCTCCTGCGTCCCGAGTTTGGCGCGCTGGCAATGAGCGCGAGCTCGATCACCGTTGTCAGCAACGCGCTGCTCCTGCGTCGGACCGAAAGCGAGCTCGCGCGGGGACATAGGAAAGGGGACGCCAGCCTGTTCTAGGAGTGGCGGTGATCCTGGCTCATGTCGTCATTCAGCAACTCGGCCAGCGTTCTGGCCGAATCTGTACCGAGGATCGGATCGACGCTCTCTTGAACGATGCGTACGCAGGCGAGGCGGAACTCGCCCAGGCTCCGACCGCTCGAAACGGATTGGGTGACAAAGCAGTTGTGGAGTCCATCCACGATCGCCGCGTGAAGTCGCTTTGTCTGATCGGCGGGTAGGTTCCGCGTCTGGGCGAAGGGCGGAACGATGCGATCGGCGATCACGCCGGCCTCTATGCGCGAAAGATCTGCAACCGAGTCGAGGCCGTACCAAGCGGTGACCTCCTGAACATCGGCGTCGCTGGCTCCTGTGGTCTCATAACCGAGTTGTCTGAGGACGTCGGTAGCGAGTCCAAGGGCGCGTTCGTCGGCGGCAGACAGGCGGAGCAGATCGCCGCGATAGTCGATCTCGGTGTTGTCTATGCCTGCGAGAGCCTCCAATCGCGCCAGCACGGGCGCGATGCGCGAGCCTCAGCCAAGGCCCGGCGCGGCGCTTCAGGCAAGGCCGCGGAGACGAAGCGTGTGCACGGTCACGTCACGCATTGTCGCGCACGGTCCGTGTTCACGCCTAGGATTCGTGCAAACGCTCGGGGAGGGTCTCGGATGTACGGCATTGTTGCGCGTATGCGAGTCAAGCCAGGAATGGAGACGATGCTTACAGAAGACATGGCGCAGTACGACCAACTGAAGATTCCTGGGTTTGTCAGCACGGTCGTGTATCGCATGGACCGCGACCCGAACGAGATCTACATGGCCGTCGCATTCAAGGACAAGGACAGCCATGGGGCGAACGCGCGGAACCCCAAGCAGGATGAGCGCTACAAGAAGATGCGCGCGCTGCTCGCGGCGGATCCGGAGTGGCACGACGGCGAGATCATCCAATCCGAAACCGCGTAGCGATACGCCTGGTTGAGCGATGCCAGCGTGCTGCGTCCCCGACGGCTACGCGCAGCTCTTCGACGAGAAGAACGCTCGGACTGACGCGCGGAACTATCTGGCGAAGGGGCTAGATCCGACCGGACGGCGGATGGTCGATGAAATTCTGCGGCGAGGGGTAGCCGACGCAAGCGTGCTCGAGGTCGGCGGCGGGATCGGCGCCCTCGAGATCGAGTTGCTCCGTGCGGGCGCGGCCCACGCGACGAACGTCGAGCTCGTGGGTACCTACGAGCAGGCCGCGCGCGACCTGCTGGAGAACCTCGGCCTCGCCGGTCGCGTCGACCGGACGCTTCTCGATTTTGCCCGCGATGGTGTTCAGGTACCGCGGGCGGACATCGTGCTGCTGCATCGCGTGATCTGCTGCTATCCAGACATGGAGTCCCTGGTCCGCGTCTCGGCCGACCACGCGACCAGAATCCTGGCGTTGAGCTTTCCCGCGAACCGCTGGTGGTGGCGGATCGGGCAATTGCTCAGCCGCGTTTGGTTTCGACTCCGCGGCTGTGCCTTCCGCCTCTACCTTCACGACCCGCGCCGGATTCTGGCTATCGCCGAGGCCGCGGGTTTGCGTCCGGTCCTGCAGCGGCGAGGCTGGGTGTGGCAGATTGCGGTGTTGGAGCGTTCAGTCTCGTAGTCGCGTCGGACGCCGGGATCCGGCTGGGTTTGCGCGCGAACTGGAGGCAGTTCGCGTTGCTCGTTGTGGTCAATGCGTTCGTCGGGGCGATGGTCGGGCTGGAGCGCGCGATCCTGCCGGTCCTGGGCGAGCAGGAGTTTGGGTTGGCCTCGCGCGCCGCGCTCCTTACGTTCATCGCCAGCTTCGGCGCGAGCAAGGCGGTTACCAACCTCGCCGCAGGTGCACTGGCAGACCGCGTCGGTCGAAGACGGTTGCTTATCGCGGGCTGGCTGTTCGGCGTGCCCGTCCCGGTGCTGATCATCCTTGCGCCCGGCTGGGAGTGGGTCGTTGCGGCGAATCTTCTTCTGGGCGTGAATCAGGGCCTCTGCTGGTCGATGACCGTGATCATGAAGGTCGACCTTGTCGGACCGGCCCGCCGCGGGCTTGCACTTGGGATAAACGAGTTCGCGGGCTACCTCGCCGTCGGCATCGCCGCGTTCGCCGGCAGCGAGCTCGCAGTCGCGACCGCCCTGCGACCGCAGCCTTTTCTCCTGGGACTCGCCATCGCGATCGCTGGACTCCTGCTTTCCCTCGCCACTCGAGAATCCGTTGCGCACGCGCGCGCGGAAGCGCGAGATCGTCCTGCGCAGCCGTCGCGGTCGTTCCGCGACGTCCTCATCCGGACGACGTGGCGCGACCGTGCCCTCTCCGCTGCAAGCCAAGCCGGTTTGGTGAACAACCTCAACGACGGTGTCGCGTGGGGTCTGCTGCCTTTGCTCTTCCTCGCCTCGGGCCGTGATCTGCAGCAGGTTGGCGTTCTCGCCGGCGCATATCCGGCCGTGTGGGGCGTGGCGCAACTCCCGACTGGGGCCATTTCCGACGTACTCGGCAGGCGGTGGCTGATCGTCGGCGGGATGTTCGTGCAGGCGGCGGCATTGGGTCTACTCGCGACCGTCCCCGATTTCTGGACCTCGCTCGTCGCGATGGCCGCGCTCGGCCTGGGCACCGCTCTGGTCTACCCAACGCTGCTCGCGGTCGTCTCCGATGTCGCAGACCCACGGTGGCGAGCGACCGCGTCCGGCGCGTATCGCTTCTGGCGGGACGCGGGTTACGTGATCGGGGCGCTCGTAGCCGGATTTGTCGCGGACCGCCTTGGTCTGAGTTCGGCCGTCGGGGTGGTCGCCGCGCTCACGCTGGCTTCCGGGCTCCTGACCCTCGCCAGACTTCCTGAGACGCGTACCCCTTAGTGGCAGCACGCGTGTCGAGCAAGAGAAGCGCTCAGGTAACCACTGAAGACGGTCCTTACCATTGGCCCATGCATCGGCGACGGTTCCTGCTCCTCGCGGGCGGTGCGCTGCTCTCAGCCTGCAGCGGCGCGACGCAAACTGGCCGACCCGAGGACGCACTAGTCCAGCTCTATGCGAACCCCGCCAAGAACGAGTGGCCGGACGAGTTGCGTCAGCTGCCCACCGAGACGCAGGACCTGTATCGGTACGCGGCCGCGAACTACGCGGTTCTTCAGTACATTCCGTGCTTCTGCGGCTGCGTGAATCAGGGCCACGGCTCCAACTTCGATTGCTACGTGCGAGAGGTCTACCCCGACGGCCGTATCCGCCTCGACACGATGTCCTTTGGCTGAGACATCTGCCAGGGGGTCACGCGTGACGTGATCGCAATGCGCAAGGACGGAGTCCCAATGAAGGTGATACGGGCGACGATCGACCAGCGCTGGGGCGACCGGGGGCCATCCACAAAGACGCCGCTGCCGCCGGGCTAACTGCCTCCGCCGGCTTTCGCGATCCCCCGTTGAATCTCCTCGTCGCTCATCGGACCGCCGATCTTGATGTGTTGGATGACACCGTCGCGGTCCACGAAGAAGGTCGTGGGGAGGCTCAGCACGCCGTAGCGCGTGGTGGTCTTGCCCTGTGGGTCGAGGACCGGCTGCAGATGCGTAAGGCCGTAGCGGGCGAAGAACGCAGTCACCGCCTCAGGGTTTTCCTGAAGGTCAATCTCGAGGAAGACCACATCCGGGCGGGACGCGGCCACGCGATCGAGCGCCGGCATCTCCTCGCGACAGGGAACACACCACGTCGCCCAAAAGTTGATGACCACGGGCTGGCCGCGGAGCGCCTCGAGGTTTGTCAGCTGGCCCTGCGGGGTGGCCCATGCGAAGAGCGGCGCTTCCGCGCTGATCCGCCCGGCGGTCCCCGGCCGCGCGATCTGCTCGTAGATCGCGCCGGCTGGGCCCCACGAGGGCACGTCGGTCGCCGCTGCAGGGATGGTCGGCGTCTGCGCATCGGATGAGAAGAACGCGAGCGCGGCCGCGGCAAGAACGGCCATCGCGGCGGCGAGTCGCCAGAGTCTGAGCACGGCGAAAATACTATGACCGGTAGTAGTTCTGTCGCGGTCGCGAGTCCGGGTCAGCGGCAGGGGCTAGCCGCCGCGGCGAATCGACTCGATGCCGGTGACGAGCGTCTCTTCATCGATCGGCCCCATGTGCCGGCCCGCGATAACGCCATCCGGCCCGATGAAGAAGGTCTCGGGGATGCCGAAGACGCCGTAGGCGATGGCGGTGCGGCCGTCGGCATCGACCACGCTCGGCCAGGTGTTGCCCATACGCGCGGTGTAATCGCGCGCCGCCTCCAGGGTGTCCTGGTAGACGATCCCAAGCAGAACCACGTCGCTCGTCCGGTAGCGCTCCCAGACGCGCACCAGTGCGGGGTTCTCCTGTTTGCAGGGGATACACCAGGAGGCCCAGAAGTTGACGATGAGGACCCGACCTTGATACGTGGCAAGGCCGAGGCGGCCTGACCCGTCGAGGCGATCGAGCTTGAAGGCCGGGGCAGGTTTGCCGACGGTTCCCGTCCGGATGTCGTGGGGATCGCGGCGGAAGGCAAGCGCGAGCGCGGTGATGACCGCGACAAGGATCAGCACCGCGACGGCAACGGCGAGACGGCGCCTCCAGCCCGCGCCCATTGCCTGGGGTGCGATCCCTGCGCTCTGCATCCCTAGAAGGGGGGCCAGCCGAGCTGGGCGTACCAGCGCAGCACTGGGCCCATGAGCGGAAGCCAGCGATCGGTGAGGATGAGCACGCCCATCAGCCCGAGGACAAGCCCACCGAGGATCTCGATTTGGCGATGTGCGCGTAGCACCGCGCTTCGAAGATGGGAGAAGCGCTCGAGGGCGAAGGCTCCTAGCACGAAGGGGACACCCAAGCCCAGGGCATAGACGGTCAGCAGACCCGCGCCCTCGGCCGAGGAGGCCTCCGCGCTCGCGGTCACCAGCACCGCCGCGAGCACCGGGCCGATGCAGGGCGTCCAGCTTGCGGCGAAGGCCATGCCCAGGGGAAATGATCCGGCGATTCCTGGCGCGCTCGGGACCGGCACCAAGGCGGTCTGCGCGAAGAGCGCCGGACGCCAGCCCGTGATCTGCAGGAGCGCCATGGCGATGATCACGAAACCCGCAGCCCGGAGGAGCAGGTCGCGTTCATCAAGAAGGAAGCCGCCGAGAAGTCCGGCGGAAGCGCCGAGCAGCGCAAAGATGAGCGTGAAGCCCAGCACGAAGAGCGCCGCTCCCGCCACCGTGCGCGATCGGAGCGCCCCAGCGGATCCGGGGCTGACCAAGCCGCTGATGTGCGCCAGGTACCCGGGCAGGAGGGGCAGGCAGCAGGGCGAGCTGAAGGAGATCACTCCGGCGATGAACGCCAACGGCCAGATGCTCATCGACCGATCAGCTCGAACACGCTCTAGGTATTTCCTTCGTACTATGACTCGTAGTACGACGAAGGATAGGGGAGCGAGCGGCATGAGCAACCGGCAGCGGAAGGCCACGGCGCGAGCTCGCTACGGACGCCGGCGAGGCTGGGGCGACTACGCCTGGAAGGTCGGGATCGGCGCTGGCATTCTGCTGCTTGCGGTCGTCGGTTTGCGCGCCGCCGGGGTGTTTGAACCACCGCCGACGGCCGTAGATCTGGGTGCGAGTGCAAATCAGCTCGCGCCAGGCGAGGTTATTGGGATCCGTGTTTCCAGCCAGGGCAACACCCACATTCCCGATGGACAGCCCTTCAGCTACAACTCGACCCCCCCCCACATCGGGCTCGCACTGGCAAACGCCGGCGTCGTGGGGCATCAAGGATGCGCAGGAGCAGAACGAGCGCACGACCCACAACCTCGAGCACGGCGGGATCGTGATTGCCTATAGCCCGACGCTCACGGCCGAGGACGTGACAAAGCTGAGGTCGCTCGCGCGCGGCTTGATGAATTCGAGCTTCCGCAAGATCATTCTCGAACCCTACCAGCAGCTCTCTGACGCCAAGATCGCCGTGACCGCGTGGACCTGGATCCTGAAGCTCCCGGCCTACGACGAAACGCAGATCACCAAGTTCGTGCGCGCGCACTACCAGAGTTCTGATGCGCCGGAGCCGAATGGGCCGTGAAGCCGTAGCCGGCTTGGCCTGGCGTTCGTTTTTGCTGATGCTTATCGCGCACACGCGGCACCGATCGGCGCCCGGTGCATGATCCGGGACCAGAGGAGGCGCGCTCATGTTTGACGGTTGCTGCGGTGGGATGGGCTGGATGATGCCTTGGGGCTGGCTGGTTGGCGTCCTCGTGATCGCGCTGCTCGTCGGCTTGATCGTCTACGCCCTCACCGGCCGACGCGGGCCGGGCGTTTCCAGCGATGCGATGAGCGTCTTGCGTGAGCGCTACGCGCGCGGGGAGATCGATGCGACCGAGTACGACCAGCGCGCACGTGTGCTCCGGGGTGAGACCGCGGCGAGCGAGAAGCCCCGCTAGAAGAGGATCCCGCTCATCGGGAGGGGGCAGCTGTGGCTCTCCATCCCGGCTGCCGACGGATCGAAGGCGTCGATGACGGCGGCGGGCACGAGGTTAGCGCGCGCGGCCTGACCGATCGTGAGGACCAACGCCAGCGAGAGCATGACGCCGGTGAGCCAGCCCGCGCGTCGGGAGATCTTGGGCAAGAGTCCTTCGGTCGAGGACCCGCACAGCTGGTCGACGCGAGCGTGCGACATGGACCATGCCCCTACCGCGACCTCGCCCGTGGCGAAGGGGACGTCGTACCGCGCGAGCGCGTAGAGGGCGCGGGCCAGGTGGCGGGTCGTGCCTTGTCGTTCGATCACGGCGCGGTCGGCTTCGAGCTCCTTGGCGAACTCGAAGCGCACGGCGAGCTGGCGGACCACCGGTAGAGCGAAGAAGAACTGCGCTATGACGCGGCCGATCAAGATGCGCAGGGGGTCGTGGGCGCGCCGGTGGAAATCCTCGTGGTGCAGTACGGCCTCAAGCTCGGCCCCACGCAGCGTCGCCACGGCACCACTGGAGATCCAGATCTGGGGGCGGACGTACCCGCGGCAGTACGCGTATGGCCGCGGGTCGCTGAAGCACACGGTCGCACGCGCGAGCCCGAGCCGCGCAGTGGTGACGCGCAGGCGCGCCGGCGGCGCGACGGGCCGATGCGAGGCCAGTGCCATTTGCGTCCGCCGCAAGGTGCGCACCGCTTTGAGCGCACCGAGGATGAGACTGGCTGAGGCCAAAGCGAGCACGACCGTACCAAGCGGCGGAAGCGTCGCGCCGAGCTGATAAAGCGCGGCAACGCATACCGCGGCTATCGCGTCGTATCCATGCAGCGCGCGCTGCAGCCCGCCGGGAAAGAGCGTGATCAGGAGCGGCAGAGACAGCACGGCGCCCGCCGCCAGCGCGGTGGCGATGAGGAGGGCGAAGGCGCGGTCCGCGCGCGACATCTAGCGGTCCGTGGTCTTTCGCAGGCGCGCGAGACGGCGGCGGTCCACGCGATCGAGGGCACCGGCGAAGTGGGCGAGGGCGACATCGCCGAAATCCTCGACGATCCCGTCGACCAGGTACTTGGCCATGCGGTCACGCAGCTCGGCCATGGTGTAGCGGGGCGTGTAGAGGTACCCCTTGCCCTGCTGTTCGCGGCCGACGAGACCCTTCTCGTACAGGCGCACCAGCACGGTCATCACGGTGGTGTAAGCGAACTTGTCCTTGAGGGCGTCGGCGATCTCGCGGACTGAGCTTGGTCCCTGCTTGTAGAGCGTCTGGAGAACCCGCGACTGGAGCGAGCCGAGGAACCACTCCTCGGGGTGGCCGGTCGGCCGCTCGAGCCGATCGGTGAAGGCGCGCGGAAGGTCGCGCTTGCTCACTCCCGGATACTACCGGCCGTCGGAGGTCCCGCGGGCCGTGCGGAGCTAGTGCCCGCCCATCATCTGGCCCATGCCAGACATCATCCCGCTCATACCCGAAGTCGATCCGTCCGCGGCCATCATCTTCTCGCAGCTAGCGAGCATCGCGTCGGTCTGCTCATTACCGAGCACCACCCGCATCTGGCTGACCATCGCCATGTAGGCGTTCGACCCCATCATTCTTTGCATCACCCCGCCGCTATCGGCGAGCGCGAGTCCGCCGAGCAGGCCGGCGGTGAGCAGTCCTGCGCTGAGTGCGAGTGCCGCGCGCTGCAATCGGCTCATGGCCCTCTCCAGTTCATCGCGATCCGAACAGACCGTAGTGGTACATATGCATATCGTTCAACCAATACGATCCTAGCCCGACAACGAGCAGCACGATGGCGATCAGGGTGATTGCCCACCCCGGACTCAGGCTGCCGTCGAACTCGTCCTGCCAGAACCAGCGCCGAGCGGGCCGCATCGCGTCTTAGCCCTCGACATGCTCGGGACGCGACGGCGTCAGCTCGGTGCGCGTCCGGCCGGCCGCTTCGTGGTGGGCCACCTCGCGTCCGCTCGATGGTGCCAACTTCACCCGTGCGCGCGCAATCTCGGCGTCCAAACGAGCCTGCTCGCGCTCGAGAGCGGCGAGGCGCTCGGTCGGAGAGATCGCCTGACCGTTCCGTGCAGTCGAGGTCGCCATCATCCTGGCCATGAGCAGCATGGAGAGCGGGCAGATGAGGACCACCAGGATCGGGAGGGCGGGCGCGACGAGCTGCGGAGCGATGAGCCAGATGCCGACCCCGACCGCGGCAAGGCCGGTAAGTACGCGCCAGTCAAAGCACATCCCCAAAAGGCTTCTCATCACAAGCTCCCTCGCCGCACTCCGGCGGCTCTTACTACATGCCATAGTAGCCGTCGAATCCGCCCGTTCTAGATACACCTTGTCGGAGCCGTGACGTGAACCTACGAGCGGTGCGCACAGCTTCGCGGCACGACGCTTGAAGCGTTTGGATGTGGTCGAGTCCTCCCCGTTTGCCCTTGTGCGTTACGCGGCGGCCATGCTGGTGGTTGCGGCGGGCGTGGTTCACCTCGCGCAGATCGGGCCCCACAGCGACGAGGATCCGCTCTTCGGCCTCTTCTTTCTCGTCGTGGGGCTCATCCAAGTCGCCGGCGGGTTGTACCTCGTGTACCCCCTTGGTCCTGACCGTCTGCGCGTCGCATTCGTCCGGTTCGGTGTCGTCGGGAGCGTCGCCACGGTGTGCGTCTGGGCCGTCTCGCGCACCGCCGGCCTCCCGTTCGGTGCCGAGCCCGGCGTTCCTGAGACCATCGGGCTGGCCGACGCCGCGGCTGACCTCTTCGAGTTGATCACAGCCTTGCTGCTGGCGATGTGGATCTATCGCCCGCACCTCGGCGTGCGGAGCCTGACCAGGGTGGGAATCGCAGGTGCCTCTGCCGCCTTGGCGCTCGCGGGACTCTGGCTCCTAACCCGTCAGCTGCACCTCTTCGATCCTGACCCGCGGCTCGTCGCGTATGGCGATCTTGCCGATCTCGCCGCCGTGGGCTTCCTCGCGTTGGTCGCCATCCTGTTCGCGCGCGTTCTGTTCGTGGCCCGAACTCGAGCGCCGGCCTCGAAGATGGCGAGCCTGGCGGTCCTCGCCCCGCTGGGTCTCGCCGCGCTCTTGCTCGTCGCGTTCACGCTTCCGGCTCGCGGCGGACAAAACCCGGACTGTGCCTACGGTCCGATTCGCGAGGACAGCGGTCTGAGCCACACGACCTTACCGGCGCCGATTCATCTGGCGGCGGGCGAGGTCAAAAGCGTGGTCGTGCTCCTGCTCGCCGCATGCGGACCCGACCGGGTCGCGATCACCTCCTTCGACCTCATCCAGCCACTCGGCAACGCCATCGTTCTCGAGCGCATCACCGTCGATCGCAGTCGTGTAAGCCGAGCCGACCGGGTGCGCCCGGGCCCAGGCTCGGGGCCACCGGCGGTAGGGACTCTCCTCGATGCCAGTCAGGGTCGATATCCGGTCGTCGTCCAGGTCCGCGGCCTGAAGTCCGGAGTGCAGGCGCTGTCGGCCTTCAAGATCGGGTGGGCCGCCCGAGCGGCCGCTGGCTCAATCGGGCTCGCCAGCTTCACCACCTTCTGCGTCGCCGACGCGCTGTGTCCCACGCCCCCAAGCCGCTGATGCGGATCTAACGCGCGACGGCGTACCGGACGCGCAGCGCGCCGCTGTATGCGGGGACCCGCAGATCGTCTGCCCGCGCAACCTCAAAGCCGAGCCCGAAGTTGCGCTGCCGCGCGCGTAGGTCCGTGAGCTCGCGCGGCTCAGTCAACGCGCCGTATAGCTCGTCGCTCGCACCGAGGATCACGAAGCGGAATGGTGGCGACATGAGCGTCCCGTTTATCTGGATGGTGGCTCCGACGCAGGCCGACGCGCCTGTGACCCGTTCGTCATTGACGGCGATCGCACGGGCACCCGCTTTCCAAGCCGCGTTGAGGACGTCGACGATGTCCTCGCTGTGGACGATCGCCTGGATGACTGAGCTGACATTTGTGCTCGGCGGTAGGTGTGCGTCGTCGAGCGTCACGACGACACCCCTCCCCGCCAGAGGCGTAAGCCCCGCGAGCTCCCTGAGCTGATCCAGCTGGGCCTGCAATGTCGTCGACTGCCCACCGACGCCGGCCCCTTGCGCTTGAAGGTCAGCGAGCTGCTCACGCAGGGCCGTGAGTTCGCGTTTGAGATCGGTCTGCTCGCGTTGTAGGGCGAGGGCCTGTTCGGTCAGCTTGACGCTGTCCTGTGACGAATACTCAGAGGGGATGAGCGTGCGTCGACTCTGCGATTGGAGCTGAGTTGTGGCGACCAGGCCGAGCAGGAAGGCAGGCAGGAGAAAAACCAGCGCTGCTCCGGGCCGGGCGATCGACGCTTTCGCCAACGCGCACCCAGAGTACTACGGGCTTTAGTAGACGGGCGGCAAGCTGCTTCAGTTTTGTGCGGTGCGATCGCTGCCGTCGTCAACAAGAAGGTGGCGCCGACACTGCCGGCGCCACCTTGGGACTTATCAGAATGCGTTAGTCGGAATCGTCCTCGTTGCGTCGGCCAGCAGTGGCCATGACCAGCCTTCCGCTAGTCAAGCGCTCGCTGCAGATGGCGACGGGGGCAAAGGCCGGAACCTCCAACGTCCAATGGCCAACTCCCTTGCCACCGAACGTTTGGATAGCGACGGTGTAAGGAAGGGCGGTCGTGCCGATCCCCGGGACGAGGTCACCACTGAGAGTGCGCAGCTGGCCTGCACCGCTCAGCCTGATCTCGCCGTTCACCATCTTCCAACTGGTGATCGGTCCGAAGAAGTCTCCTTCGGCAGTACTACCGGCGAGGTCGACGCAGTCGAAACGCCCGATCGCTGTTCCATCCGAATAGAGCCGAGCGTGGATGAAGTACGTTGTGGTGCCCTTCAAGGGCGACGCCTCGTCCATGACTGCTCTGCCCGCGCCATTGATCGTCGCCACCAGTTGCACGCCGTGGGCGGAAGCCTGCTGCGACGATCCGATAAGTGCCGCCATCACGAAGATCGCGGACATAAGAATCCGAAGTCCCTTCACTGGTCCCCTCCTAGGCCCTTCTCGAGCCGCGCCCATGCTAGATCGCAGCGTCATCGAGAGGACAAGAAAATCGTCATCCGGAGCGGCCAACCAGGCGGCGCAAGCGGTCATATATGGACGACGATGGCGGCTTGGTGCGCTCCCATGATGGGCGCCATGCGGGACATGATGGGTCCCGGAAGGATGCGGTAGCCGCAGGACCGGAGCGCGCTCCCCGGACCGCGTCAGTGAGGCGGGGACGCGACGCGGACGAGCGCAAATACGGGACGCGCACCGGAAAGGCCCTTCAACTCGTGGACACCGCGCTCATCGAAGATCAGGCCCGACCCATCGAGAAGGTCGCGTGTCACCGCAGAGACGAGCACCTCACTTGGTCCCGCGAGTGCGGTGACGCGCGCGGCAGCGTGCACCGCGATCCCATGGAGGTTCCCGGCGGTAAGTTCGACCTCGCCGGTGTGCAATCCGGCGCGGATCTGAATGTCCAGATCGGAGAGCGCGTCAATCATCGCCGAGGCGCAGCGAACGCCGCGGGCGGCGCCAGTAAAAAGCACCTGGAAGCCGTCGCCTGTCGTTCGGATCTCTCGGCCGCCGAACCGCTCGATCTGCGCGCGCAGCCGCTCATTGTGTGCGAGTAGCAGCGAGTGCCACTTTGCGTCGCCGACCCGTTCAAGCGTTGCGGTGGACCCGACGATGTCCGTCATGAGGATCGTTCCCAGCGAGCGCACGCCGGTTTCGTCATCCGTCGCGCCGAAGACGCGCGCGCTAGCGAATTCGACTGCCTCCCACGGCACGTCTCCGACCACCCAGCCGTCGTGTCCCGGCGGGATCTCGTACACGTCGCCGGCCTGGATATCCATCTCGCTGCCATCCTCGACTAAAACGTGCAGGTGGCCGCTCACCGCCGCACCGAGATGTCGGACCTGGCAGGTCGGCGTACCCACCTTCGGAGCAACATCAGTTGACCAGCGCCAGCCTGGTTTGAGAATCATGCGGCCGACGGCGGTCTCGTCGAGGTCGACCACGTCCATCCGGCCGCGACCAAGATCACGCGTGTGTTCCGGAGCGCTGAAGTTCTTTCGCTGCAGCCGTGGCACGCCGGTATTGTGCCCGCCCGGCTGGCACCCAAGGCAGGGCGGACGGGTTCGGTGTCGCCCATCGAGGTCGCGTAATTTGCTGCGAGGCGCAAGGCAAGGGTCCGCACGCGGAAAGTGGTCAGTCAGAGGACACGATTTTTCGAAATACCTTGGATTTCTAGGTCTGAGCTCGCGAAATGGGGCAGCGGTCTGGAAAACCTTCATCGCGGGTTCGATTCCCGCCGTCGCCTCAGTTCGAGCGATCACGAGATTCTGTGGACCAATGGCAGAGGTTCGCGAGACCTCTGTCAGGTGACCGATTGGCGCGGTGCGATTTTTATTCGCGTTCTCGGGGGGCGATGCAGAAGTCAGCTAGCGAACGGCAGAAGTCTGCGGGTTAGAGGTCTTCTGGCTGCGACCGCGTACCAGCGATCAGCGACACACCATCGTCAGGCACCGACGCGGATCCGATTCGATCAGTCACGTGATCCCTGCGGAGGTGAGCTCCGGTTTGAGTTCCACGTGCCTGGCCACCGCTCGCAGGAGCTTGTCGCCACGCTAGCCATCGACACCGCGTACCGGCGTCGGCTGTCACGCGTCCCCGGCCTGATTTCCCCCATAGATAGGTAGGGGTGCACTAAGCAGCCCGCTTTTGGTTCCTTGTTTGTCGGATATGTGGCTCAGGCCCGCGACGAACGACTTCACGAAGCTGAGATCGTGGCGCTCCGTCGTCGATCAGCTAAGGCGTTCCACCGCTCGGCGTTCACTCCTGCGACCAGAAGCCAGACAACAAGTGCGAGCTCTCCGACAGCGATGGCCAAGTTGAACGGATAGACGGCGCTCGCGAGAGGCGGGTAGAGGAACGTCGCGTAACCCAAGCCGGCCAGAGCCATTCCCAACCCGAGAAACCGGGGGAGGAACGTCGATCTGTAGATCAGGGAGCCGATCGCGGCGCACCAAAATCCGAAGAACACCAAGCCCGTGTTGTATATCTCGTCGCTCCAGTCGAGGAGGACGAGGGCAAGTGCTGGAAGTTCGTCCGGGCCGAATGCGCGGTACGAAGTCCCGCCGTCCAGGACGACAAGAGCGCCGGAGAACATGAGTGCTGCCAGCGTCCAGATCACGCTCGCCACGACAAGGAATAGCGCCGTGAGCAGCGAAAAGTAACGGTCAACTGGCCTGAACAGCCGGTAGAACAGGACCGCTGACACGACGTGCAGGCCGACCGACAGTAACGAGGCCGTGATCCCAGCGCGGAACAGAACTTCGTTCGCCAGGATGTTGCCTGCCGTCGTCGCGGGATCTCCGCGGACGAACAGCCGACTGCTGATGAACAGCTGCCCAAAGACCGAAGCCGCGCTTTGCACCAAGTAGAGGCCCGCCATAAGCCTCGCCATCGCTCCCGGGGTCATACAGTGACGACGACCTTCCGGCGAGCGCGACGTTCCTCAATGTGACGGAGTGCAGCGTGGGTCTCCTGCATCGGATAGCAGCGATCGAGGACGCTGTCTTCGAGCATCGCTGGCTTGACGACCTCCCTAAGTTGGAGCAGCTTCGTCCCCTTCCGCGAGCCTCAGCGGACCTTTGAGCCGTTGGTGAGCCACCGCTGCTGCAGGTGGCGCATCCGAGGCGGAGGAGACGTACTCGAGCAGATCGCCGGGCTGACACCGGAGCGCTTCGCAGATGGCCTCTAGCGTCGAGAAGCGCACGGCTCGGGCTTTGCCGGTCTTGAGGATCGACAGATTGGCGAGCGTGATCCCGACCGTCTCGGCGAGCTCCGTCAGCGTCATCCGACGCTCATGAAGAACATCGTCGAGTCTGACGACGATGGCCATGATCAGACTGTCCCGCTCAGGTCATCGCGCATGCGTGCCCCGTCTTCGAATACCTGAGCGAGCACGAAGAGAAGCAGCACCGCCAGCCAGCGGCTGACAGACAGTCCCCAGTCGCGCTCCATATCGACGTTCGGAACGAGACGGCCGGCGACGGTGCCGGCAATGAAGTACAAGACCTCGAGCCCAAGGATCGCCCAGGCAGTCACTCTGAGGCGCGCCGCGTTTGCAGCCACGAACGGGTCACCGAGTCTCACTGTCTCGATAATCCCGAGCAGCCGCGTAAGCAGGATGTGGTTGAACAGCACGGAGCCAAGGCCGACCGCGCCCAGCAGCACGAGTACTTGCGTCGCCGTGCCGTCATCGGACAGGCCGAACACCTTCTTGACCCAGCCGTGAGAGATCGGGCTCGCGACCAGAAGTGCGAGCACGGCCGCTCCGCCCAGCAGGTTGAGAAAGATCAGTACCCGAACGACCAGTCGCGAAGCAGACAGAGTTGTCGGAAGAGCTTGAGTCATGACACATCCACTTTCCTCATGGTTTTAGGCGCCAGGTCCGAGAGATGGCCGCGATGCGATACGGCGGGTCCACAGCGACAAGAGCAGACCGACGAGGAGCAACCCGAGCAGTCCGAGGTTGATCCAGGTCGCGACTGCGCCGCTTTCGGTCCTCGGCATCGCATTCACCGAGCTGGCGAGGCGGGCCAGAAGCTGCTGGGCGAGAAGCACCAGATACAAGAACGGCACCATCGCACGCCAGCGCCACAACGCGACAGCGCCGATCGCGACGAGCGGGAGCTGGGCGAGGCTGAGAAGTCGGAAGAGGTGGAGCACCGTCTCCGCGCCTCCTTCACCAAGACCGTCGAGCTGGATGCCGTCACCGGTGGCGATGCGACGCGTGTTGAGCGCGCCGTTCACCCCCATAACCGCCCGGAGCCCGAGGAATAGCCCGAACAGCCAGAGAGCAGCTGCTCGGCCGCGAAAGTCTTCGTTGTCCAGACGCGCAGGGAGGAGCCGCAGTAGCATCGCCGGAGGCTTTGTCATGGCCACATCCACCTCTCGTTATCGATGAACGATATGCTTCTTATTGATGCTCGGCAAGTATCAGATCGGTAGTCGATGCGGTAGGGCGACTAAAACGTAGCCAAGCGGGGTGAACCGCTCCCGACGACGAGCGCGCCCCAGCGACTTTTGGCAACCGCGCCGAGAGAGAGTGGCGCGCGGCACACGACAGCAAGCGCGACCGCATCGGCGCGAGCGACCACTTCGGCGTGCGGGCGGATCTCGAGCACGAACGGAACGACGCCGACGAACGACAGAAGTCTGCGACGTAGGACTTGGGTCAGCCGGAAGCGCTAACTGCAAAACCTTCATCGCGGGTTCGATTCCCGCCGTCGCCTCAGTTCGAGCAATCACGAGATTCTGTGGACCAACGACAGAGGTTTGCTAGACCTCTGCCGCGAAATCAATTGCCGTCACGTCGATTTCATTTGGCGTTTGGCGGGGGCGGCGCAGAAGTCCGCCGCGTTGCTCCGCTGGCGCGGGAGCGAGGCTGCCTCGCCGACCCTCGGGACGTCGATTAATTCAGCAGAGGCAATGCCAGCAAGGCACCTAGCTTAGGTTCCGGCGCCGAGGCCAGGAGCTGTAGCGGGGCGGCCAGCTCTGGCGGTCTGCGCGGACGCCGATGACGAGGTTTTCGATCAGGAACTCGAAGGCCGGGGACGATCCGACGTCGAACGGCCATGTCTTCGCGAGCGCCGCCTGCTTATTGGGGTCGACGCGACGGACACGGCCACGGATCTGGAGCTCATGCGGGACCCGAGGGTCAGGGTATGAGTGGAGCGCAAAACGGCCGTCCCCCTCGAGGTCGGTCAGCTTGGGCGACGGCAAGATGAACGCATACAGGCCGTCATCGATGACGGCAACTGCGATCGGATGAATCCGTGGCGGTGTCTCACCGCGAACCGTGGCCAGGAGGGCCTCCCCGCTGCCGCTGCGATAGAGCAGCGCCCTTGCCCTCTCTGCCAGGTCAGGGTCGTCGTGGGCGAACTCAGCCCAAGTAGCCAAGACGGAACCTCCCTCGATCACGATAGATCCCAAGCAAGGATCTGTTGGAGCACCACGCGCCACACGATCCATGCGACGAACGTAGTAATCGCCGCAACCCCGAACCGTCCGCCCTCGCGGGACCAGGGATAGCGCCAGTACAGCGCCGCCGCCACGACAATCGCCGCGAGAAGCGCACCGAGGACATAGATGAGAAGGTCTCGAGTCGCTTCTGCGATGCTACCGATCGCATCTGTTCTGGGGAGGATGACGATGAAATGGATCACACGCGAGCATCCCCGCGTCGATAGGGTCGCCTGTCCGTGGCTCATCGAAAGGTTTGTCGACAAGCAAGCTGAGTTCATCTACGTCCCATCGGACCAGGTCGCGGCCGAGGCGCAGAAGCGCAACGCGACTCCCTACGACATCAAGGATGTGGAGCTCGGACACCACGGACCCGAGTGCAGCTTCGACGCGTTCGTGCACAAGTACGGTCTGGACAAGGATCCGGCGATGGCCTACATGGCCAAGGTCATCCGCGGCGCGGACACCGCCGACAAGACCATCACACCGGAGTCGCAGGGGGTCGAGGCGATCCTCGACGGGATCCGACATGTGCACTATCCGAACGACCAAAAGCAGCGCGAGGCCTCGCGGCCGCTGCTCGACGCGCTCTACGCCTTCTGCCAGAAGAAGGCGGAGGCCAAGGCCGCGTGACGCTGCGGCACGTCGGCTTCACGCCCGTGCCGCCAGGCGCCAAACCGGGCTTCGATCACGCCGACACGTACCGTGATCCGCGCGGCAGCAAGCTGTTCGTCGCGCATACCGGCGCTGATCGCGTCGACATCCTCGACTGTCGGAGCGGGACGTACCTCGGCGCAATCACCGACCTGCCGGGCGTGGCCGGCGTGCTCATCGATAGCGAGCAGGATCTGCTCTTCACATCCGAGCGTGCCGCCGGACGCGTCAGCCTCTTCCGCTGTTCGGACCGTACGTTGCTTTCTCGCGTCGCGGTCGGTGCGCACCCAAACGCGCTCGCGTATGACGGAAGGTCCCGACGACTCTTCAGCTTCAACCTCGGTGAACCCGTGGGGACCAACTGCACGGCCTCCGTGGTGTCGGTCGGCGAGCGTCGAGTCACGAAGACGATCACTCTCCCCGGAAGGCCGCGCTGGGCGATCTACGACGACTCGAGCCGCACGGTCTACGTGAATGTCGCCGATCCTGCGACGATCGGTGTCATCACGGCCGACCCGCTGATCATGTCGGGCGCGATTCCCGTCCCGGCGGCCGGCCCCCACGGACTGGCGATCGTGCAAACGGATCGGGGCGCCTCGCTCTGGTGCGCCGCCGACGCCGGAACGCTGGCGGTGATCGATCGCGATACCCGCGCAGTTGAGGCGACGCTTCCGCTGCCGGGTACTCCGGACGTGATCATGTACGACCGCGAGCTCGGCCGCCTCTACGTCGCCGTGGGCGGCCCCGGAACGGTCTCGGTGTTCGACGTACGCAGGCGCGTCCATCTGGAGACGATCTCCACGGAAGAAGGAGCGCACACCATCGGATGGGACCCGGCCAGCCGCCGGCTCTTCGTCTTCCAGCCCAAGAGCTGCGGCGCGGCGATTTACGAGGAGACCGGGTGAGCGTCGAGGGTCCACCACGGCTGTCGCTGGGACAGATCGCCGGATATTTTGTCCGCCTCGGCACGACCGGATTCGGCGGCCCGATCGCACTTGCGGGGTACATGCAGCGCGACCTAGTCGAGCGCCGCCACTGGTACACGCAGGAGGAATACCTCCAGGGCCTCGCGGTGTCGCAGACTCTGCCCGGTCCGCTCGCCGCGCAGCTCGCGATGTGGCTCGGGTACGTTCGCCGGGGCTTCTGGGGCGCCTGCGCGGCGGCCGTCCCTTTTATCCTGCCGCCGTTCATCATCGTGAGCGCGGTCGCGGCGCTGTATGTCGCCTTCCGCGGGACGACGATCATCCAGGCGCTCTTCTACGGCATCGGTCCCGCGGTCATTGCGCTGATCCTTCGCGGCGCGTGGAAGCTCGTTCGGGTCACGGTGAAAGAAGAGCGGCGCCTTTGGGTGATCTTCGCGGTCGTCGGCGTCGTCACTTTCGTGGCGCGCAGCGAGGTCGCGGTCTTGTTCATCCTCGCCGGGCTCGTCGGGGTCGCGATGTACGCACCGCGAGGTTGGCTGCGCCGGGCGCACGCTGCTCCACTAATGATGCCGATGGGGTTCGGCACGGTGTGGACGGCGGCGCAGAGCGCCGACCCCAACGTCTTGCTGCAGCTCGGTGTCTTCTTCTTCAAAGCCGGCGCGTTCACGTTCGGCTCGGGTCTCGCGATCGTGCCCTTCTTGCAGCAGGGCGTGGTCCGCGACTTCGGATGGCTGACCGAGCGAGAGTTCCTCGACGCGGTCGCCATGGGGATGATCACGCCCGGACCGGTCGTCATCACCGCTGTCTTCGTGGGCTACCTCGTCGCCGGGCTCGCGGGCGCGACGGTGGCGGGCCTCGGAGTTTTCCTGCCACCTTTTCTGATGGTCGTGCTCTTCGCGCCGTGGATCATGCGTTATCGGAAACATCCGATCGTGGTCGGCTTCACGAAAGGCGCGACTGCCGCCGCCGCCGGCGCGATCGTCGGCGCGGGAGCGGTTATCGGTACGCAGGTGATCGTCGACGTGACGACGGTGCTCGTTTTCCTCGCGGCGCTGCTGATGCTTTGGCGGACGAAGGTTCCCGAGCCGCTCCTTGTCGGCGCGGCAGGAATCATCGGCCTAGTCGCTTTCGCGCTCCGATGACTCGCACCGTCCTGTTCGTGTGCGAGCACGGCGCGTTCCGTAGTCGGATCGCCGCCGCGTACTTCAATGCGGCGGCACCAAAAGGCTGGCGCGCGCTGTCGGCAGGTCGGGATCCGCAAGCCGAAGTCAGTGCGCGCCTCGGGCCGCTGCTCACGGGCACGCCCGCAGCGGAGCACCTCGAGACTGACCCGCCGCGTGGCGTGAGCGCGTTCCGTCCCGATCGCGTGATCGCGATCGATTGCCTACTCGATGGAGCGGAGCTTTGGCTGGTGGAAGCAAAAGTGGATCAGGCGTTGCGCGACGAGATCGCCGACCGGACTCGACGCCTTGCGCGCGAGCTCGGAGCCGCGCAGATGCCGTGATCAGCCGCTTCCTGTCTCCGTGGATGCGGCTGCAAAGCAGTCTCCTGCTAGCGGGTCTTATCGCGACGCCGCCTCCACCTCCTCTCGATCTGCCGGTGTGAGAATCAGTCCAGGGGATCGGTAATTCACCGGCCGAAGTTCAGCGGCGCGGCGCGCCCGTCTACGGTGCGCTCATCGCGGACAGCACGAGGTCGCTGAGCGTCTCGACGCGGAGCAACTCGATCTCATCATCAATTTCCTACGCCGCGAGCGCGCCCTCCTCGCCAAGCACACCGCTCGCGTCCACAAGATGCTGGCGGACCGAGGTGCCGGTGCGCGCCGGTAACGCCGGATGCGGTGGCGGCTCTGGCTCCACGTGGAATGGTCTTCGCTTGGGCCATGTTCGCACCTGTAATGGAGCGCACGCGGCCGAGGATTGGGCTGGGCGGCGACTTCGATCGGCTCTGGCTCGGCGAGAGCGTCAGTGCCGTTGGCACCCAGCTCACCGCCCTCGCCCTCCCGACGCTTGCGATCTTCCAGCTTCACGCAACGCCGTTCGACGTTGGCGTGCTCACCGCGTGCACATTCGCGGGTTACCCGCTCGTCGGAATTCTCGGCGCGCCGCTGATCGATCGGATCGCCCGCCGCTCGATGCTCCTCGCCATGAACATCCTCCGCGCCGCCGCACTTGCGACAGTCCCCCTCGCCGGCGGGTTCGGGCTTGTCAGTCTTGGGCAGCTTGCCCTGGTTGCGCTCATCGTCAGCGGCGCGACCGCACTCTTCGACACGGCGTACCAGTCCGCAGTGCCGCAGCTGGTGCGTGAAGAGCACCTGCTTGGCGCGAACGCCCGGCTCGAGACGAGCCAGTCCGCGGCGAACTTCGCCGGGCCGGCTCTGGCGGGGTGGCTGATCGGCCTCATCGGCGCCCTCGCCACGATCGTCGGCGATGCGCTGTCGTATCTCTGGTCGGCCCTGATGGTGAGCCTCATCTCCATCGCCGATGACCCGCCGCGCGTCGCGCGACCGAACCCGATCCGGGATATCGCTTCGAGCTTCGTTCTCTGGCGCCGCTACTCCGCGCTCGTCGCGCTGGCGGTCTGCGTCGTCATTTCCAACGTCGGGAACATGGCCGTACGGACCGCGCTCCTGCTTGTGGCGTATCGCGTATTCGCGCTGGGACCGGACGGCGCCGGATGGATTCTCGCGGTCGGCGGGCTCGCGAGCGTGGTCGGCGCCACGGTCGCCGGCCCCGTGAGTGCGCGGCTCGGTGTCGGACCTTCCCTCGCACTTGCGACGACCGTCGAAGGCCTCGCGTGGGCCATCGCGCCGCTCGGTTTCGTCGTGACGCCGCTGGTCATCCTCGGCGTCGCCTCGATCGTCTCAGGGCTCATGACCCCGATCTGGAACGTGAACGTCGTCACGCTTCGTCAACGCATCGTAGCTCGGCACGAGCAGGGACGCGTCGTGGCGGTGTCCCGCGCGTTCGCGACCGCTGGTGTCGCGCTGGGCGCGTTCGCCGGCGGCGTCGCGGCGACCGTGCTCGAGGCATCGCTCGGCGAACGCGCTGGTCTCGTGACCGCGATGACCGCCGGCGCGATCGTCGCGGGACTCTCCGCGATCCCGCTCCTGACCGGCGGCGTCCTGCGCGTGACGACGCTCCCGCGCGGAGCCGACGCCTCCTGACAACTGCATCTCGCGACGCATCGTCGTTGAAACGTTCGTACCGCCCGCACGAGACGGAGTCGTCTATCCGATGACGATCACGCGATCGTCGACACCGACCGTTGTATCGACCGGGCGCTGCGTTCCGACGGCGCCCCGCTGGTCTGGCCCTATCCGCGCGTCACGGTGAAGCTCGCCCCGTCGGGACCAAGCGTCGAAGGGGTCGCGAGTGTCACGCCGGATTTGTTGTTGACCATGGTGACCGCCGTCGCGCCCGCCGCGGCGGGAGTCACCGTCCGTCCATCCTTGACCGCCGATCCGTTCGTGAACTGCACCGTGCCGAAGAGGTCCAGGATCACCACTCCGCCCTTGCCGGCGGTCGGTGCCTCTTCGATCCATTCAGCGGACGATGTTGACGACGTGTACGTTACGGTGCCGTTGTAGACACCGCCGCTCGTCGCGTTCTGGATCGTGATGTTCCACGCGCCGCCCGCCTGCTGCGTGAGCGATACGGTGACCGTGTCACCAGCGTTGACCGCGAGGGACACGTTCTGGGAGGGCTGCGGCAGCATTTCGACCCAGGCCGAGTACTGCACGACCCCGTTCTCGACCGTCGCCTGCGTCCCGGCCTGAACGAGGTCGGTCGTGGTCGCGCCGCCGATCCCAACCCATGTCGCATCGGCTCGCGGGCTCGTGCTCGTCGATGGCGACACCGTCGGGACGGTCCAGGTCCCGCTGACGCCGGTGAAGGTTCCGCCCGTGGCGACGTAGCCAGACCAATTCCGGGACGTCGACCCCAGCGTCGCCGGCGGGCCGGCAGTGCTCGTGGCCGGCGGAACGCCCGGGCTCGTGCCGGGCGGGAGGTTCGTGCTCGGCTGGTTGTCGCTACTGATCTTCCAAGCGAGACCAACGAGGACAAGGTTGTAGTTGTTGATGGTCGTGTCGTCTGAGGTCGTGCTGTCCGCGAAGGTTGCGCGCCACGTCTCCGTAGTCGCCACCTGCGCGGAGCTGCCCTGCACCGTGGACTGACCGAAGCTCATCGAGAGCAGCTGGATGACGGTCACGCCGGCGCTTCGCAACGCTGCGTCGACCTTCACGAGCTGGGCGTAGTACGCAGCGGTCGCCGTGTCTTGCATGAGCGTGGGGTCGTTCTGCGCAAACGCCCGTTGCTGCTCGTCGTTCGCCTTTTGGATCACCGCTTGGACGGTGGCGATGTCGCTCTGAGGACTGCTCGCCGGCGAGGCTGAAACGCCCGCGACCGCCGTGGGTGAGGGTGTCGCCGAGCCGATTGGCGTTGACCCGTTTCGCACGATGAGCGCAGCCGCGCCGACGACCGCGATGATGAGGGCGATGACCCCAACGACGGGGATCGTGGAGGACCGGCGCGTCGGCTGGCCACCGCTGCTCGGGGTTGCGTTGGCGCCGTTCGGGTCTTCTTTCATGTCGTTCGTCTCCTCCACAGCCTTGTCGGACCCTTCACGAGGACGCCGTGCATCAGCTGCTTCTGCTTACCAGCGTCGATGTTCGAAAGCAGTCAGCACATACCGGGCCGCCCAAGTGACGCCAGGGCTCGGGCCTGTCAGCCAGCCAGGTGACTTCTTGGTTCTCGTTTGTTCGCGCTGGACGAGCCGCGCGTCGTTACTTCTCGGCGGCTCTTCCTCGGGCGCCGCGGGACATCGCGAAGGACGAGCCCCCTTCGCGCAAGATGACAACTGCCACGATCAGAGCAGCCACCGCATCCGCCCACCACCACCCCAAACCGTTTGCCGCGCTGATTCCCAGAAGGCTGATCCCAGCCAGCACGGCTGCGACGCCCGTGAGTACGCTGTCGGCTCGCAGCGCGCCGCTGTCGAGGCGTGCGGCGACTCGATTTTTGAAAAGCGCGATCGGCGGAAGAAACACGATGGACGCGACCAGGATGGCGAGTCCGAGGTCGCCCACGACTGGCGGGCGAGCCCCGCTCAGCGAACGTAGAGATGCGATTACTAGATAGACCGAGAGTGCAACAAGAGCGAGCCCCACTGCGCCCTCGGCTGTCCTCTCGACCTGCGCCGCACGTGCGGGCTCTCGCGCCTCGGCTAAGAATCGCCAGATCAGCGCGATCGAGGCAACGGCGTCCACAACCGCATCGACTCCGAATCCGAGCATTGACAGGCTCCCCGAGCCGAGCGCGCTAACGACGGCGACGCTCCCCACGAAGCCGCTCCAAACCACGCTTACAACACTCACCCATAGGGCTTCTCTGAGCGCGCTTTTCCGCTCTCTCGGTCTGGGTTCTCGCCGCCGTCGCCTCAGGCTTCTCGCGGAGGGCTGCCCTACTTCGGCGGGGTGAAGCTAAAAAGTGCGCCCTCGCCCGGAAGCGCGTCCTGCGTGTAGATCACGTTGTTCGTCTCGTCGTAGGCGAGGTTCTTCGCGCCGCTGAACGAGCCGGTCGGCACATTCGTGAGGAACGCGATCGGAGAGCCGGAGAAGATCCCGATGGACGAACCGTGGGGGAAGTTGTGCGCCCCGAAGTAGAACCGGTCCGTCTTCGCCGAATAGGTGACGGAGTCACCTGAACCGATCTGCCCGAACACGCCGACGAAGATCCCCTTCGTGAGGTCCCAGGCGACCGTGAGTGACGTCCCGGTGCTCCCGGCGCGGCCGATGTTGCAGCCGAGGAGCGCCTGATTCGTCTTCGGGTTGATCGCGATGCCCTGCGGATTGCAGAGGACCGCGAGCACATCCTTGCGAACGAGGACGTCCTTCACCGGGTCGAAGACGAAGACCGCGTTCTGGTCTGAGCTGGTCATGTACATGAGCCCATCGGCGCTGTCGTACTGCGGCTGCTCGAGGGCCGGCCCGAGACCGTCGAACTTGTGGACGATCGCATTGGTGGTCGCGTCGATGACGGTGACGAAACCGTCGCCGCTGTTCGCCACGTAGATCTTCTTGTCCGTCGGGTCGTAGTCCAACTCGTCCGCGCGGCCTTTGCCGCCGGTATTCACTTTCGCGACCACCGCGAGCGACGTGAGATCGATGATCGCGACGTTGCTGTCGTTGAGCCCCGCGAACAGCTTGTTCACGTTCTTCGCGACGACGACGCCATTCGCACCGCTTCCGGCGTCGACCGTTTTGATGTACTTCGCCTCCTTCGTGGTGATGTCGAAGACATCGACGCCGTTCGTGAGCCGGTCCGCCACGTAGAGACGGTGGGCGTCCTGGTCGATCACGATGAGGTCGATGGATGCGGTCTTGCCGCTGAGCGGTGGGATCGGGATCTTCGTGAGCGTCACCACGGTCGTGTCCCCGGCGACCGGAGGCAGCAGAGTCGGCTGCGGGGTCGGCGCGCCGGATCCGGCTGGGCTGGCTGCCGCGGTCGGCGTCGGGCTGGGCGCGGCTGTCGTCGCGCTGGGCGCGGCGGTCGTCGCGATCGCGGCTGCTGTCGGTGATGGCGAGGGACCAGCGGCGGAGCCACATGCGCTGATCAGGAGCGCGCCCGCCGCCAGGATCGCGAACCTACCCGCACCGAACCGCACATCCATCGTCGTCCCCCCAAAACCTACGGCGGGAAAATACGCCAACTCGGCCGCCGGCGCAGGAGCGTCGAAGGCGAATCCGCAGCTACGCGGTGATCACGACTTTGGCCCGGGCCTGACCGCTGCCGAGGTAACGCACCGCCTCGCGACCCTCGGAGAGGGGATAGGTGCGATCGATCGCCGGGCGCAGCTTGCCCGCCTCGATGAGGTCCTTGAGATACGCGAGGTCTTCGAGGGTGCTCTGTGCGACGTAGAACTTCACGCGCTGGCGAAACACCCGAGCCCGCACCATCACATTGATGATCCGCGCAAAGATCCCGATCCAACCGACGGTCTTCGGGGCGCCGACCTGCACGAAGATGCCGTTCGGCGCCAGGACGCGCCGTAGATCGGACAGCGAACGGGTCGCCGAGATGTCGAGCACGGCGTCGTAGCGCTCCGGGCGACGTCCGAAGTCCTCTTTGGTGTAGTCGATGACCTCGTCCGCGCCGAGCGATCTCGTGAGGTCGACGTTCCGCGGACCCGTCACCGCGGTGACGTGCGCGCCGAGCGCCTTCGCGATCTGAACCGCGAACGTGCCGACGCCACCGCCAGCGCCGTGGATGAGCACTCGTTGTCCGGGCTTGACCTGTGCGTGGTCGCGGAGACCCTGGAGTGCGGTGCGCCCCGCGACACCCAACGTCGCTGCCTGCTCGAACGGTAGGTCGCGCGGCTTCAGGAGCAGTCGATCCTCGCGGGCTCGTACGTACTCCGCGAACGTCGCGACAGCACCGCCGAAGACCTCGTCGCCCGGCTTGAAACGCGTGACATCAGGGCCGACTGCCTCGACGGTCCCGGCGACATCCACGCCTCGAACGGGTTCGTCCTTCTGTCGCATGACCTTCCCGACGATCTCAAGCAGCAAACCACCGTGGGTGCTGTGCCAGTCGAGAGCATTGACCGATGCGGCGCGCATGCGCACGAGCACGCGGCCCTCCAACAGCTCCGGCCTCGGGATCTCCCGCAGGTGCAGCACGTCCGCCGACCCGTAACCCTCCTGTACCAGCGCCTTCATCGTCTTGCCCCCGGCCTCGCCCTTGTCAGCCATCGCACTCACTCCTATCCCAGCGCTCATCTCTCCGACTCCTTTTCAGCGCCCAGAGCGTGAAGCCCACATGTGAAGGAGTTGTGAACGGCTGGCCGCGCTCACGGAGTACGCCTATCCT
>Ga0209471_1000416_pt1 | contig 29463 bp, 21 predicted proteins | sample GraSoiAngelo_128_FD_185885 | JGI IMG/M metagenome (GOLD analysis project Ga0209471, IMG submission 185885) | Grasslands soil microbial communities from the Angelo Coastal Reserve, California, USA - 14_0927_12_20cm (SPAdes) (version 2) | ecosystem: Environmental > Terrestrial > Soil > Grasslands ... | reverse complement strand
ATGGCTCATTCGTCCAAAAAGGCTCTCCTCTCTTCGAAATAGATCCGCGGCCCTTCCAGGCCACACTTGATCAGGCAACGGCAAACTTGGAGCAAGCAAAAGCCAATCTTCAGCGGGCACAAGCGCAACTTGGGAAAACGGAGCTGGACGTTGCTCGCTATACACCCCTTGCCAAGGAAAGTGCCATCAGCCAGCAGGAACTGGACGATGCAGTCCAGGCGAATCTTGCCGCCAAGGCTCAGGTGGAACAAGGAAAGGCGGCCATCGAGTCCGCCCGTGCAGCGGTGGAGTCTGCCACACTTGATCTTAGCTTCACCAAAATTATTTCCCCGATTGATGGTGTTGCCGCAATCGCCACAGCCCAGATCGGTGACTTCGTTAACCCACCCGGCGAGCCCCTGACGACAGTGTCAACGATCAATCCGATTCTGGTGAATTTCACGGCAAGCGAACAAGAGTACCTGAACGCAATGAAACAGGCCGCAGCTCTGGGCAATGACGAGCATGCAGTATTGAATAAACTCGAATGGCAATTGCGCCTTTCGGATGGATCTGTCTATCCGCACAAAGGCCGCTTTTATGCGCTTGATCGCCAAGTGGATGTGAGGACGGGAGCAATTCTCGTCAAGGTGCAGTTCCCGAACCCAGGAAACCTGCTACGTCCTGGTGGATTTGCCAACATCAGCACAGTAGTGAGAATTCAGAACAACGCCCTGCTTGTTCCCCAACGCGCTGTCAATGAAATGCAAGGCGGGTACCTTGTTGCGGTAATCGGCGCCGACAACAAGGTGAGCATTCGTCCGATCAAAGTGGGGCCTAAGGTTGACACCATGTGGATTGTTAACGAAGGCCTGAAGCCTGGTGACCGAATCGTGGCGGAAGGAGTGCAAAAGGTGCGCGAGGGAATGGAAGTTCACGCCAAGCCATTTCAGCCAGAGTCCTCTATAACAGAAAAGGCGGACACTGCAAGAAGCTCTCAATAGGGTCAAAGGTGTACAAGTTCTTCATAAATCGTCCTATCGTGTCCATGGTGATTTCGATCGTTATGGTCATTGTCGGCATTGTCGCTATGCTGAGCCTGCCTACCGCGCAATTCCCTAACATCACGCCTCCAGAAGTCCAAATTAAGACCACGTATGTCGGTGCCGACGCTTTGACAGTGGAACAGTCTGTAGCTACTCCCATTGAGCAGCAGATGAGCGGTGTGGACAACATGAACTACATGTATTCTAACAACGCCAACAATGGTCAAATAACCCTCACTGTCAATTTCGATGTAAAAACGGACCCGAATACCGATCAGATTCTTGCTCAGATGCGTCAGGGGCAGGCGGCATCCCAGTTGCCTTCCGAAGTAAACAGCTACGGTGTAACGGTGCAAAAATCTACTGCTGCGCCCCTGATGTTGTTCGACCTCTACTCCCCGAACGGCACTTATGACTCGGAATTCCTTGCGAATTATGCCTATATCAACTTAAACGACCAACTCACGCGTGTTCCCGGAATAGCCAGCGTCTCGGTTTTCGGTGCAGGCCAGTACGCCATGCGCTTTTGGGTCAAGCCTGATCAGCTAGCAAAGCTCCAAATCACAGTCCCCGAAATCATCGACGCGATTCAGACGCAAAACAATGTCAATCCCGCGGGTCAAATTGGCAGTGAGCCTGTGCCACCAGGCCAGGAGTACACCTACACAGTTCGCTCCCAGGGCCGCCTTGCGACGGAAGAGGAGTTCGGCCAAATCGTAGTTCGTGCCAAGTCCGACGCTTCCATCGTGCGACTGAAGGATGTGGCTCGCGTGCAACTGGGCGCCCAGGTCTACAATTTGCAAGGTCGGCTCGATGGCAAGCCGGCAGCGGTCGTTGCTATTTACCAACTTCCGGGATCGAACGCCATCGCCGCCGCCAAAGGCGCAAAAGCCTTAATGGCTGAGGCGAAAAAGCGCTTTCCACCTGGACTTGACTATGCTGTGGCTCTCGATACGACTCTTCCGGTAACCGAAGGCATTGTCGAGATTAAGCACACCTTTATTGAAGCCATCATTCTAGTCATTCTCGTAGTGTTTATCTTTCTTCAAGGATGGCGGGCTACTTTGATTCCTCTGCTGGCTGTGCCGGTGTCGCTGATCGGAACTTTTGCCATCTTCCCTGTACTCGGTTTCTCCATCAACACGCTTTCGCTGTTTGGTTTGGTGCTGGCTATCGGCTTGGTTGTGGACGATGCCATCGTTGTAGTGGAAGCGGTTGAGCACAACATCGAACACGGACTTTCCCCCAAGGAAGCTTCCTTCAAAGCAATGGAAGAAGTCTCTGGCCCGGTGATCGGCATCGCCCTGATTCTCGCAGCCGTGTTTGTCCCCACGGCGTTTATTCCAGGCATTACCGGCCGTTTGTATCAGCAATTCGCCGTGACGATCGCGGTGTCCATGCTTCTCTCTGCGTTCAATGCTCTGACGCTGAGTCCCGCCCTTGCTGCGCTTTTACTTCGTCCTAAGAAGGAAGTGCGCGGGCCGCTCGGGAGATTCTTCGCATGGTTCAACAAATGGTTCGGCCGCATCACCAATGGTTACGTCAATTGGTGCGGCCTGCTTATACGCAAGCTGGTGTTCACTGGACTCATCCTAGTTGGGTTTACAGTGTTGGCCGGACTAATCGGTACGAGGTTGCCTAGCAGCTTCCTGCCCGACGAGGACCAGGGCTATGTATTCGTGGCCCTGCAATTGCCCGATGCCTCATCGTTGCAACGCACAAGCCTCACGGCCAGGACCGTGGAAGATATTCTGATGAAAACAGCAGGTGTCGATCACGTGACCAGCGTTGTTGGCTACAACATGATCAGTGGCGTTCAGAATACCTTTAGCTCCTTCTTTTGGGTCACGCTCAAGGAATGGAGTGAACGCAAAACACCGGAAGAAACCTACGATGCGATCAGAGCTCACATCAACGGAGAACTACGACAGCTTCCCGCGGGCGTCTCGATTGCTTTTTCTCCTCCGGCAATTCCCGGAGTGGGAACTTCTGGCGGCGTCACCTTTATTTTGGAGGACCGCGGTGGGCATGATGTTCGGTTCTTGGCTGACAATACCAATGCGTTCATGGAAGCCGCCCGTAAACGCCCGGAGCTGGCGTCGGTGTTTACAACCATGTTGGCAAATGTTCCGCAAGTTTATGTCAACGTCGAGCGCGACAAGGTTCTGGCTCAAGGCGTCAACCTAGGCGATGTATACAAAACCCTTCAGTCTTTCATGGGCGGTGCGCTCATTAATTATTTCAACCGTTTCGGCCGCCAGTGGCAGGTCTACATTCAAGCGGAAGGCGATTTCCGAACGCGGGCTGAAAACCTGGGCCAGTTTTACGTGCGCAATAGCTCCGGCAATATGGTGCCGCTATCGGCGGTTACTTCCATTCAGCACCGTGCAGGTCCGGAATTCACGATGCGCTATAACCTGTATCGCTGTGCACAAATCAACGCCAGCGCGGCCACCGGTTATAGTTCCGCCCAGGCCATGGAAGCGCTCGAGCAGGTTTTTGGTCAAACCATGCCTCCTGACATGGGGTTCGACTATCTGGGTATGTCTTATCAAGAACAAAAGGCTCGGCAAGGCGTGCCGCCTTCCGTAATTTTTGGTTTCTCAACGCTTTTCTGTTTTCTGATTCTTGCGGCGCTGTACGAGAGCTGGACTCTGCCGTTCAGTGTGCTCATTAGCGTTCCAATAGCCGTCTTTGGAGCTTTCTTCGCCCTGTATCTTCGTCGACTTACAAGCTTCTCCTTTGAGAACAATGTTTACGCACAGATTGGCTTGATCATGCTCATCGGACTCGCCGCTAAGAATGCCATCTTGATCGTGGAGTTCGCCAAATTGGAGCACGAGAAAAAGGGCAAGCCGCTCGTTGAAGCCGCTTTGGAAGGCGCCAAGTTGCGCCTGCGCCCGATTTTGATGACCTCCTTGGCGTTCCTCCTGGGCTGCGTGCCACTTTGGACAGCATCTGGTTCTGGCGCTGTGTCCCGCCAGGTGATGGGCACAGCAGTCATCGGGGGAATAGCTGCTGCCAGCGCCATCGCGATTTTTATTATCCCGGCGCTGTTCTACGTTATCGAAAGAATCGGTGGTGCAAAACACGAAGTAGCTAAGGTGTCTTTGCCCCCCGCTCCGGAAGCGCGTGCTGCCCCCGCTGGAGATGACTAAGCACGTAATTGGGGGAAGTAAAAGCGAACTGCCATGATAAACACGATTCCGACCAGCAAGGGTGCGAGGCAATACCCAAAACCTTCGAGCCGACGAATGGTAACTCAAGCCCAAAACAGCCGCCAGAGCGTCGGCCTTCTGTCTCTCTTGTTTCCGCTTAGCTGTTTTCTGTTTCTGCTGCCTGGCTGCGCAGTTGGCCCAAATTATCAGCGCCCCAAAGTAAACGTTCCGACCGAGTATCACGATGCAGAAAAGCTAGCTCAGCAAGCATCTATCGCTGACCTGCCTTGGTGGGAAGTCTTTAAGGACGAGCGGCTGAAGAACCTCGTCCAAACAGCACTTGCCAACAACTATGACCTGCAGATTGCCGTGACGCGTATCGAACAATCGCGCCAAGTCGCCGCGCAGGCTCGGGCTCAGTACTTTCCTTTCCTCAATTACTCCGTGAGCGGCAGCGATGGTAAAAATGAATTTGTCGGCACTGTTGCTCCCAACGGAGGCCAGGAACGCGGAGCTTTCGCGACCGTGGCAACCGCTGCTTGGGAAGCTGACATCTGGGGCCGTCTCCGCCGCGAGAATGAAGCTGCCCGTGCCCAGTATCTCGCAACGGAAGAAGCTCGCCGCGGTGTGCTCCTTTCTCTTGTAAGCGATGTCGCGCAAGCCTACTTCGAGCTTCTCGAATTAGATCTCCAACTTCAGATCGCAAGAGACACAACGGATTCATTCACGCAAACCCTGAAGTTGTTCACCCAGCGGCTCGAGGGGGGAGTGGCTTCGAAGTTGGATACATCTCGGGCTGCTGCAGCCCTGGCGACGGCGGCCGCAAGCATCCCGGAACTTGAGCGGCAGATCGCGATTAAGGAGAATCAAATCAGCGTGCTGCTGGGCAACAACCCCAGCTCCATACCACACAAAGCCAAACTTCTCGAGCAAGTTGTCCCCCCGGATATTCCTGTCGGCTTGCCTTCGGCATTACTTGAGCGTCGTCCGGACATTTTGACTGCTGAGCAACAATTACGATTCGCCAACGCTCAGGTAGGAGTCGCAACGGCCAATTTCTTCCCGCGTATTGGCCTTACTTCTCTGCTTGGCCGCGCCAGTTCTCCGCTCAGTTCGTTATCGTCAGGGCAAGCTACGGTCTGGAGTGTTGCCGGCAATGTTACAGGCCCCATCTACCGGGGTGGAGCCCTCAGAGCCCAAAAGCGCCAAAGCGTGGCGTTCTGGGAACAAACCAAACTTCAGTACGAGCAAACCGCTCAGGTTGCGTTCCAGGACGTATCGAACGCCTTAGTTTCGCGTCAGAAATTTGAAGCGATTCGTGGTGAACAGGAGCAAGCAGTACAAGCCTACCAAGAATCAGTGAAAGTCTCGTTCCAGCGCTACGTGGCAGGAAAAGCGAGCTATTTTGAAGTGCTAGATGCTCAACTCCAGCTATACCCAGCGGAGAATGCTCTTGCCGCTACAGAGCTTAATCGTCGAACAGTCATTGTGCAGCTTTACAAAGCCCTGGGTGGCGGTTGGAATCTGAAGGATGCAGGCTGGGCGGGACCCATATCCTAGCGCTAAGCATGGCCACAAAAGTACAAACAGAGCGGCTCCGCCAGGAAAGCTAACACCGGTCGTCCGAGGTCAGACTACAACACGAACTAGCTTCAGTTGATGCTACGGTAGCTCCGCTTGTAATACGGAAGACTATATCCTCTAAATTTCTCTTTCGGATAGAGCTGAACTACAACTTTATGTTGGCTTGAATCACCGGTGCCATGGACTGGCCTATAAGTCAGAACGTACCTATATCTTACCGCTAGCCCAATCGTTCGAACGATGCGTGGCAAGTCCTCTCCATCTCGGGCGGTAAACACGCCACCTCCCGTCGCTTCCGTTAAGACCTTCATGTTATGAGGCCCGCGCCGTTCTGCGGGCCCTATATAGTCCTCGCCGACAACCGAGATTGGTTGCTTAGGAAAAGGCGTGTTAGATCCATCCGAAGGGAGTCGGCTTTGCTTCCTTTGCTGCGGGACAAAAATTTCGGGGAGTTCAAATGAAGGTCCTGCCATCACAGCAAAAACGGGTATGTCAGCCTCCTCCAAAAGCTCTCTGGTCTCCCTTAGGTTGTACCTGCTGTGATTATCGCCTCCATCAGTGATGATGATCATCGCGCGATGTTGATTCGCTGCATCCCGGTGTGCCGTATTCACTCCCAGACAAATCGCGTCAAATAGAGCCGTGCTCTCATTGGTAGCTGTCAGCAGTAACGGCAGTCTACGCTCAAGATCATGCTCATCAACTGTGAACGGCATAAGTACCTTGGACCGCTTCCCAATGCCCAATACGGAATACTCATCGCGGTACTGATCATGCTCTTCCAGTGAGTCTAGCAGTGAAAGAGCCGCCTCCTGAACGAAGGGAATCTTTCTCGTCATGCTGGAACTCAAGTCCGCGAGAACTACGAATGAAACCGGTACACGCTCTCGTTCAAAGTAAAGTATGTTTTGTTCAATTCCGTCATCGAACAGCCGAAAGTCGTTCTTCTTTAGATGAGCCGCAACAGCACCTTTATCGTCGAAGATGGTTACGGGGATCTGCACCAGCTCAACGTTTGCAACGATAGTTGTATCCGTGCGCACCTGTGCACGCACAACAGGGCCCCACTGAACCCATGCAGACACCGAAAAAGCGAGAAAAAGGACTACTCTGCGATGTACTACCATGAGCCCCCCGAACCTTGCACCTTGACGTCACCTATACCGCTCAACTCCGATTCTGTCAATGACCATGAGCACCCCATGAGCACACCAAGCACACCATGAGCAAGCACAACTCCGGTCCCCGTTTCCTAAACAAGAAAGCGCTACATTACAATTACCTCGATATTAATAGCCAATCGCAAGAATCGACTGGGTGGTATGTTCTAATAAAATGAGTTAATTGAATGGGCCTTGACCTACTCCTGTCGAACGTCGACTCGATGCCCAGTTCAATCCCCTGTCATTTTTGGCAGTGTTCTCTACTTTGCCCAGCACATATCGTGTGGGCAGCAGGTAACCATGCGCGATCTCAAATCGAGGACAGGTGTGATCCTATCCGTAGATAAGGCGATTCGGTTATTCAATCAGGGCGATGCCAAAGCTTTTGAGTTTATCTATCGAAGCTACCGCGAGTTCGTCCATCGTATCTGCCTGCGCACGCTACGGGATCCGGTCGAAGCCGAAGACGCCGCTCAGGACGTATTCGCCTGCGTATTCTGCAAAATCAATACCTTTCGAGGCGAATCAGCGTTTTCATCGTGGCTCTACCGCTTGGCAACGAACATCGTTCTTATGCGCTTCCGCAGGAACAAACATAGGTGGATTCCTTTAGAGGAGTGCAGAGGAGATGACAGCGACTCTTGTATCGAGATCAGCGCGCCGGACCTAAATTTGAGCGGCTTGTTGGATCGGATCGACCTCCAAGCCGCGGTTAGTGTGTTGCCGCACGGCTACAAAACAGCGTTCGTTTTGCACGACGTTCAAGGTTACCGTCACAGCGAAATAGCCAAGATGTTCGGTCGCTCGATTGAAACGTCAAAGTCCCAATTGCACAAAGCTCATCTTCGGTTGCGAAAGCTCCTTGGCGGTACTCCCAAGAAGGAAATCCCGCAAGATTTAAACCGGTCTGTGTTAGTGAAATCGCTAAAAGTTCTGCAAAAGGGATGCGTTGACTTGAGATTAGCCGAAGAGCAGCGGACCGTTAGCACCTACCTGCTGGCCTCTTTGCCGCGACAGGCACCCGTATTTGATTGGTACCGAGTGGGTTGTGCGTGGTTGCGTGCGTCGCCTAGGCAACGCCAGGGAACTTAAGGAGGGTCTAATGGCTAGCGGAATTTGCAAATGCGCTGTCATTAAAGTCAACGATCTTAACAGGCGGAGGCCCATAGCCGCTGAGACAAATCGTGAGCTCGCCAGTTTTGCGGCCCTGCGGTGGCAAACCCGAAAGCGGACCTTCTGGCTAGGTTGCATCAAGATGGAGTCAGACAACGGATCGGCAACCAAGCAAGATGTCGACGCTTACCTAAGATCTATCGAATATGAATTTTCGCAGGGGTGCGAGCATATGTCGGAGCGATCAGGCAACGAGTGCCGAGGAAAGGAGTCAAATAAAGTTCCGTCTTCAAATTCCTTCACTTTCCTCTGGGGTCTAGTGGCGATAGCTGCAGGATGTTTCTGGGGGCTCGCCAGGATCATTCTGGAAGCGTTGAACTGATAAAGTCTGCTAGGTAATGTGGCACGGCGTAAAAGTCGATCTCGCGGCTGAAGCTGTCATTCTGCATGACTAGCTGTTGCGCGTAGGCGGCGAGAAGAGGCGCTCTGGCCTTCGGTCAACTGGTAACTCCGCCTCACCATCTAATCCCCATTGTAACGGGAAGTATCTGCGTGGAAACTCGACCGCCTTGAGGTGAGTAATGGTAGCGGGCTTCAATATAGAATTTGGCGCCAGCCGTCATCGCGACTGTAATACCAACCCCCCCGTTTATGCCGCCAGAACTTATGCCGCTGCTCGCCAGGACGGTATTCGAGACAAATCCGCCCTGGCAAGCATATCCCCACCATAACCAAGCCGGGTTGCACACAGTGCCAGCTGGCACGGTAAAATTCTTTAGTTGGGCCTTACGATAATACCAACCTCCGCCTCCAATGGCATAGTAACCGAAACGTTTTCTATCCCTGTGGTACATATAGTTTGCCGTTAGAGCGTAGACGTTATCGGTTGCGTTTATGGAAGCTACGGAACAAGCGGTACTTGGCGGTACTGGGGGATTCAGTAGACAAAGAGCATTCAGGACAGGTAATAAAGCACTTTGATTAGGGGGCAGAGCGTGCCACATGAATTCACCGACGATCGAATGATGACTGCCAAGATTTGGCCCAGCCCCGGCCTGGAAAGTGCCACCGATTCCAGCAAACTTGCCCGTGGGGTCGAGCGGAACTCCTATGCCTCCACCTATATGGAGATTAACCTGACTCTCAACCGGACTCGGTTGAGTCTCGTCCGCATGGACGGGAATAGCAAAAAGCGTGGCCACTAATCCGACGACTATCAGGTTCTGCTTCGCCATCCGATTACCCCTTCCTTTTTAGATCTTTCGCGTTTGTCGCACGCAGCTTCTCTTAAGTAGGGCTCTCGACTGCTTCGGCCCCATCACGCGCTATACTCTGCTCTCCCGCCCGAGCGGAGAACTGTCAAATCTGACAGCCCTTTTCTTTGGTAATGTGAAACATCGATTGAACTTGCGAGGCAGGACGTGAGGTACATATTTCATCTGGGGGTAACGTAGATATTACGTTAATACCAGACTTTGAGTGCCCGTTCCGGAACGACGACCGTTACTTGTAATCCAGTCTAGATTTGACACGCCCTGCGACTGAGCGTGTCAGCGCTCCGATTTCAAAACCGATTCGTGTTGCGCCGAGAGATGAGGCAACAGGGAAGTGTCCGTCACAGGTGCCCGGTAAGCTCTCGTAACTCAAAGGAAGCCACGCGGAAAGGGACCATTTCAACTTTACGCTCGTTGGTTGCAACCTCGAAGACTATGCCGCCCCCTCCCTTAATCGCCAGGCTCGATGGGACTCAATTCTCTGTTTGGCTTTTCGTTTCCGTTTTGGGCTCTGAGATGCGTTGCTTTTCATCTACGGAGAAAAGCATGTAATTGCTGAAGCTGTAGCGCCGGTGCATACGCTTATCTCTCCAGTCGGAGTACAGTTCGGCGCTTTGGGGCAGCCACATTTCCACATCTCGGTTTTTGAATCGCACTGGGCCATATTCCACCACCGTGCGATCGGCAAAGAGGCGGATTTCCGGCAGCGTGTTCACGAGATCTGTTTCCAAGCGCACAATCTGATAGCTATCCGCAGCGATCCACGCGCGTCCTCGCAACGCCACTAGATAAGAAACACCGTTCTCGCCAATCCTGTACGCGCGAGTCGTATTCGGCTTGTCCGGCCTCTGGCGGAAATGGACTTGCCAAGCCGGGGCTCTGTTCCATTGACCCAAACCTTCACAACTCATTGCAAAGTTCCCGGCGTTATTCGGATGGAAAATAAGCACCATCGACGGTAGCCCACGTGTTTCCACACCGTCTGGAGACTGAGCAGGCGAATATTTGTTGCCCCGATACTCTATCACGTCGAAGTATCCTGGCCTGTATTGCTCGATGCTCACTACATAATCGAACTTGCGAGTTTCCGGAAGCTGCGCAAACCCCCACTTATCGATAGATTCGTGTTCCAGGAATTCAGTGGCCGTAAAGCGGTCCACATTTGTGACGAATTCCTCGATTCGTATTCCTGCCTTCTGAACCACTTCCTCCAGTAAGCACACAGTCTTCGGTTCCACGGGAGGTACCCTTTCGTCTACGTCGGGCGGCAACCAGTTCGACGGCAGGGGCAGCGCGATGGCTGGTTCTATCCTCTGAGCTGGCTTGACCCTGTCCGCAGATGCGTCGCTACCGGCAGTAACCGGCACCTCCGGTGCCTGGAAGCGCTCGAGCTGCTTGCGGGCTGCGGCGTCCTTCGGATGACCCTGAATGTATTCTATGAGAACTCTTGCAGCGAGTTCTTTGTTCCCGCCTTCTGCTATTGCTAGTGCGCGCAGTGGCTGCACGATCTCCGCCTGCTCGTGTCCGAGCGCCAGCGCGTGATCAGCTTCCTTGATTGCATCCTTAATAAAATGCTCTTTCAAGAGAACTTCAGCCAGAATTGCGTGCCCACGCCAGGACGAGGGGTCAGCCTCTACGGCGCGTGTCGCGTACATTCCTGCCTCGGGGAGTCTGTCTTCGTACATCAATGCCTCGCTCAAGGAAAGCAACGCGAGTACATGCTTAGGGTCGAATTCAATGGTCTTTGTCCAGTGCGAGATAGCCCCTTGGCGATCCATTATTTTCTGAAAATAAACGCCAAAGAGATAATTCACAGCTGGATGATTGGGTGCCGCACGATAGGCCGCTTCTAGATAACTCAGCGCTTGCTCAGGTTTGCCGTTGCGCAATGCTTCCAAGGCCCTACCCAACTCTCTCTGGATTTTCTTGGCGAGGACTACTTGGTTCGACGAGGGACGCTGTGCGAACAGCGCACTAGAGAAAGACACTGTGGAGAAGAAGAGTGCAAGGGATGCAATATACTTCGCAGTTCGGTGGATCATAGCCACTTTACATGCGGCAGAGTATTTTTTGCCTGGCCCACCCACATCGCCGACTGGAACAATTTGCTCCTTTTAAGTCACCAGACACTCGATACGCCTCTTCTTTCGCACACGCGCTAGATTTAGCAGGCCCAAACCTTTTGCGAGTGCTACCAGAATTTCCGGAATTGGTGGCTCAGAATTTCCGGAACCCACACCAGGGCATGCGGACACCTGTCAAAACGACTAGGGACTCTCATTCTCAGCAGTGCGTCTCGCGGAAAAAGACATCTGCCAGGCAGGCGGTGAAGCACAAGGCCCGACTGTCCTTATGCGTTATAGGATGAGAAGGATACTCCTGCGCAACGACACCACCTACTTCGTAGTGTTAACCTCAGTTCAGTAGGGTCGTGGCTCCTGCACCTGATACGCAGACTCGGGGTGTGTCAAGCTGGTCCAGAGGGGTAGGCCACGACCTGACCAACAGTCTTCTTATGGCGGCACTATCAACGTCCAAAGAGCAAACCAGTTAAGACGTCCAATTTCGTTTATGACATGGCCGTATCGCTGACGGCGATTTGTTCAGTAGAGACCGATCGGGAATTGTAGAGGCCGCGCTACAAGCAGGAGCGATCGCTTATGTTTCGAGGCGCGGATTCAGAAAGAACTCGTTCTTGCAGCCAAGCCCGCTCTCCAGCGAAAGGTTTTTGTATCAGAGGTTCGGGAATAAACGGAAGTCCAGATCTTGACCTTCGCTGGCCATAGAATCAATCGAACTTCAGCAGCAATTGACTAGTTTCATTCTTTCTGCAGGAATGCTCGCTCAGATTTTCTTTCGACATTGGCGGCTTGGGGGCCTTTGGGACCCTCCACGATCTCAAATTCGACGGAATCTCCTTCTGATAAAGTGCGATATCCGGGACCTTGAATTGCGGAATAATGAACAAAAACGTCCGGACCATCCTCCCGACCGATAAAGCCATATCCCTTGCCGTTATTGAACCATTTCACTTTGCCGATCATGCTTCGTTCCTTCAAAAGATATTCGTACACTCTGAACAGGCCATGCTCCGTCAAGGCGTACGGGCGGTGGTGCCTACGCAGCATTTCTTTGACCAACCCGCTCTTATACGCTATGTCCCCGACCTCTTTCTGTCGTTGCCTTGGAGCAATGAGGCTATTCATATTCCTTAATTGCGGTATATCTTTCTGTCTGTGCCACGGACAACTATGGCAATTCGAACTTTGAACGCGTCGCAAATCCTCAGAAGAGTGGTCATTGTGATTGGTCGACCCGCTTCGATCTGTTGCCAATGGCGAGCGGAAAATCCGAACGCAATCATATCTTCCTGGCTGTAGCCGCGCCGTTTGCGGAGGTCCTTGACTCGCTGGCCCAGAGCTTTAAAGAATTTGGCGTGATCTAACACGCAGCGACTTTTACTTTTACCTTGCCCGAAATACCACGAGCAGATTAGCTGTCTCTGTTCTTGCTGGGTTGATAGCTTTCGCTCGCTCCTATGTGAGGACTGGCGTTCTCCCCCCAAAGGCTGCATCCAGCCAGAGTGTTAGAGCTCGCTCTGCTTTCAACGGCGTCATTCTTGGCGGATTGGGAAGACGGGGATGATTAGTGGATCAAGCCAGAAATCATTTGGTAGTGGATTAGCTCGAATTGCGTTTGAGAGATTTTCTCGGCCACAACAACCCCGTCATCGCAAAGCACGCGAATGCGATCGCCAATATTGAGTACCTTCACGATTTCCTCGAACTCCATGTTTTGCCGGCAAGAAGAATCTGTCAGTAGCGAATGACTCACATCCGTTATTAGATCAACTTTCAGGTGATCATGTCGGGTACGAACCGTAATTGACCGAAAGACTCTGCGGAAAAACTGCCAAGATCTTCCCACCGTTGTCTTGCACATGTCCAGTGCCACTGGCAATGACAGCTTGATGCGCCCGTTCCCGCGCCTCTTCGACATATTCCGTCTCCATTACTGTAGTTGCATTCTCCACATCGAATAGAAGGTTGCCCCTCCTGGCGGACGCCGTCGTTGCTCAGGAGCATGGACCAATTCCAATTCGATAAAAGGGGTAACCCGCCGAGTAGCTTCTTAGGCGACGGCTGTCGTAGCCCTCTGGCAATGATCCGCCTTAGGTCGTTAACATGTGGGCAAGCGGCCCGATTCATGGTGAGGGGAGGAAAGGACCCATCTGGTAAACGGTGCGGAAGTTAGGGAGTCTTGCGCCAGGAAGAATCTGGATTTGCGACTACGTCGACCGCCAGCCGACGAATTTGCGCAACGGCACCGGTCCGCCTCGCTTCGCAAGCGGACCGGTGTTAACGGGACTTTTGTTAGCGTCCTACGCCGATGCTGCTGCTGCGCGTTCAGCTATCCTGGCCTCAACCAATTCTCGGAGGAAACGTTGTGTCCGTTCCACAAACGTCAGCCTGTCCGCAAGGCAGGTTTCCAATAGCAGGCTGACTCCATGATGCCCCACGGCTTCTGCGGCTGCGATCAAGGCGCGGTACTCGCTTACCCTAAACTGTGCAAGATGATTGAGTTTCACCAGTGCAAAAATGCGCCTGGCGACGGGACCCTGGATCTCAGCTAGCTCTCTGCGGAAGTCCTCAAGCAGCATCTCCTGTAACCTCCCAGTGAGTTTTGCGGGTTGCTCGCCAAGAAGCCTGAAGCACTCGTCCAGTGTGGCAGCAACCTTGCCTGAAACGAACGCTCGCGCCTGCAAAGCTTCTTTGATCTGAGGATCCTGGACCAGCTCTCCAATTTCCTCGTAGATCTTTTCAGCTTTTTCGGCGCCCTGTCGTACATCGGTAAGGAGCACCACAAAAAGCTCTTTCGGGGTTTTTATTGGCATAGATTTCCTCCATGTGCAAACGTGTATAAGAGCCGTTTGCAACTCGGTGATTCAACACTGGAACGAATCGGATGCGCAAGCTGGCAAAAATAACAGCGAATCGCTAACAGGCTTGCCGTTAGTCAAGATCGGCCTGTCTACAGCCTGTGGCGGTCGTTTCATCACATTCAGCGCGTCAGATAACCTGTACAACGCACTTGATGCAATTCGCCCCCCAGAACGTGCAGGTACACAAATATAGGTTTTCCTTCGTTGGCTGATCGCTGTTGGTTTTGACAGTTCCAACTACTATGTTGGGCGACTAAGCTCGTCACACGTTCGACGCACAGGAGGCAGCCTCCCCCCAGGGAATACTCGACAAGAACTGGCTGCCTCCTTCATTTTTCCAGAAAGTATGGGTACGGCCCCCGCCTGTTTCTTTTGACAGTTCCAACAATCGCGCGGGCGAACTAACCTTTCGTTGAGGGCGGAGGGGGCGGCCCCACTTCCAGTCTGGGGTATCTCCCGAAGATTGGGCCAGCCGCCTCCTCCATTCTCTCAGGAAATGCGCATACGCCCACCGTACTGACGAAGTCCACCGGGGCCCGTGTCCACCCGAAATGCCCGGAAAGAGATCATGTTTCATTTCTTGGAACGTCCGCTGATCCCATGCGAATGAAATTCTATCCTCTCGCTTTGCTAATATTGTTTCCCAGCGATGTTCGTGCCCAAGAAGCCGTCTCCATTTGCCTGGAACAGGCGCAGAAGGCAACACTCGGAGAACACCCACGTCCTGTCCAACAGGCGGCAAAGAGTCTGCCGGCTCGGGAAAACCATCCACGGCTATTCTGGATCATCCCCACCTTCACCGTTTCCAACAGCAGCTCGCCAATTTCGCTGACCTCTGGTGAAAAGTTCCATCTCTTTTTTAGGAATACAGCAGATCCGTTTACGGTGACCTACACCGCTTTCGGCGCGGGGATTCAGCAGACAAATAACGGCCTGTCGGGATACGGACAAGGGGCCGCAGGATACGGCAAGCGACTGGCGGCCGGGTTGGCTGATGAAACATCGGTGGGCTTCTTCCGCGCCTACCTATTTCCGTCCGTTCTCCATCAGGATCCGCGCTATTTTCGCAAAGGCTCCGGTCCCCTCAAGGAACGCTTGATGAATGCAATCATCCGACCTATCATGACGCGCAAAGACTCAGGGGGGCGCACGTTCGACTGGTCGGGCCTCTTAGGCGTCACCGCCTCCAGTAGTTTGTCGAATGTCTATTACCCGGCGGCCGACCGCGGCATCGAGCCGACGTTTAAGCGGGTTGCGACGAGTATCCCCTTTAGCGTCATTGACCACTTGATTGATGAATTCGGGCCGAATTTAGAGAAGAAGTTTCTACGAAGAAAATAGATCGCATTTGTAAGTTGCCGTTGGCTCGGAGACGCCACTGTCGCACAAGACGTTCACGATAGCCACGGATGTGAAGGTCTACTTCTGCAATCCTCATAATCTCTGGCAGCATGCCACTAACGAAAACACCATCCTGCCGTTGCGGCAATACTTCCCGAGAAGAACGGACTTGTCCGTCTATCGCAATCGGAACTCGATTGCGTCGCGCTGCGCTGAATCAACACACGAGGAAGACCTTAGGTTCTGACACCTGCGCGTAGACTTCAAGCTAGTGTTCGGTCGACTCTCTGAACCGGACCGATCCACTATGACTTGGAAAAGCCGGGGACCTGCAAAAACCCCCACTGATCTGTCCACTTCTCTCCAGCGGACGACGCGATTGGCAGCTTAAGGGGCTCCCTTGAGCGACCCCCTGTCAGAACTAACAGTATGGCTGTCGCCACGCTTTCGCTTACAAAGGAGACCGTAGGCGGGGTTAAGAATTTCTGAGTATCCGGCCCCCAGGTTAACTTCTAAGAACTTAAAGAGTGGGAGGAATCTATGCATAGATACCGCATCAGAATTGCTTTGAGCTTGTCAGCAGTGTGCTTTGTGGCGTGCCTATCGGCATTTGGTGCAAGCGGGGACGAAACACAAACCAAGGGAATGATCATTTCTCGAACAGGAGAAACCTTGATCGTTAGCGGGTCAAAGGGCCACGTTACTGTGGTCCTCACCGAGGACACAAGAACGAAGGACGATAGGGGGCTCTTTGGTCTGGCCACAGAAGTAATGGCAGACACTGTGCTGATACCGGGACTCAAAGTGAGAGTGGACGGGGTGGCCGATAGCCAGGGGCGGCTTGTTGCGAAAACGATTACCGTCGATGGCGACGACCTAGAAACAGCGGAGATGATCCAGTCCGGCGTGCATCCCACCGCAGAGCAAGTCGCGGCCAACCTGCGGACGCTCGAGGCTCACCGAGGACAGCTCGCTGGCCACGATGTGCAACTCGCATCGCACAAGGAGAATATCGAAAGCAACAAGGAGAATATCGCGGCAAATCAGCAGAATATCGCCACAAACAGACAGCAAATTGAACAAAACATAAAAGATGTCGAAGAGCACTCAAATCGCTTTACCGCATTGGCGGAATATGATGTGAAGGGCGACGCAACCGTGAAATTTGGTGTTGCTAGCTCCAGGATCTCAGAGAAGGATCAGGAAAGACTCAAAGAACTAGCACAAACCGCGAAGGGACTTACCGGATACATCGTCGAGGTGACGGGTTATGCGGACTCGACCGGAAGCGCAGCAATAAACACGAAACTAAGTGAGCGACGCGCAAGAGCAGTGATAACTTTCTTGATGCAGCAGGGCGGTGTGCCGGTACGACATATCGTCGCGCCGGGTGCGATGGGAGAATATGGAGCAACGGCACCCAACGAGACGAAGGCGGGACGAGCGGAGAACCGTCGCGTCGAAATCAAAATATTGGTGAATAAGGGCATCGCTGGTATATAGCGCAACGGCTCTTATCTGGTGTGCCCTAGCCCAAGGAACAACAGAGTTCACTGGCGCGGTGCGGATCGATCCGATGTTTCAGGCTTCCGAGCCAGCACGTGTTACAGTTGGCAGCGTGACGTTTGAGCCGGGGGCCCCGACGAATTGGCACACCCAGACGTTGGTCGTGACGGTGGGTGTAGGCCGCGGGCAGCGATGGGACGGCCCGGTCGAAGACATACGTCCGGGAGACGTGGTCTGGATAGCGCCCGGCGAGAAGCATTGGCACAGTGCGGCGCCAAGCACGTCCATGACGCATATCGCCATTCAGGAAAGGCAGGACGGAAGTGTTGGGGCTGGAGCCGGTTAGCGAAAAGCAATAGCAAGCGTAAGCAGCGCCGCTGACGACGTGATCTGTCGGGTCGGAGGAGGCGCGCTCACGCGCTGGCCTCCGTCCGCCGCTCAAACTGCACGTACGGTTTTCCCGTATGCAGCTTTCACGAAGAGCTCAGCTATGCCGAGAGACAAGCGAAGGAATTAACCCGACCAGGTTCACAAGCCCATACTCGCGATAGAGCGCCGCCGTGGGCAGCTGTTTCCAGCCGCCATTCCGCCAGCGCTTGAACCGATGTGACCAGATGCGTCGAACGATCCATCGGTCCAAACGGTTGAAGAGTTTTCGGACATGGGCGCGCTTGTAGTACTCGCCCCATCCACGCAAGAGTGGATTGACTGTTTCAATCAGCTCCTCGGTCGGCATGGGCACGCGACGTTGGGTCCGCTGCCGCACTTGATCCTGAAAACGGCGAATCGATTTCTCTCGCGGATACGCATACAGCGCACCCGAACGCGCATTGCTACGGATCTTACCCACAGGAAGTCGAAGTCGCTTCCCGCGCTTGATCTTGTAGCCGAGGAACTCGAAGCCATGCTGAACGTGGACGATCCGCGTCTTCTTCGGATGCAGCTCCACTCCCAGCTCTCTCAGGATTCGCAGGGCGACGGTCACTGCCGCTCGCGCCTCTGCCGCAGACTTGCAGGTAATCACCCAGTCGTCCGCGTACCTCGTCAGCTGATATCCCTTGCGTCTCATCTCCCGATCGTCGGAGACGAAGCTGGGTACACCGCAGGGAGCAGTGGTCACGCCCCGTACACAAAAGGCAATTTCCAGTTTGAAAGAACAGTTGTGGGGTGGCGAGAAAGGTACACATTGCTTGATCTTCGTCGTAAATAGTAATACAGTTATGTCACATGACCCGTTCGACCAAGATGGAGAAGGCTCGCCAGCTGAATGCCGCTCGTGGACTGTTGCAGCGTCAAATCGCGCTTCCCGAAGCAGTGCGTCGGTTGTCGCGCGAGTTCGACTTGTCAGAGCGCCAAGCATATCGCTACCTGCAAGAAGCCTCCCAACTCGGTCGACCGATCGAAGTTCCCGAAGCCACTGTGCCAATCACCTTGAAGCTTCCACCGCGAACCGTGGAACTGCTGCGGAGATACGCGAGAAGCAGTGGCCTGACCATTGGAGCGATCGTAGCCAAGGCACTAAACGCATTTCTGCGCGTCCTAAAAAGGCATGGCTGAACCGCGTCAAAATCGCGACGCATTTCAAATTCAAGTTTCTTATTTGTTTGATCGCTTGCTCGAGCCGAAGCTCGCGCATGCATACGAAATTCTGGTGCCATGTCGCGAGCACCGCGTCGGGGTGCGTGTGAAGGAGTTCGACGATGAGGATGGCAGTAATCTACGCAAGAGTGTCGTCCGAGCAGCAACGCGAGGAGAACACGATCGCGAGCCAGACGGCGTCGCTGATCGAGTTCGCCAAGAGCCACGATCTGGAGGTACCCAAAGAATGGGTCTTCGAAGATGAAGGCTATAGCGGAGCCACGCTGGAGCGGCCCGGCTTGGAGCGCGTGCGGGACCTCGCCGCTGAAGGGCAGATCCAAGTGCTGCTCGCGTATTCCCCTGACCGCTTGAGCCGCAAGTATGCGTACCAGATTCTGTTGATCGAGGAGTTCGCCCACCACGGAGTCGAGACGGTGTTCGTGAAGTCGCCACAAGGCGACAGCGCGGAAGATCAACTTCTTGTGCAGTTCCAAGGGATGATCGCTGAATATGAACGAGCGCAGATCCTGGAACGTTCGCGTCGCGGTAAGCGACACCGGGCGCAAGCCGGTGAGGTGAGCGTATTGAGCGGCGCTCCCTATGGATACCGTTACATCCGTAAGACGGACGAGGTGCCCGCCGCGTATGTTGTCGATGAAGCCGAGGCCCGTGTAGTACGGCGCGTCTATGAGATGTACACAGTCGAGGGACTCAGCATCGGAGAGATCACACGTCGCCTCAACAGCGAAGGCGTTCCGGCTCGCAGAGCAAGTCGCTGGGAACGTTCGGTCGTGTGGGGCGTCCTGCGTAACCCTGCCTATCGCGGCATCGCCTGCTTCGGTAAGACCCGCATCTCTGCGCGCACACGCGTTATGCGCCCACAGCGTCGACGAGGTACAACTACACCCAGCACCACAGCAGGCCACCAACGCCCCCGCGAAGAGTGGATCGAGATCCCCGTGCCCACCTTGGTGACGGAAGAAAGCTTTGCCCGTGCCCAAGAGCTGCTCTACCAGAACAAGATACGATCGCGCCGGCGTACCATCGCGCCAAGTGTTGTGCAGGGGCTGGTCAGCTGTGCGAAGTGTGGTTACGCCCTGTCGCGAACATCGACGCAAACCAGCGCACGTAAGATTCACTACTACAAATGCATTGGATCCGATAGCTGGAGGAAACTAGGCGGACCGGTTTGCGATAACGGCCGCTTCATCCGACAAGAACTCCTCGATCAGATCGTCTGGACTGAGGTGATCCGCTTGCTGGAAGAACCTGCTCTGATACACCAGGAACTTGATCGTCGGCTGGCAGTAGCGCGTACTTCCGATCCAACCGCAAAACGTGAGCAGAGTCTGCAGAGGGAGTTGACCCATGTTGGCAAAGGTATCGAACGACTTCTCACCGCCTATCAGGAAGAACTCTTGTCGCTTGAGCAGTTGCGTGAACGTATGCCTGCACTGCGTCATCGCCAACAGACACTCAGTGCTGAGCTGCAGGCGATCGCTGACCGCACCAATGATCGCGCCGCATTCCTGCGCCTGGCAGAGACTCTCACAGCATTCCTTGCTCGCTTGCGCAGTGCGGCGGAAACGCTTAGTGTCATTGAACGCCAGAAAATCGTGCGACTCCTGGTTAAAGACGTTCTGGTCGGCGAGGATACCATCACCATTCGTCACAGCATTCCGATTCCTTCAGGTTCGCCCCAAAACGGAGGATCCGACGACCCAAACGGTCAAAATTACCTTTTGTGTAAGCGGAGTGACCACTCCACCTTGCGGAGTCCCGCGCTCACTTAGAAAGAGTCGCCCGTTACCGTAGCTTCCCGCTTTGAGCATTGCCTGAATTAGGCGTAGCACTCGGCTGTCCGCTACTTGCTGAGCAACCAGCGTTAGAAGTTTCTCGTGATCCACAGACCCGAAAAAGTCTTTCAGGTCAGCGTCTACGATCCACTCGCTCCCGCTTTGTATCTCCTTCCACACCTTGCGCAGGGCGTCCTTCGTCGATCGCCCTCGCCGATATCCGAAGTTCGCTTCGTCGAATACTGGTTCGAAGATCGGTTCCAACCGGTTGAGCAACGCCTGCTGGCAGACCCGGTCATAAATGGTGGGAATGCCAAGCATCCGATACTCTCCCGGCTTGCCCGCCTTCGGGATTTGCACCTGCCGCACCGGTTGAGGCTGATAGCTGTCCCCTTGCAGTTCGCTTTGCAATCGATTCAACTGCTGATCGAGTCGCTCTGCGAATCCGCTAAGGGTCTGTCTGTCTACACCTCCACTACCCCGGTTGGCATGTACACTCTCCCAGGCCATCTCCAAGTTCTTCCGCTTGTACACCTTGTCGATCAATGAATGGACCTTCTTTGTCCCCGTCGGGTTGATCCAGTCCACCAGTCTCCTCGGACGAGAATGTACGGGTATTTCACTCATGGAACTGTTCCACCTTCCCGCCCTTGCTCATCTGGTTTTCTTTCTCTCCCCAACCGTCTTCGCCGGCTGCCTTCCCCAATCCATTTCGATTGCCGATGGCTCGGTCACATGACTTTCGCCACGTTTCAGGTACTACACAGCCGTCCGTCTACTGACAGAGCTTCACTCACCTCTTCGCTTTCGCTTATAGGTCCGTTTACTCCGGTGTCCCCGGAGACTCGGTCAGTCCTCCTGAGGTCACGCGCTGTTCTTCCCTACCGTGCCGTCCGCAAACACCTTGGTGCGGTGGGTGAATGAGTACGCCTTCGTCTCCGTAATGCAGACTCGACCTTGCCCCACCTTCGGCCGACCGGTTCATCTTCGGGGTAGCCCCCATCGATTACGGCCCGGTAGTTCTCCTCATGCCTTTCGGATTCCATCTCGCGATGGACACCCTGCCCTCCGAAGAATTAACTTCATTCTTCAGCCAGCGAGGCATTACCCCCGCTTTTGGATATGGCCCTCCTCATCCGAGTGCCAGAAGGACTTCAACCTTCCTGAACAACGCGCTGCTCAGCACACAGTACGCCCGCTGCTGACTTCTGCCGCACGGTCAGAGTGAATCGCTCCACCCTCAGTCACGATTCCGTGACATGCAACAGATCTCCCGAGGTAAGTTCAACCGCCTTCCACGCACAACCGCTGGATTTACCACCAGTGCCTTTGATGGATGTGGGCTTCGCGATCAGTTGCTCGCTCGCCCGGCACCGTAGGCCTCAAATCCAGTTCTTGTTCATCGGCTCGCGTGTTTGCTCCGCGCTTCTTTCAGACCTCGCCTCGCGGCTCAGCCCTTGCGCTTCGCTATCACTTCGCCTCCATCAGGCTGTGAAGAGGACTTTCACCTCCAAGCTGTCAAACCTGCTCGGCACACAACAAAGAGGAGCGCCGTAGCGCTCCTCTTCGGATGAATTGAGCGTGTAACTTGCGGCCGCTTCGTCAAAACTGCAATCGTATCGACAGTTGTGCTTCACGAGGATCGCCAACGCCCTGACGAATGAACCCATCGAAATCAAACAATGGCGTACCGCTGCCACTGATTGTGTTTATGTTGTTTTTGTTGTTGAACAAATTGAAGACCTCCACCTTTGGGATAATCTGGAACCGTTCTCCCAGGTGAAATGGTCTTGCCGCCCCGAAGTTAAACGCAAAATAGGCGTTGTCCTTGCGAAGGAAATTTCTTCCGCAGTCAACGTTCGTTCCGCCTGGGCCGAGGCCAATTTGCACCCGATGTCCAGCTTCTGTATTGCTACAGAGCGGCCCCTGGCCAATTCCATTACCATTAGTTCCGGCGACATTGGGATTGCCGCTATAGGGTTGCGCCGAGTGGGCTTGCATTCGAACGTCAAGGCCCACCTTCCAAGGCAATTCGGCGTGTGTGACAAGATTGAATTTATGCTTTTCGTCGCGGTCGGAGTAGGAATATTCCTTCGCAAGATTGTAAAAATCATAGTAGTGGAAACTGAAAGGATCTCTTTCGTTGGAATCATCGTCCAGATCTTCCGACCACACATAATTCGCATCTAGTTGGAATCGATTGTTAAAGCTCTTGCGGACCCCAATCGTCGCGCCGCGATATAACGATTTTGCGGAACTGGCCGTGTCTGTAATCGCCCCAAGATTCGGGAATGGGGCCGGGCCTGTGTACGACGGTCCGCTACCGAGATTGACGTCGGTGGTGGCGACCAGATTCGCGGAAGAACAGCAAACGTTGGGATTCGTGAATCGAGTCAGATGAACTCCCTTGGAGATTGTCACGTCAAGGTAGCCTGCCCAGCCGGACGCGATCTCCTGCTCGTAGCCGACATTCGTCGTGTAAATTCGTGGGTTCGCATAGTTCTTGTCAAATACTTGCACCGCCGCTCCCGCAGGAGGCGGCGATCCTTTCCCTGGAGGATTATTAATAGGGCCCGCGTTTTGGCCGAAAACGGGGGGTGCGCCAAACGCAGATCCGGCCGCGAATGACTGTTGTTGCACACCATTCGTGGTGATTGAGCCTACTTGCGTCAACATGTTCTGGCGCGCATTGAAAATCCCCCAACTCGCGCGCAGGGCGGACTTACCGTTGCCGCGAACGTCCCAAGCGAATCCAATGCGCGGCTGAAACATCTTGTTCTGGTTGCGTAACGTCCCATCGGTAGGAAAATTCGGGTTGCTCAAATTCGAACCATATGCCGTCTGGGAAGGAGGAATAACCGGATCGGGAAAGTGTTGTGCTTCCCAGCGCAAGCCGTAGTTTACAGTCAGGTTACGCATAACTTTCCACGTGTCTTGAGCAAACAAGGCGAATTCCTCGTTGTTAATCGAGGAGAATCCAGACTGATCGAAAGTCTCACCCTGGGTGGCAGGTCCGTGCTGAAGAAATAGGAAGAGGGGACCCCCATCAAAAGTAGTCCCAGCTGGACAGGTCGTCGTGACAAAGGTGATGGCCTTTGTCGTGTTGTTCTGGCATTCCTTGACGCTGGGGCCGTTAGTGGCGTAGTGCATAAAACCCACTGCGTTATCGAAGAAATACAGTCCTTTGAAGAAGCCGCGGAAAATCTGCGTGTTGTTACTGTGGAGCCACTCGCCCCCTACTTTGACAGTGTGCTTGCGGTGGATGACGGTGAAATTGTCTCTTGTATCGGTGCGCCAAAAGATTTCGTCTATGGTTGGCTCGAGAAAGAAGGGCTGACCGAAGCGGAAGGCGAAGGCCGTCGGGCTGTTCGCCGAACCAATATTCGTGTCTGGCACGGCAGTGGGATCGGTCGCGTTGCGCGGCCGATTTTCGCGAGCGTAGGTAAAATGCGCCTCGTTGAGTTTGCTGCTCGAAATGGTGCTGAACCAGTTCGTATTGACTGCCTGGATTTTTGACGGCCCTTCGATGCCATTCGCGCTTGTTCCGTAGGCTGGCACATCAAACGTCTGGTTCGAATTCTTCGAGTAGTCGTAGTTGTAGGACCCAAATACCTGGTTCTTAGCATTGAGGTTGTAGTCTATTCTGCCAAAGACCGCACCGTTCCGTATCGCATGATTTATCGGTGTCCCGTCTTTCTCACTGAAAGTGCTCTGCATAAAGTTCAGAAGCGCTACTCGCTGGCAGTCCGGGCTAGCCAAAATCGTCGCGTCAGTGGCGGGCGTGCCGTCAAACACGATATTTGAGCCACAGGGAGTACCAATTGCGGCGCTGAGATTCCGCCGTATGAGGTTCTCGCGGATACCCTCGGCTGCCCCAAAGAAAAAGAGTTTGTCTTTGTAAATAGGGCCACCCAAGCTTCCGCCAAACTGATTGCGGCGAAAATCCTGCAGCGGCTTTCCATCTGACGTATTAGCGGATAACGATTCCGTGCGGAAGTATTCGAAAGCACTCCCGTGGATCTCATTCGTTCCAGACTTGGTGATGACGTTGACTACTCCCCCAGCCGTGCGTCCGAATTCAGCATTGGCGCCGCTTGCCACCACCTGGAACTCTTTCACTGCATCAAGTGTGATGTCGATCGCAGCGCGTTGGCCGCCCTCCTGCTCGCCGAAGAATCCGTTGTTGTAGTCGCCTCCATCCAGGCTGATATTATTAAAGATTCCGCGCTGTCCATTGAAGTTGATCTCGTCCCCATCGGGGCCTTGGGTAATTGACACGCCGGGCGTCAGGGTAAGCAGGTCTTCAAACTTGCGGCCGAGTACAGGCGTGGAGTTGACCGTAAGTTCATTCAGTGTCGAAGAGGACTCCGTTTTCGTAACTTCCACAATCGGCACATCGCTAACGACGATCTGTTGTGCGACCGAAGATACCTTCATGGTGACCGGCAACGTAATGGTCTGGCCTACGGTGAGGTTCACATTTTCCTGAAGGATCGTGGCGAACCCGGACTTGCTGATGGTGAGCGTGTAGTGGCCTGGCGCAAGACTCAAGAACGCAAAGTGACCATCCGCGTTCGCAGTGTCCGTCTGCACGAAATTGGTCGCCAGGTTCTTTGCTTCAACGGTTGCACCAGCGACGCTCCCGCCTTTTTCATCGACCACGTCTCCCTGCACGGTGCCGGCAGTGATCTGCGATTGGCCCCACCCCGACGCAGCAAATCCCAGCACGAGTGCCACACCAAAAAACGCACACAACACTTTTCTCATTTTGTCTCCCCCAGACATCACAACCCCACATTCGGTCGAGCCTTGAGTTCCTCAAGAGGTTGAGGCGGCTCGCAAATAACAATAAATGCTGCGAGGAAGTTTATGCCGGGACGGTCCGAAAGCACAAGGGCAGCGCCTGTGGAAACCTCCAATACTTCGAATCAAGTTTTGAATGCAATCGATCAGTCTGCGGAAATGCGCCAACAAGGGCAGCACGTGGCAGGATACGCAGCGAGCAATCGATCCATGCCTCGGTCTATGCCCGCATCCACTACGAACCGGTGTAGATCTGGAAGGGCGCCCAGTAGAACGGCTTTCTGAAAACTGTGTCCGGGTCTGAGGAATGCAGGAGGCTGAGCTTGGCATCGCGGAGGGCGGTGGCGGGATCCTTGCCCTGGCTCAATTCGCGGTAAAGCGCATGCATCAACTGCGGCGTGGAGGCGTCGCTGACTTCCCAGAGGGCGCCGATGACATTGTGCGCTCCAGCGCGTAGAAAAGCCCAAGAAAGACCGACCAGGCCTTCGCCGGAATAGGCGCGAGTACCGGAACCGTTGCACGCCGAAATAGTCACGAGGTTGGCATTAAGGCGGTGCTTGACGATGTCTCGCGCATACAGCTTATAAATATCGCCGGAGGATTCCTTGCTGAGGATAACCGCGGATTCCAGCGGACGAGCGCGGCTGGCAGTGCCGTGCGCGACGAAATGCACATACGTATACCGACCGGGTTCGCTGCTAAGGTAAGCTTTCGGCGTTGCCTGCGGGCCCCGCAGAGTTGCGCGGCGCGGCTCCGGAAAATACTGCTGAATCGTCTGCATTTCGGCAGGGGCTTGGGGCAAAGAGCCAAATTCAGGAACCGGAAGCGCGTCGCCTACAAGAAGCAGATTCTTTTCTTTAGGAGGCGCGCGATTCGTAGCGGATGCCAGCAGTGACAAGGAACTCGCCGTGGTCAGTGTGACGTCCTCGATCCAGAAGTGAGGTTGCGGAGCGAGGACGATCAGCGTTTCGAAATTGAGAGCATAGAGGCTGGCATCCGGTAAGAGAATTACTCGCGAGCCCTGCGGAATCAGCTTCTCTGCGGGTTCCACCAAAGATGCATACAGCTTTTCACCGGTGGACGCAGCACTCTGCAAGAGGTCACCCGACTTGAACGTGAATTCGCGGTAGGACTTGATCAGAGGATCGATCTGCGCAGCCGGTGGCAGCGTGAAGTACGCCGTCCTTGAGGGTGTAACTGCCCAGAGATACGAGTGCTTTTCGCCAAGCCAGTAAATAAGAAGTGTGGCGTGAAGCCGCTGGGCAAGTTGCTGGGGCGAAACGCGCGGCAAGGTGTGCGAAGCTGCTGCAAGCTCGTTAGAGGATAAACCCTCAGACAGCGTGCGTGCCCGGCTGAGTTCCGCCTGGTTCAGAGCGTCGGCAGGTCGGCCTCGGAGGATCAGGAAATCGATATATTCGCCGTACACTGCAATCCCGCTGGACAGAAAACTCAATCGCAATTCATCGTGGTTGACCGACTGTCTGGCTCGCTCGATCGTGTTGATCGCTTTGAGGTATTGCCGTTCTGCTTCCACAAATCTTCCCTGATCGTCCCAGACTTGCGCGAGTCCGGCCTCTGCTTCCCAACGCCGCCGCGTGTCAACAGTTGGATCCCCGAGGACGCGCCTAAAGAAATCCTCGGCATCGAGGAGACGCTTTTGGGCGTCCGCGATATGGCCTGCCATGAGAAGCGAATCAAGCGTCCCAAATCTGTCCCGGCCTTCGTCTTCCATTTTTAGTGCTTCTCGGTTGTATTGCTCCGCCTCGCTGAGCCTCCCCGTTATCAACATGATTTCCGCAAGCGTGTTATTACACAGCGTGATCGTCTGCGCGTTTTTCAGATCGTTCGCTTGCTTAAGAGTAGAGCGAGCAAGTTCCTCTGCTTGTGCGTACTCACGTAGAGCCAGATAAGCGGTTGCAAGGTCAGAGAACCAGTAAGCTGAATATCCCGGAAGTCCGCTCGCCGAAGACGCTTGCGCGCCCTGCCTGTAAAAGTCGCGAGCATTCTCGAAGTCGCCCAGTTCGAAATAGTTCCAGCCTAGGTTGCCTAATATCGTTGCAGTCATACCTCGGAAACTTAAGGAGCTGGCGAGCTGAAGCGCCGCCTGGCCCAGATCAATGGCTTCGTCGAAACGCTCTTGGCTGGTAGCAACCAAGGCTAAACCCAACAGCCCTCCAGCCTCTTGGTAGGCTCTGCTAAACTTTCGTGCGAGCGCTAGCGCCTGGTTGTACGTCGCTTGCGCCTTCTCAAATTCTTTCTCACTCACTTGGAGGGCCGCCTCAGCGTTCAAGATTTCGCAAAGGAGTTCAGGGTGGTCGCGGGAAGCGAGTTCATGAGCATTGGCCAGCCTCTCCGCAGACTTGTTGAAGTCTTGAGCGACTCGATAGGCAATTCCTTGTACCATGCTCCTGCGCGCGCCTACATCGGTAGCTGCAAGCGAGGGAGGCGGGTCTTCTTGAAGAATCGCCAGCGCGTCTTGATATGCGGACTTATAAACTAGGAAACGGGCTTTCAAGATGCGGAAGCGCCACAGCCATTCCGGGTATGTGCGATACTCCCGAAGAGCTCGGTCGGCGAGAGATGAAGCAGCACTTAAGTCGCCATGCTCGAAGGTCAACTCGATCTGATCGTGAACCGCCTGGGGATTGGCCGCGGTCCGACAGCCACAAACGAGCAGCGATACGCCTAATAGCAGCCCGACGAGGCAACCGGCGATTCCGTACTGCTTCAGGTTGGCCCTGGCTGTCCGTTGCCGCCGGTTTCGGCCACGGTAACGTCGGCGACGTGAGGCGAGCCGAGCTCGAGGCGGAGCATTGTCAGGGTTCTGGTTCCAGGATAGGCCAAGATTTCGGCCAAGAAGATTTTTCCAAAATTCTTGACCTCGATGAGGTGCCGGTTGGCATCGACCCCCTTCAGCCTGGTTTCGATTTTTTCCACTAGCGAACAAATGGCCACCTTGCGGTCTTCGTCGAGTGCCACTATTTTCCTGGATTTCTTGTCGCCTGCAATACCTTTTGCCAGATCGTTAAAGGTCTTGCATTTGACCAGCAGGTCGTGGCGAAGAATCACCCTCACCTCTTCTCCGTTGATCTTCAGCCCTTCGAAGCGGCTGTCCTCGGCGATGATATGTCCTTCCGGCTCCTTCGGGCTGTGGATCGAAGTAAGGCGGGAGACGATGCGCTCGGCCTTGACCATTCCCAAAATATCAAGGCCTTTGACAACCGTGCTGGCGTGGGTTACGAAAGTCTCAGTCTCGCCGCGCCGGCGCTTGCCGGAGATATGCGTGTGGGCTGACTTGAAGCATACGAAATCCTGAAAATGGAAATTCTCGCCGTGCGCCACCGCGATTCCACCGATGGTAGAAAGCGAGGCAGAGGCTTGGGCGGGAATAATGGCCCTCAGCGGATGGCGAAACTCTCCACTAAGGGCATGGCCGTGGCCGTGAAAGTTGAAGGGGATACGATGCAAGTGTGGCATGGGGACTCCTCGACTGGTGGCGTGAGTTAACAGCTTGCAGGTGGAACGAGAGTATCTTCAGAGACAAACGCTGGCGCCGTCGACAGAAACAATGCCGAGGCTAGGTTCCCCAAGGATTACCCACCTCCACTGCAGGCTGTCAATCTTAAGCATCTACTTCCGGAATGCAACGTTAAATGTAAAGTATTGCAGTTTGCTTTCATTAACGGGTTTTTGTGTAACAGGATCGGCGCCGAGGAAGACCAGGCTGTACTCGCCGGGACGCGAAATCAATCCAGCTGGAACGGGTAGATGCAATTCCTTTTTGGCCTTCTCTGCAGGCACGCTAAGTTGCTGGAGGACGCGACCCGAAGCGTCCTGCAATTGACAGAGGTAGGCGGGGAAAGTGGCAGAGGGAATGAAGTCAAGCTGAAGGAGAAATCCTTCGCTGGGCCGGATCTCCAGCGGAGTCTTGTTGACTGCCGCCTCCCTCCCCCCGCGAGTATCAGAGGGCTGTAGCAAGAAGGAATGGCCATAGACTTCAGCAACGCCCCGGGATGACGTATTCCTCGCTTTAGGAATCGTAACAACATTCTGATAAGCGATGATCAACAGAAGAGCCGCGAACGCCGGCACGGCGACCACGGGCTGGAGCCAGCGTAGCCATGCTGGACGAGCAGCACCTGGGGCTAACGCAAGGTTGTTGGCCTTTTCTTGCCGCATC
>Ga0209471_1000415_pt1 | contig 29505 bp, 29 predicted proteins | sample GraSoiAngelo_128_FD_185885 | JGI IMG/M metagenome (GOLD analysis project Ga0209471, IMG submission 185885) | Grasslands soil microbial communities from the Angelo Coastal Reserve, California, USA - 14_0927_12_20cm (SPAdes) (version 2) | ecosystem: Environmental > Terrestrial > Soil > Grasslands ... | reverse complement strand
GTCTTCTGCTGCCAGGCGATCTTGCCCGTATTCAGGTCGATGGCGCTGACGGTGCCGTACTCACCCGAATAGCCGCCCTTTTCGTCCGGAACCCGGATGAACGCGCTGCCCAGCCACAGGCGGCCGTTCTCCCAGGGCGCATAGTGGACCTTGTAGTGCATCGGCTGATGCAGGCCCACCGTGTACGCGTAGGCCAGGTCGGGATGCACGGCGATGGGCGACCACTCCTGGCCGCCGTTCGCCCCCGGCAGCATGAACACGCCGTCGGCGGTCGGCTGGGTGTACATGTTCTGCTGCGGCACGAACGCCGCCGAGCGGCGGATCAGTTTGCCGGTCGCCGCGTCGAGCACGTAGACGAATCCCGTCTTGCCCGCCTCCACGACGGCCTTCTTGCCGCCGACCATCGCGATCACGGGCGGGCTCACGGCGTCCAGGTCCCACACGTCGTGCGGCACTTCCTGGTAACCCCACTTGAACTCGCCGTTCGTCGCGTTGATCGCGACGATGCTCTCGGTCCACAGGTTGTCGCCCGGGCGGATCGAGCCGTCCAGGTCGGGCGACGGGTTGCCGATCGCGACGAACAGCGTCTTGGTGGCGTCGTCGTACGCCGGCGTCATCCACATCGAGCCGCCGCCGGTCTTCCAAGCATCGGCGTACTTGGCGGAGTCGGCCTTCTCTTTGGCGATGTCGCGCTTCAGATCATCGCCCTCCCAGGTGGTCTTGGACCACTTGCCCCACCAGCCGCCGTGCTGCGGATCGGGGAGCGTATACCAGGTCCAGACGAGCGCGCCGGTCGCGGCGTTGAACGCCTTCACGTAGCCGCGGATGCCGTACTCGGCGCCCGAGGTGCCGATGATCACGTTGTCGCCGATCACGAGCGGAGCCATCGTTTCGGTATATCCGGCGGCGGGGCCGTCGCCCACCTTGACCTCCCACTTCACCTTGCCGGTCGTCGCATCGAGCGCGACCAGGTTGTCGTCCAGCGTGCCGAGAAAGACCGACCCGCCGGAGACGGCGACGCCGCGGTTGTTGGGCCCGCAGCAGGCCGTCGAGACCGGGTCGTTCTTGTGCGTGTACTCCCACAACATTTTCTGGGTCCGCAAGTCGAACGCGCGCACGATGTTGTTGGGTGTGGCGGGCGAGGTGATGTACATGACCCCGGCCACCACGATCGGCGTGGTTTCGAAGCTGCCCAACGTGCTCGCGCCGTGCGTATAGACGGCCCGCGGGACGAGGTTCTTGACGTTAGTGGCGTTGATCATCTTCAGGGGCGAGAACCGGTTGTTCCAGTAGTTGTGCCCGTACATCAACCAGTCGCCGCTCGCCGCGGCGTTCGTCAGCATGTCGTTCGTCACGACGGCGCGCGGTGGCGCGACCGGGGAAGGGTCCGCGACCCCTCCCGACCCTTGCCCGCACAGCGGTGCCGTGACGAGCGCCGCGACCGCCGCGGTCGCGGACCATCGAGCCCAATGCATCATACCCACCTCCGTTGAAGTTCGACGACTATTCCCCAGCACCGAAAGAGAATCCCACGTACACATTGCGGCCGGGAGCCGGCTCATAATAGCGCCCATTCGCCGCGTTGATAACCACCGACGCGACGTAGAAGCGATTCCACACGTTGTTGAAGCCGACGAACGGACGGAGCCGCAGACTCCCCACCGTCCCGTCCCAACCAACGCGCACGTTGGTCGTCCACCAGGGGTTCGTGGACGTGTCGAGCGTATCGTTGACCACATAGCCCGAGGAGTGGGTCTCCTCGACCTCCAGCCACGCCCCGCGCGCGAACCTGGGTCGCGCCTGCAACAGGAAATGGAGCCAGTGCTGCGGGATGCCGGGGAGGGGACGGCCGTCGAGAACGTGTGTCCCCGTCGTGTAGCTCGTATAGCGGAAATCGGAGTAGGTCCAGGTCGTGGTCAGGTTCAACCCCGACGCCACTTCGAGCTCGGTGCCCAGCTCCACGCCGCGGTGGCGGGACTTCCCCGCGTTTTGGAAGAACACGCGGCCGGGGGCGGTGGGGGGCGGATACGCGTATCCGATCAACTCGTCCCGTACCTCCGCGTGGAACAGCGCCACCGAGTAGTTCAGCCGACCTACGAGGTCGCCGCGCACGCCGATCTCGTAGTTCGTGGCTTTCTGCGGTCGCAGGGTCGCGTTGAAGCCACCCGCGGAGTTGGGCTGGTTCGTGAGCTCGGTGGTGGTCGGCGTCTCGAACGAGGTCCCGATGTTGCCATACACGGTGACGGCGTCGGAGGGCGTGACGGCGACTCCGACCGACCCGGACAGCGCGCGCATCAGCCGGCTTCCAGAGTCGTTGGGGTTGGTCGCGGTGATCAGTCGATCGTCCGCCCGGAAGTTGACCCAATCGTAGCGTAGCCCGCCGGTGAGCGAGACGTGCGGCGTGATCTGCAGGGCGCTCTGCACGAACGGCCCGACCTCGGTCACGTGCTCCAGCTGGTCGAGCTGGCGCGTAGTGCCCGGTTGCCCTCCAACGTTGTTGAAGTTGCGCCGGTCGTCGCGCTGGCGCTGGAAGTCGATGCCGGCGGTCAGCCGCTGGTCAAGCGAGCCGAGCGGCAGGGGTCGGCTGACGCTGAAGCGGGCGCCGTAGTCGAAGCGATCCAAGTCGATATAGGCGAAGGTCGTGGGGTTCTTGAGACTGCGAGTGATCCCGAACACCGTGAGCGACGCCTCGCCGCCTCCTACAAACTCCCGCCGCACCGTCACGCCACCCTGCCCCTGCGTCACATCCTTGCCGGCATTCCTCGCAATACTGAGCGAGTCCGCGGAGTCCGGGTTTACGCGCATCGCCGCGGCGGTGAGTTGGCCGGGGTTGTCGGCGCGAGGATCCCACCCCACGTCTGCGGTGGCCGCCAGGGACCAGCCGTTGGCCAGTGGGAAATGCCAGCGCGAGTTCAGATTGCGGAAATCGGCATCCGAATGCTGCCGCCGGCCGGTGTAGTCGAGCCGCGAAACGGTGACGAGCCCGCTGCCCGAGCCGACGCGGAACGCCGTGCTCGACTGCCACTTGCTCCAGTTGCGATTCAAGTCGCTGTCGAACGTGCCGAACAGAACGCGGGCCTCTTGGCGGACGGTCCGCGGTGGCGTCGGGTCGGTCCAGATGCTGATCACGCCGCCCGCGGCGTTGCCGAACAGCGCCGACGCCGAGCCGCGCAGGATCTCGATCCGATCGGCGGCGCCGAGCTCCAGGTTAGTGAGCTGTCCCTGGCCGTCGGGCAGCGTCTGCGGGATGCCGTCCACCAGCACCTTGATCCCGCGCACCGCGAAGGCCGAGCGCGCGCCAAACCCGCGGATCGAGATGCGCTGATCGAGCGAGAAGTTGTATCGGTTGGCCGCGTACACCCCCGGGACGGTCACGAGCGCCTCGTCCAGGCCCCAGGTGGGCCGGGCCTGGCTGATCTCCGTCTTCTCGAGGAGCTGGACGGCCTGAGGGATCCGGTTGATGGGAGGGTTGGCCCGGGTGACCGAGACGACGGCGGGGGGCAGCGTGTAGACCTTGAGGCTGTCAGCCGGCCGGAGGGGGCGGGGGGGGACGGTCGTATCCCGCTGCTGGGCCGCACCCGCCAACGACCAAGTACTGCAGAGTGCGGCGAGCGCCACTGCTCGCGTGAGATTCACGAGCGATGTCATGTACTCAAGTCCTAGGGCTGACAACGCGGGTTGGGTTTTAACCACGCGAGGAGGGCACGTCAAGGCGTCTAGCCTTACGTCGGGTGGCGAAACATCCGGTTCCAGCGGATCCGCAGCGGATCGGTCGCGACGCTCAGGTAGATGATGAGCGGCTGGCCCACGATGTGCGACCGCGGCAAGAATCCCCAGAAGCGGCTGTCATAGGACTCGTCGCGATTGTCGCCCATCACCCAGTAGTGTCCGGTGGGAATCGCGATCGGGCCCCAGTCGTGGGTGGTCGGGTGGTAGCGGGTCGTGTCGCGGCCGACGTAATAGGGCAGCTGCAACGCCCGGATCTTGCGGAGCTGGAACGGATCGTCGGAGTGAGACCCCAGGTGCAGGGCGTACGGCTCGTCGAGTCGTTTGCCGTTGCGGTAGACGGTGTCGTGCGTCATCTGGAGCGTATCGGTGGGCCCACCGATCACGCGCTTTACGATGTTCAGGTTGGGGGTCGAGTCTTCGACCGAGCGGAACACCACGATCCCGTCGCGCTGGGGCTCCGCGTAGCCTGGGACACGGCAGCAACGGATCCCAGTGAGCGGGATCTCGAGCTCGCCGCCGTAAATCGCCTTGTTGACGAACAGGAAGTCGCCGACGAGCAGCGTGTTCTCCATGCTCGCCGACGGGATACGGAACGCCTCGATCAGATAGGAGCGCAGCACGATCCAGATGCCGACCGCCACGGCGACCGAGCCGGCCCAGCCCTTGGTCCAGCGGTTGAAGGCCCGCAGCCGCTCGAGCAACGAGGGTCGCTCCATGGAGACCCGAAGCTAGGGGCCCCCCGAACTCCCGGCAACCGTCCCTCGGAGCCCGTTTCTTGGTATAATTGGAACTCGCCATGAACGATCCCAATCCGCCGCGCCGCGCCCGGCCGCCGCTCATGGACGGCCTCGGCAAGCTCTGCACCGAGGGCAAAGAGCTCGCCGATTACCTGTGGCAGGTGCCCAAGGACGAGCCGGCGCGCCACAAAATCGTCGCCATCCTGGACCAGATCGCCGCCGAAGCCGGGAAGCAGGGGCGCAGGGAAATGCCGCGCATCTGCGCGGAGCTCAAGACCGCCGCCAAGGCGAGCCCGAGCCCGCAGCAGGTAGACGTGCTGGTGAGCGGCTTCGACCGGCTCGTGAGCCTGTGGCAGGCCGCCAAGTCCGGCCTGCTGTGACGAAACCCGTGAGCGGCGCCGCCCCCCCGCCCCCCACCGCCCGCGCCACATCACTCGATCAGCTCTGCATCAACACCGTCCGCGCCCTCGCGATGGACGCGGTGCAGCAGGCCGATTCCGGCCACCCCGGGACCGCGATGGCCCTTGCGCCGGTCGCGTACGTGCTGTGGCAGCGGCATCTCCGCTACAATCCCACGAACCCCGACTGGTTCGGACGCGACCGCTTCGTCCTGTCGGCGGGACACGCCTGCATGTTGCTGTACGCGGCGCTCTACCTCACCGGCTACGACCTCTCGCTCGACGACATCAAGCAGTTCCGTCAGTGGGGCAGCCGGACGCCGGGCCACTCCGAGCACGGGCTCACGCCCGGCGTCGAGGCCACGACCGGGCCGCTCGGCCAGGGTGTGGGAAACGCCGTCGGGATGGCGCTGGCGGAGGCGCACCTGGCACAGCTGTTCAACCAGCCGGGCCATGCCATCGTCGAGCATCACACGTATTTCCTCGCCTCGGACGGCGACCTGATGGAGGGGGTCTCGCACGAGGCGTGCTCGCTCGCCGGCCACCTGAAGCTCGGTCGCCTGATCGGGATTTACGACGACAACCGGATCACCATCGACGGCAAGACCGACCTCACGTTCTCAGACGACACGGCGAAGCGGTTCGAGAGCTACGGTTGGCACGTGGAGCGCGTGCCGGACGGCAACGATCTCGGCGCGCTCGACGCGGCGCTCGCCGCCGGCCGCCGTGTCGCGGACCGGCCGTCGCTGGTCATCGTGCGCACCCACATCGCGTACGGCAGTCCGCACAAGCAGGACACGCCCGAGGCCCACGGCGCGCCGCTCGGCGAGGACGAGGTGAAGCTCACGAAGCAGCGCCTCGGCTGGCCCAGCCTCGAGCCGTTTCACGTCCCCGACGAAGCCCTCGCGCACTGGCGGCTCGCGCGGGAGCGCGGCGCCCGGCTCGAAGCGGAGTGGTCGAAGAAATACGACGCCTACCGGCAGGCCTACCCGGAGCTCGCGGCGGAGCTCGAGCGCCGGCTCGCCGGCCGCCTGGCCGAGGGCTGGGACGAGGGACTGCCGACGTTCGCGCCCTCCCCCGCCGACGCCCAGGCGACGCGCGTCGCGTCTGGAAAGGTGCTGAACGCCATCGCGGCGAAGCTCCCCGAGCTGGTCGGCGGGTCGGCGGATCTCGCGACCTCGACCAACGTGGTCTTCAAGCACGGGGGCGACGTCGCGGCGGGAAGCTGGGGAGCCCGCAACATCCATTTCGGCGTGCGCGAGCACGGGATGGGCGCGGTCCTGAACGGACTCGCCCTGCACGGCGGCGTGCGCCCCGTAGGATCGACATTCCTCATCTTTTCAGACTACATGCGGCCGCCGATCCGCCTCGCCGCGCTGTCCGATTTGCCCGTGATCTACGTCTTCACCCACGACTCGATCGGCCTCGGTGAGGACGGACCCACGCATCAGCCGGTCGAGCAGCTCGCCGCCCTGCGGGCGGTGCCCAACCTCGTCGTCATCCGCCCGGCGGACGCGACCGAGACGGTGGAAGCGTGGCGCATGGCGATCCTGTCCCGAACCGCACCGGTAGCGCTCGTGCTGACGCGTCAGAAGGTCTCGGTGATCGACCGCGCGAAATACGCCCCCGCGAACGGGCTGCGGCTCGGCGGCTACGTGCTGGCGGACGCCCGCGGCGGAACGCCAGTCATAATCCTCCTGGCGAGCGGCTCCGAGGTCGAGCTCGTGCTCGGAGCCTACGAGCGGCTCACCGCCGAGGGGATCGCCGCGCGCGTCGTGAGTCTGCCGTCGATGGAGCTGTTCGCCCGCCAGCCACAGGAGTACCGCGATGCAGTGCTGCCGCCGGCCGTGTCCGTGCGGCTCGCCGTCGAGGCGGCGTCACCGCAGCCGTGGTACCGCTGGATCGGGGACCACGGTGTCGTGATGGGCATCGAGCGGTTCGGCGCCTCGGCGCCGTACCAGCGGATATATCAGGAGCTCGGGCTGACGGTCGACAACGTCGTGCGAAGGGCGAAAGAACTCCTTCGCACGTAGTCCGCGAGTGAACTCGCGACTCGGCACTGCCCGTAAACGGGCGTTGCCGCTTTAGCGGTAGATGCCGAGCCGCGGCTTCAGCCGCGCACCTACGAGCCGAGCCTTTCTAGCACTCTCCGCGCCGCCTCTCTCCCCGACTTCGCGCACGCCGATACCCCCGCACCATCGAACCCGGCTCCCGCGATCGCGAGCGGCGCGAGCCCGGCGAGCCGCTCACGGACCGCTGCCACCTGCTCGGCGTGCCCGCGCCGGTAGCGTGGCAACCCACGCGTCCAGTAGAACGCGCGGGTCCAGAGCGGATCCCCCTCGATGCCCAAGATGGCGGCGAGCTCGCTGTGCGCGATCGAGGCTGGATCGCCGTCCACCGGTCCCACGAACGCGCGCAGCAAGGCATAGCCTTCCGGCGCCCGCTTCGGGTACTTCCGCCACGCGTACGTGCAAGCCCGCACAGCGGCACCCGAATCCGACGCCGCAACGAAGCCGGCCCCGTCGAGCGTCCCAGGCACCTGGTCCGCCCGATACGCGAGCGACACGGTGATGCTCGGCGCGTAGAGCACGGTATCGAGCGCGCGAGCCGCCGACACGCCGAGGCCGGCGAGCAGGCGCGCCGCCACCCAGGCTGGAACCGCGAGGATGACGGCCTCCGCTTCGAGCGCGGAGCCGCCGTTGAACGAGAGCCGCCAGCCGCGCGCCGCCCGCGTGACGGCGGTGACACCCTGCGTCGTGCGTAGTCGGGGCACGAGACAGGCAACGAGCGCTTCCACCACCTCGACCATCCCGGCGGCGAAGCTCCGGAACCCGCCCCCTACGCTCGGATTTCCCTGAATCCCCAGTAACTCGGCGGCCTTCCCCTCCGCGAGCGGATCGAGCCGCCGTCCCGTCCATAGCGCCGATCCACGCCCGACCTGATCCACGAGCCGCTCTCCAATACCGACCGCGCGCGCCAGCTCCTGGATATCCGGCTCGGCCGCGAGGAAGCCGTCGGGTCCGCCTTCCACGATGAACCCGTCGCGTCGCTCGGTGGCGATCACGCCGCCGGGCTGCCGTGCCGCGTCGAGGACCACCACTTCGGCACCCGCCTGACACAGCTCCCAGGCGGCGGACAGGCCCGCGAGCCCCGCGCCCACGACGGCGATCGTCACGTCCAGCCACGCACCGACGCGGTGTTGCGGGCGATCTCCGCAAGCGCACCCACGAGCAGCGCATCGTCGTTCAGGGACGCGGTGCGCTCGAGCTGGACGCCGAGCCGCCCGGCGAGCTCGCGGTACATCACGTCGATGTCGTACAACACTTCGACATGGTCGGACACGAACCCGATGGGCACGATGAGGAAGGCCCGCTGGCCTTGTCCGGCAAGCTCCGTCATGACCGCGCCTGCCTCAGGCCCAAGCCACGGCTCGGGCGTCGCGCCCGCGCTCTGAAAGGCAACCCGCCACGTGGAAAGTCCGACGCGCTGCGCGACGGCTGCGGCGCTCGCCCGCAGCTCGTCGGGGTAGGGATCGCCGGTCGCGAGGATGCGCTCGGGCAGGCTGTGGGCCGTGAACAGGACTTGGACCGCGCCCGGAGTCGGGAACCGCTGGAGCGCCTGGGCGACCCGCGCGGCAACGGCGTCGAGGAACTTGGGGTGGTCACCCCAGCGCCGTACCAGCACGGGCTCGAGCCGCCCGGCGGCGGCCTCGAGCAGCTGCTTCTCGTAGGCGCCAACGGACATCGCCGAGTAGTGCGGCGCGAGCACGATCCCCACGACCCGCCGATGTCCATCCGTCACGATTTGCTCGACCACGTCGCGGATGTAGGGATGCCAATGCCGCATCCCCACGTAGACTACGAACCGCTCATCCAACGCCCGTTGCACACCGGCGGCCTGCGCCTCGGTGAGCCCCCTTATGGGCGAGCGGCCGCCGATTCGCGCGTACCGCTGTCTGATCTCCTGCACGAACTCGGGGGGAGTCGGTCTCCCACCCCGCACGTCCTGCAGGTACGGCTCGACCTCGTTGAGGCTTGCCGGGCCGCCGTACGCCATCAGCAGCACGGCGACTCGCTCAGCCGCCATGCACCCACTCCACCACCGCCTGCAGGGCCTCTACCGGCGTCTCGGGGAGAACGCCGTGCCCCAGATTGAAGATGTGCCCGGGCCTCCCGGCGGCGCGGGCGAGCACGTCCCGCACCTGCCGCTCGAGCTCCGGCCGCGGCGCCAAGAGTGCGACCGGATCGAGGTTGCCCTGAATGGCACGGGGGGGAGAGGTCCCGATCCGCTCCCACGCGACGTCCAGCGGGACCCGCCAGTCGATGCCGATCACGTCGCCCCCCGCCCGCGCGAAATCCACGAGCAGTGTGGCCGTGTCCGTCCCGAAGTGAATCAGCGGCACGCCGCTCGCGCTCGCGAGCTCGAGTGCGCGCTGACTGTGCGGAAACACGTAGGTCGCATAATCGGCCGGCGACAGGCAGCCGACCCAACTGTCGAACAACTGCAGGGCCCGGGCGCCGGCACGGGCCTGGGCCGCGAGGTAGGCTCCCACGAGCTCGGCGAACCGCTGCATCAGCTCGTGCCAGGCACGCGGCTCGCTGTACATGAAGCGCTTGGTCAGCGTGAAGGTGCGGGTTGCGCCGCCTTCGATCGCGTAGCTCGCGAGTGTGAACGGCGCTCCCGCGAACCCGATGAGCGGAACCTGCGGTGGCAGCGCCTGTGCCGCCACGCGGGCAGCCTCCATCACGTACGCGAGGTCGGTCGCGGGATCCACCGGCGGCAGCTCGAGCACCTGGCCCACCTCCCGGATCGGCCGGGTGATCTGCGGCCCTTCCCCCGCCGAGAAGGAGAGACCCAGTCCCAGCGGCTCGAACGGCAGCAGGATATCGGCGAACAGGATGGCGGCGTCGACGCCCAGCCGCTCGACCGGCTGCAACGTGACTTGTGCGGCCAGCTCGGGCTTGTGGCACAGCTCGAGTAATGAGTGCTTCTGCCGCAGCGTGCGGTATTCGGGCAGGTAGCGACCGGCCTGCCGCATGAACCACACCGGGGTGACGTCGCTGGGCTCGGAGCGGCAGGCCTTCAGGAAACGGCTGTCGTCAGGAGTGCGGGGCAACCGTCGGCTCGCGCGCCTCGGCTGGAGCGGGGGCAGGTGGCGGGGCGATGAGGACCGTATCTCCCTCGAGCTTCACCCGGTAGGCGGCGACCGGGAGCGACGGCGGACCGCCCAGGACCTGGCCCGTCTCGAGCGAGAAAACGCCCTCGTGCCACGGACACGTGACGGTGCAGCGCGCGGCGTCGACGCTGCCTTCCGAGAGGCTGGCGCGCGCATGGGTACAGCGGTTCGCGATGGCGTGCACGGTGCCGCGCACGTTGAAGAGCGCCACTGCGTCGCCGCCCACGTACACCCGGCGGCTCGCCCCGGCCGGCAGATCCGTGAGCGTCGCTACCGGCGTGTAGCCATCCGCCCGCGTGGGGCGTCGCGACGTCGCCTGCGCGGAGCCTGCGCCCCCCAGCGTGTCGAGCATGTCCCACAGGGACATCTGCACACACGTGAACGTGGGCGTGTCCTTCAGCGTGTAGGAGGAGGCCTTGCTCTCCCGCAGCTCCATGACCAAGTCGAGGAAGTCGGCCGGGTTGTCGCCCTCGAACGCCACGATGAACTCCTGGTCGTCGAGCCCGTAGGAATACGTGGTGTTCAGGCGGATGGACGGGTACTTCCGTCCGATCCGCACGTGCTCGTCCATCATGGTCTGGCGCTCCGCCTTCGGGAGCAAGTACCACGCCCTCGTCTTGATGAACGGGTACACGAACAGGTAGCGTGCTTCACTCGGTCGGATGACCAGGCGCGACGGCTGGCTCGGATCCTCCGGGAACTCGTAGATCGAGCGCCGGGTCATGGCAAGGTAGCTGTACGGGACCGCGAGATACGCCCCCAGGTCCGTGCGGTTGAGCGCGGTCTGAAGCGCCACCAGCGAATCCAGGTCCTCCGCGACCTGCCACAACAGGAAATCGCAGTCGCCCCGGATGCCAACGAGCCCGTACGGCCGCAGCAGCAGCCGGCCGGCGAAGCTCTCGATCGTCTCGCCGAATTCGAGCTTCGCGCTCGCCTGGCGCTCGGCCGGGAGCCGCCGCCACGCGCTGTCGAGCTTGTAGAAGGCGAAGCGGACGACTTGACGCTTCTCGGAAGGCTTGGGGGGCATGAAACCAATCTAACGCGGAACGCGGAAGTGGGAACGCGGAACCTAGGCCGGCTCTTCTGTTCCGCGTTCCGAGTTCCCCGTTCCGACTTCTTCCGTCACGTGCCGCTCCTTCCAGATCATCCGCGCCACCCACACGCCGATCGTCCCGAATATGAGAATGGGGGTGAGGGCGAGCAGCACCGCCGCCCAGAAGTAGAGCAGCTGCATTCCGGTGTCGTCCGGGTGTATAAGCGCGAGCAGAGCGGGTTGGATCATCGGCCGAGGAAACGGTTCAAGTGTCGCAGGTAATAGGCGAGCGCCACCGCGGCGACCCCAAAGGCGAGCGCCATGACCAGGGTCAGGGCGTCGCCGGACTCCCGGTAGCTCCACGCCGCCCAGCCTGCGAAACCTGCGCAGAAAGCGATGGCGGTCGAGATCAACAGTCGGTGGAACGGGATCATAGCCGATGCATTCACGCCACCACCTTGTCCACTACCATGAGCGTGAGGAGCGCCGGCAGGTAGACGATCGAGACCAGGAAGACCCGCCAGGCGCGGGCGACGGTCACGGCGCGCGTCATCGCAACCGCGACCCCGGCGTAGCCGACGCCGAGCGCCAGGGCGCCCCAGAAGTACAGCGGCCCGGTCACGCCGAGCAGCGTCGGCAACAGGCTCACCGGCAGGAGCGCCATGGCGTAGAGCAACACCATCCGGCCGGTTTCGTGGCCGTCGGGGTCCGCGACCGACAGCATCGCCAGGCCGCCGCGCCGGTAGTCCTCCCGATAGATCCAGGCGAGCGCCAGGAAATGCGGCAGCTGCCACAGGAACAGGATCCAAAACAGCGCCGCGACCGCCGGTCCGATCGCGCCCCCGGCCGCGGTCCAGCCGCCCACGATCGGCAGCGCGCCCGGCACGGCCCCGATCAGCGTGTTGAGGGTCGTCTTCCGCTTGAGTGGCGTGTAGAGCAGCACATAGCTCGCGAGGGTCAGCGCGGCGAGCCCGGCGGTGAGCAGGTTCACCGCCAGCGCCAGGTAGAGGACCCCCGCAACCGAGATCACGCCGGCGAACAGGGCGGCGGCGCGCAGGGTGAGGCGGCCCGAGGGCAGGGGCCGCCGCTCGGTGCGCCGCATGCGCGCGTCGACGTCGCGCTCCCGCACCTGGTTGAACGCGTTGGTTCCCGCCGCCACCAGGGCGACGCCGATCAGCGTCCGTACCAGCAACCCGACGTCCACCCCGCCACGTGAGCCGAGATAGAATCCGGCGGCGGCGGTGAGCAGCACCAGCTGCGTGATGCGCGGCTTCGTCAGCTCGAGGAACGCTACCAGATGTGCTCCGACATCCCCGCGAGGATGAAAATCACGGCGAGCGGCAGCGGAATGATCGCCATGATCCGCAGATTCCAGCGCTCGAACTTCAAGTGCATGAAGAACAGCCCCACTAACGCCGCCTTCCATACCGCCAGGAACAGGAGCAGCACGAGCTTCAAGTTGCGTGAGATCGGCAGCTCGAAGGCGAGCGCCAGCTCGGCGGCCGTGAGGACCGCCAGATACACCCAGATCAGGATGTAGTTGGGACGCTTGTGTGCGGTCTCCATTGCCCCTCAGATCAGGTAGACGATGGTGAAGAGGATGATCCAGACCAGATCGACGAAGTGCCAGTACAGGCCGACCGTTTCGATGCCCCCGTAGTCCTGCTTGGAGTACTTGCCCGGGAGCGCCTTGGTGAAATACAGGTACGCCATCGAGATCACGCCACACGTGACGTGGAACCCGTGGAACCCCGTCATCGTGAAGAACGTGGAGCCGTACAGGCCCATCGTGGCCGCGGGCAGCGTGCCGTTCGCCACCAGCGCCGCCAGTTCGCTGCCTTCGCGCACGCCGCTCGGCACGAATCCGTGCTCCACCAGGTGGACATACTCATAGATCTGAATGCCCACGAACGTGGCGCCGCCCAGAATGGTCATGAGCAGCCAGAAGCGCATTTTCTTCGGGTCGCCGTCCTGGATCGCCGCGTACGCTTTGACCATCGACACGCTCGAGCAGATCAGCAGGAACGTGTTGAAGGCGGTGATCCTGATGTTGAGCACGATGCCGGGCTTGGCCCACTCGCCCGTCGCCCCGAACCGGAGGATGACGTAGGTCCCGATCAAGGCCGCGAAGAACATGACCTCCGAGGCGAGAAACACCCACATCCCCAGCTTCTTGTTGTAGACGTCGAGCCCACGCTCGGCCGGGTACGGGGGCTGCATCTGGTCGACGGTGGCGGCTGCGTGCGTCATCGGTCGTCCCCTCTCCCTCGCTCAGTGGCCCGCGACCGGCGCGCGCGCCGGCTCACGATCGGTGGGCAGCTTGGTGTACTGCGGCAGGTAGTCCGCGGCCGCCTGTGGTGAGCTGAACTCGTACGGCCCGCGGTACACGGTCGGCACCTTCTCCCAATTGCCGTGCGGCGCGGGGCTCGGCAGCGACCACTCGAGTCCGTTGTCGTCCCACGGGTTCTGCGGCGCCAGCTTGCCCTTGCGGAGGCTCCACCAGAAGTTCACGAAGAAGATGAGCTGCGACGCGAACAGCAGGAACGCGCTCACCGAGATGAACCGGTTCATCGGCTGGTAGGGCTGCAGGAACGCGTACTGCGTCGGGTCGTAGATCCGTCGCATGTGTCCCGCCATACCCAGGATGTGCATCGGGAAGAACGTGCAGTTATAGAAGATGAAGGTGAGCCAGAAGTGCACTTTGCCCCACGGCTCGCTCATCATCCGGCCGAACATCTTCGGGTACCAGTACACGATGGCGCCGAACAGGGCGAACAGGCTGCCGCCGAACAGCACGTAGTGCAGGTGCGCGACGATGAAGTACGTGTCGTGGATGAACATGTCCACCGGTGTCGCGGCCATGTAGATGCCCGACAGCCCGCCGATGGCGAACATCGCCACGAACGCCACGGCATTGAGCATGGGCACGTGGAAGCGGATGTTGCCCCGCCACATCGTCCCCATCCAGTTGAACACCTTCACCGCCGAGGGGACGGCGATCACGAGCGTCGAGACCATGAAGGACGACCCGAGCGTCGGGTTCATCCCGCTCATGAACATGTGGTGACCCCACACGATCCAGCCGAGGAACGCGATCGCGATGATCGCGAACACCATCGAGTGATAGCCGAAGATCGGCTTGCGGCTGCCGTTCGCGATGATGTCCGAGACCATCCCCATCGCCGGCAGAATCAGGATGTAGACCTCGGGATGCCCGAAGAACCAGAACAGGTGCTGCCACAGGAGCGCCTGGCCGCCCGCCGCCGGATCGAAGAAATGCGTGCCGATGATCTGGTCGAACAGCAACATGATCGCCGCGCCCGACAGCACCGGCAGGGCCAGGAGACCCAGAATGGCCGTGATGAACAGGGACCACACCGACAGCGGCAGGCGGAACCACGTCATGCCCGGGGCGCGGTTGTTGATGATCGTCGTGATGTAGTTCAGCGAGCCGAGAATCGAGGATAAGCCGACCAGGATGATCGAGACCGACCACAGCTCCTGCCCGAGCGACGCGCCCGAGTAGTCGTGCCGCGCCGACAGGGGCGCATACATCGTCCACCCGGCGCGGGCCGCGCCGTCCGGCACGAACAGGCTCGACAGCATCACCAGCCCACCCGCGAAGAACGACCAGAACGACCACATGTTGATGCGCGGGAACGCCATGTCGTGCGTCCCGATCTTGAGCGGGATCAGGAAGTTCGCGTACACACCCACCAGCAGCGGCATGATGGCGAAGAACACCATGAACGTGCCGTGCATCGTGACCAGCTGGATGTAGTACTCGGGGAGGATCACCCCGCCCGGCGCCATGGTCTCGGGCAGGATCCCGCCACCGGGCATGGCCTGTCCGGGATAGCCCAGCTGCCAGCGCATCTGCATCGCCAGGAGTCCGCCGATCAGCAGGAAAAACAAGCTGACGAACAGGAACTGGATCCCGATGATTTTGTGATCGGTCGAGAAGATGTACTTCCGGATGAAGCTCCGGTCGTCGTGATGCGCGGGTGTGGTATGCGCCGTCGCGGCAACGGTCGTCATTGCGAAGCCTCCTGAGCGGCCTGCTTCATCCAGGCGTCGTATGCGTCCTGGGTGTGCACCACCACCTGCGCCCGCATGCGGTAGTGCCCCAACCCGCACAGCTCGGCACAGCCCAGCTCGTAGGTGCCCGGCACCGTGGCCTGGAACCAGGCATTGATCTCCATCCCCGGCACCGCGTCCTGCTTCACGCGGAACACCGGAACGAAGAAGGAGTGAATCACGTCTTCGGAGGAGAGATGGACCACCACCGGACGCCCGACTGGAACGTGCAGCTGATTACGCACGGTGAAGTCATCCGGCGTCCCGAGCTGCCCGTCCGCTCCCGGATAGGTGACCTGCCATTCGAATTGCTTCGCGTGAATCGCGATCGGATAAGCGTTCGCAGGGACGCTGTGCCGCCCCTTGATCTTCACCCAGTAGTGATTGCTGATGAGCCCCAGCGCCACCATGGTCACCGCCGGGATCGTGGTCCAGATCACTTCCGCGCGGGTGTTGCCGTGCGTGTAGAACGCCTTCCGCCCCGGGCGCTGCCGGTACTTCACGACGAACCAGATGAGGCCGACCTCGACCAGCACGAACGCGATCCCGGTGATGATCGTGATCGCCAGGAACAGGCCGTCCACTTCCCCCGCGAATGTCGAACCCTTGAGCGGCAGCCACCAATGCATCGGGCTCTCCTCGGTTAGTTCATTTACCCGCGAAGCTGAAGTCCGCCGTCTTGGTCTCGCTTCCCGCCACCGTCACGGTGGCGGTCTGCGTCCCATACGCCTCATGCCACGCTTCGATCGTGTACGTCCCAGGCGGGAGACCCTTGAGCGTGAAGGCCCCGTCGGCGCCGCTCACCCCGAAGAACGGATGGGGCAGCACACCCAGCCACGCGTGCATCCAGCCGTGCACGTTGCATTCGAGCGCCACCATGACCTCGGGTTTGTCGAACGTCTTGGTCGAGGTCATCACGCTGGGCTGGCTGATGTTGAAGGGGCGGTTGGCTTTCGCCTTCGCCTTGATGTTATGCAGGATGCCGTCGGAATTCTTGATCGCGAGCCCCTGGCCGACTTGGATCCCGAGCACGTGCGGATGATAGCGGCAGCCGTCCTGGTCGAGCGTCACCGGCCCTGCAGGCGCCGGCGCCGCGTAGCCCGCCGGAAGCCCGGACTTCACGTACACAAACACGTTGGCGAGCGTGCCGTTGGCATTCACCACTACGGTCTCGTCCGTGGGCACGCCCTGGTACTTCGCCTTGCACTTGGGCTCCTCGCTCATGTCGATCTTCGGCATGGCGGGCTTGGTGCCGGTGAACTTCACCTTGCCGCTGACCGTCCCGCCGCCTTGCGCGGGTGTGGGGGGCTGGCGCGTCCACGCCGCGAGGGCCAGCACCAGCACCGCACCCGTCGCTGCCATAGCTCCAAGCTTCCGCATCCTACCTCCTCGATGAGAGTCCTGCACGCCGTGGCGCTGGCCCGCGAGCGAGCGAGCGGTCGTCCGATAGTTACGCGTCGCTGTGCCGCTGCCTATCACACGTTCCTATTACCTATCGTCGCGTAGTCGCGGTTTTGTCGTCGTATATACCCCTGAATGCACCGCGCCGCTGCGCCCGCCGCACCACGACGAGACCGAGCGTGAGTGTCACGAGCATCGCCAGCACCGGAGAAATGAACACGCCCGGCGGCGTGGGCCGGTCGAGCGCCAGGAAGTACCAGGTGCTCACCTCCATGCGCGAGCCGTGTTCCCCGCTGGAGCCGTCCCAGGCGAAGAAGGCCATCGGAATCGCCCGGCCAGCCTCAAGCTGAACTTCGTTGGCGGTATCGGGCGTCGCAAGGGCGCGGCTGAGCACCAGCCGCCACTCGCCATGATCGTAGGTCGCCTGCCCCGCCGGCGCTCCGGGGAGGGTGTCGAAGCGCTCGATCCCGCGACCCAGGCCCGCGAAGGCGCGGCGCGGGCTGCTGGTCCAACGCCATTGATACACGGGGTCGTTCGCGGCGCCCATCAGGAAGTAGGGCCGCTCCATGCCCCCCGACTCTTGGGGCAGACGAGCGGGAAACTGTACCGCCAGCTGATCGGGCCACGGCTCCGCGCTTGAGGGGGGCGGCGCGGAATCGTCGCCGGCGACGGTCTCGAGGATGCGCCGCTCGAATCGGAGCCACGCCGTGTCGGGGCTCTCGGTGCGGTCGTCCCAGCTCACCCGCAGCGCGAGCGTCTTACCATCGTGCACCGCCTGCACCCAGACGCCCGAGACTGCCGGCGCGAACCAGCGAGACTTGTGAATGACCTGGCCTACGAGCGGGAACCAGTAGCGAGCGGCCCGCGCCCACGTCGAATCGTCGGGCGAGGCCGGCACCGTGCCGGCGATCTGCGGGGCATGGACCACATCGCGCACGTCGGGCGGGGCGGCCGACGAGAGCGAGCGCACGTACTGGGCGAGGCGCCACAGCTCTTCGTCGGTCAGGAACTTCTGATCGATCAGGTCGGCGAACGATGGCATCGGCGTGCCGTCCAGCCCGGTGCGCAGCCGCCGGTAGATATCCTCCACCGAGCCGCCGCCGCGGAACCGCCAATTCTGGTGCAGATCCGCGGCGAAGATCGGGAAATCGGCGTCGTCCTTGAGGGTCGGCGCCGAGGGGCCGTCGCCCCTCCCCTGGTCGCCGTGGCACTTGCGACACCCGATCGAGTCGTAGAACTGCCGCCCCACCTTGAGGGCTGCCGCGCCCGTGCCACCGCCCGGCGGGCTCGAGAATTTCAGGGGCACGACATGCTGGCTCGTGTCCGCGAAAAACGACGAAAAGGTCTTGATATACGCCATCACATCGCGCCGCTCGGGCTGAGAGAGCCGCCCCTTCCACCCGGGCATCGCGCTGCCGGCGAGCCCCTCGTCGATCGCCCGCAGCAGGTCCGCGTCGGTCGGGAGCTGGCCGCTCGCCGTCGTGCGAATCTTGTAGAGCCCCACGGTGAAGTTGCGGGGGCGCGGCAGCATGTAGGCCGCGCCCGCGCCGTCCCCGGCACCGCCGTCGCCGTGACAACCGGCGCACCATTTGACGTACACCGCTTTCCCTTTCGTCGTGTCCTGCAACGGGAAAGGGGAATGGGGAATGGGGAATGGTGCCGCTCGCAGCGCGAGCAGAAGGAGGCCGCTAATCATCACCTTTCCCCTTTCCCGTTTCCCCTTTCCCGGCTTCCGTCTCCCACGTCCTCGGCTTCCATCCTGTTTGGTCGTACAGGAACAGGATGACCGACCAGATCTGCCGCTCCGTTAAGAAGTCCTCCCACACCGGCATGGCCGAGTTCCACGGCGTGCCCTCGCGCGGCAGCCCGGGGCCGCCCTTCGCGACTCGCCAGAACACGAAGCTCTCGGTAAGCTGCGCGATCGTGCCGTTGTCTTGGAAGTTCGCGGGGAGCGGGTTGAACCCGGACGCGAAGTGTCCCTGGCCGTCGAGGTGGTCCCCGTGGCACGGGAGACAGTTCTGGTAGTAGACGCGTTTCCCCTCCGCGAGGTACGAAGGCAGCGAGTCGGGGTGCTGGCGCAGCGGGTTCTCGAGGCCCGTCAGCGTGATCGTCCTGCCCCGGAAGGTGATCTCGGGGGGTGGCGCGGGATGGATCGACCGCAGGTTCGGCGGCGCCGCAACGCTCGTCTTGACCTGGCCGTAGGCGACGAGGCCCACCAGCGCCGTCACGCCTGCGAGCACCGCGGCACGCACCACCCTGAGCCGCGGCTCGATCAGGACCGCCTGAATCGGCTCCTTGAAGCGACTCCAGCGCTCTTCGTTGTCGCTCACGTAGATGAGCACGCCCACCAGCACCGTGACCATGTACTGCAGTACGACGCTCTTCGGGACAATGGCGCTCCCGGGGAGCACCGGCACCACCCAGACGACCACGATGTAGGCGAGGAGCAGGATCCCTATCGCCTGCCAGAACGGGTGCTCGGCGTAGCGCCGGATTGCGGGGGGAAGGGCGAGGCTCATTTGTGCGCTGCCAGATACTGGACCAGTGCTTCGAGCTGCGCCGCGCTCATCATGGTGCCGAAGGTCTTGGGCATGATCCCCGCGAGCTTCTCATAGCCTTTCGTGACGGATGACGCCGGGTCGAGAATCTTCTTCCGGATCGACTCCGCGTTGCGCCGCGAGCCGACGTGCGTGAGATCGGGCGCGATCACCTGGCCCTGCCCGTCGAGCTTGTGGCAGGCGAGGCACCCGGCGGCCTGGATGATGGCTTTGGGATCGGTGCTGCCGCCGGCGAACCCCGGGCTTGCGCCCGGGGTTGGTGCACCCGCCGCCGGTTTCGATTTCGCGATGTCGTCCCCAGTGACGTCGACCGTGCCGCCCTGGGATTCGAGAAACGCGATCACCGACCAGACCTGCTCGGGTGAGAGCTGCTTCGTCATCACGGGCATGATCGGCTGGTAGCCGGAGACGACGTACGCCGTCGGGTTGTCGAGCGACTCGTACAGATATTGCTTACAGGTCTTCTCCGGCTCCCGCTTGCCGCAGCGTGCGCCGATCGGTCCCTGGCCCTTTTCGTCCGTGAGCAGGTTCGGCGCACGCTCCCCGAGTCCGTGACAGGTGGTGCAGCCGCCGATCCCGGTGTAGACCTTCTGCCCCGCGGCGACGAGCTGCTCCGGCGTGACGTTGGCGCCGAGGGTGAGCGCCTGCGGCACTTCCGACTGCACCTGCGGGATCTTGTTGGCGATGAGGGTATAGAGCGCGAGCGTCCCCAGGACGATCCCGACGATCTTCGCGTTAGTGGCCCACATGCGGGGCCCCCTTCTCGCCTTCGCCCGTCGCGACGAAGGTGGACTTCTCGGCGAGCCCACCGAGCCAGAATACGAACGCTACCAGCGAAAGGAAGATCAGCACGCACAGGCTGATCATTTTCGAGGCGTAGCCCAGCGCCGGGGTGGCGGCGTACTTGCTCGTGTCCTGCATGACCTGCCACACGTGCCAGTACTGACGGATCCCGGAGCGCGCGAACCCCATCAGGCCCATCAGCCAGGTGAACGTGACGGCCAGGATGAACAACGCGTACTGCGACCGGGGGGGCATTTTCCCCCACCGGATCGCGCCGAGCGATTGGGCGCCGCGCGCCATGAGGATGTCGATCACCGTGACGAAGACGATGCACGAGAGCACCGCCAGGACCTGATAGACGCTGAACCCGATGCGCACGATCGCTTCGACGAAGTAGCCGCGGATGCCGTAGAACAGCACGACCGCCGCTGCAACCGCGAACATCGCTCCCTGGATGATGGTCCCCGTGCGCGCCCACGGCACCACCGGGCGCGTGTTGGCGCGGCGGTACAGGAGGAACGACAGAAACGTGGTGAGGATCATCAGGTTGACCGCGGTGTTCTTGGCGCTCATCACGCCCAGGGCGCCCAGGAACGGGTGGTGCGAGCCGCCCATGGCCGCGAGCTCCTTCGAGTCCGCGATCATGGTGTGGGGCGTCCCCCACACGATGGCGCCGAGCACCAAGACGATCAGTAGGTACCTGGTGTAAGGCCGGAACCGCTCCGCGCCGGGAATCCGGCCCATGCCGATCCACAGGTAGTAGTTCCCCGTCAGGAACAGCACCGCGATGAGGAACGCCTGGATCACCCACAACCAGCTCATGAAGCCGCCCATCATGGTGATCCCCATCGACTGGTCGTACTGATAGATCTCGCGCCCCAGCCAGTAGCCCGCGAACGGCAGTACGATGAGCGCCGACATCGCGATGAAGTTGCCGACGTAGCCCATCCAGTCGTAATGCGCCCGCTCCTCGTCGGTGCGCGCTGCGAGAAAGCGGTAGCTCGCGTACGCGCCCACGATCGCGCCGCCGAACACGACGTTCGCGATCACCCGGTGCACGTTGATCGGCATCCACGTCGCGTTGGCGATCGCGTGCCACAGCTTGATCGTGGTCGGGTCGGTGGTCGGCGTGATGTCCCGTGGCGGCGACATCATGTACGTGAGCCACGCATTCGCGATGAACATCACGATCGTGCCCCAGACGTTCAGCAGAATCCCGAGCGTCCAGTGGCCGAGCTTCGCCCGACCTTTTTTCCAGCGGTCCCAGCCGTAGTAATAGAGGTACAGCGTGAACGACTCGACGAAGAACAGCCCCGCGTATATCCACATCGACGGCGCGAAGATCGTGGTGAGGTAGGCCCAGAAGCGCGGATACAGGGTCGAGAGGCCGAACACCAGCATCGCCCCCCAGATGGCCGTCGCGCTGTACGCCACGAGCAAGAGGCGCGTGAACTCCTTGCTCAGCCGGTCGTAGCGCTCGTCGCCGCCGAAGATGCCGATCGCCTCCGTGACCACCGCGAACATCGGCACACCCAGCACGAACGCCGCGAACATGAGGTGCACCTCGGCCGTGATCCACACGAACGCTCGCGCGCCGATCACGGGGAATTCGCCGTAAGCGCGAGTCGAGTCGGCGGCGGCTTGCAGCAGCAGGGCGCTGTCCATCATCACCTGTCAGCCACGAAGAACGGCCGCTTCTTCGAGAAGTCGATGGGCATCGCGCTGCGTACTTCCGCGAGCAGCTCGGGCGTCACTTCCCGCCGCCCCTGGCGGCGCGCCCACGACTCCACACGCTGCATCACCACGCCGCGCACAAACGACGGGATGCGCGCCACGCGCTCCCGCGCCGCAGGACTCCAAGTGAGCGCCGGGTGGAACGCTTCGCCGTACGCGATCTCCCCCGCCGGCTCGAGCAGGGCCGTGTCGCCCGTCGGCTCGTACACGCACGACGGATCGGCGGCGAGCACGTCCCCCTCGAGCGCGAAGGCGCGCGCCCGGCACCCGCCGCACAGCGCGCGATACTCGCAGACACCGCACTTGCCGCCGAGCGACCCCTCGCGCAGCCGCTGGAACAGAGGCGCCGAGCGCCAGATATCGGCGAAGCTCTGGCGGCGCAGATCCCCCGCGGCCTCCGGCAGGTAGGGGCACGGGGTCAGCTTGCCGTCGGGGGTGATGCGGCAGTACTGCGTGCCGCAGGGGCAGCGCGTCTGGTAGTTCAAGACCGGGGAATCGGGATCGGTCTGATGCACGTGCCGCATGAAGTGCGGGGCGCACTTCGCGCGTACCAGCATGCGCCCGCGGTAGGCACGCTCCCACTGAGCCAGATCGGCGAGCACCGCTTCGTAATCCGCCGGCGCCAGATCGGTGAGTGACGCCCCGCGCCCGGTCGAGACGAGGAAGTAGCAATTGAAGGACACGGCGCCCTGGTCGGCCGACCAAGCGACCAGGCGCTCCAGTTCCGCGCGGTTGCCCTTGGTGACCGTGGTCTGCACGATGAAGTCGAGTCGAGCGCCGGAGAGCCGCGCGAGGGCGGCCTGGACGTCGGCGAGCGCTCCTCGGCCGTGACGAAAGTTGTCGTGGTAGGACGGGCGCAGCGAATCGACGCTCACCGCCAGCCCCTGGACGCCGGCGTGCTTGAGCGCCGCGATACGTTCGTCGGTGAGCAGCGTCCCGTTGGTCCCCACGACGACGGTGGCCCCGTTGGAAGACGCGTACTGCGCGATCTCGGTGAGATCCCTCCGCAACAACGGCTCGCCCCCGGAGAGAATGAGCAGGGGCGTGGGGTTCACGGCGAGCAGTTGATCGACGATCGCGAGACACGTGGTCGTGTCGAGCTCGGTGGCGGCGCTCTCCTGCGGGCCCGCCGCGATGTAGCAGTGCGCGCACTCGAGGTTGCAGCGCCTGGTCAGATTCCACGCGACCACGTGGGGGATGTAATCCACGTCAGTCCCCGGCTTGCTCCGCCAGCAGCCGCTCCATGGCCGCCTTCGCCTCCTCGGGCTTCATGGTCTTCAGGTCCACCGGGCACTTCCCCATCTGCGCTTCGATGTCCCGGATCGGGCAGCGCGTGATCCCTTGTGCCTTGGCGTCCTCGATGAACGCCCGCATCTCGGGACTCAGCCCATCCCGCCCCTCGGCTTCGGCGCGGATCTGTTTGGCGCGCAGCTCCTGGAACATGACCATCATGGTGTCGACGTCGAACTCGTCCGCCGCGATCATCGCCTGCTTGTTTTCGTCCATCACGCGCGTGGTCACGCGCCAGATCTCGTGGCCGCGCGCGAAGCGCTCCACCGTGTTACGCGCCAGCGGCCGGGCGATGAGGGGTACGAGCTGCAGCCGCTGCCACGCTTCCTCGCTCCACACGATCGGGTCGGCGGCCGTGCGCGGACGGCGGCTCACGGCGCCCGTAACCGGGCACTTCACCTCGACCTCGGCCACGGCGTGCTCGAGGTCGGCGTCGCGCCCCTGCACCTTGGTGGTCTTCATCTGCTCCTGCGCCTTGACCTCCGCCAGCGCGATCTCCTCGGCCGTGCCGATTCCCATGATGAGCTGCATGTGCGTGGGCAGGAGCTTCCGGATCGCCTCGTCGAGCCACCGGTTGGTGACCGTTGCCGGCTCGCCGTGCGTCTGCTCGAGCAGGTACTCCTCGACCGCCCGGCGCGCGATCCCCTGCGCGAAGGGCGGCACGCGGAGAATCCGCACTTCGGCATCCGGCGCCCAGGGGAGTCCCGCGACGCCGTCCTCCTCGATCCACGGGATGTCTTCCGGCCGCACCCCCTCGGTGCCGATCAGCAGCACGTTACAAGCCGCAAGCCGCAAGAGGTTTTCGGCTTGGGAGCCGAGTTGGGTACCCTCGATCCGATGCGCCCCGTGGCGAGCGAGGACGAGCAGTGACGGCTTGATCTCCTCGGCCCACTGCATGATCACCTGGAATGGCTTGCCGACCAGGATCTGCGTCTTCAGGGAGACGTCGGGGAACTCCTGGGCCATGACCTCGGCGCGCTTGAGATTCGCCTGGCACAGCTTCAGCAGTCCCTTGTCGATGATGTTGTTGTGCAGCTCCTCCTGCTCCTCGAACTTGAAGACTTTGGAAGCTTGATAGGAGAGAACATCCTTGATGTTGTGGAACACGACGTGGTGGTACTCCACGTCGAACGCGCTACACACGTACAGCGAGCCGCCGAACGCCTGCGCCAGCTCGAGCGCCACGCGCATCGCCCGGTAGCTGTACGACGAGCCGTCCACGCACACCAGGAACCGCCCGCCTGCGAACGGTTGGTCGTCGCGGATCAGCAGCACATCCTTCGCGATCCCGCGGAGCACGCGCGACACGACGCCGCCGAGCTGCGAGTACGGCTGCCGGCCGAGGCCGTGCGCGCCGATCGCCAGCAGGTCGTACTGTCGGCCCGACGAGCCGGCGAGCCGCGCCGCCGTGTCCTCCTCCTCGGCGACCAACCGGCCGTTGTCCCCGACCTTCACGTCAGACCGGACCTTGTCGCCGCCGTCGTAGCCCGCCGCGCGGTCGGGGTCGAAGCCGATCAGCCCCGGCAGCCGGCCCGCCCCGCGATTCACTTCGTTCACGATCTCTTCGTAGTTGATCCCTTCGAGCAGCTGGCGGGTGAGCCGCACGCCCGCGACCTCGCATCGCTTGCCGAGCTGGTCGAGGAAGCTGTCGGCGATGAGCTGCAGCCCTTTTTCGATCAGCTTGTCGTGGATCTTGCGTTGCTTCTTGATCTCGTCGGGCGTCTGGAACCGTGCGGGAAGGCCGGTCTCGAGCTGGCGGAACCGGACATCGTGGAGGCGGGCGGCGTAGACGTGGTTACCGGTGATGCGGCCGTCGGACCTGCGGCACAGCTCGATGGACCGCTCGACGACCCAGTCCGAATGCGTTGAGTTGTCGACCGGGACGAAGATCTCGCGATACACCGGCACCTCCCCTTGAGAGCGGGGCGAGTATGTGAGCGACTAGACAGGCTGTCAAGTAAGCGGGGGCACCAGTTGCCTACCCTCTGAATCCCAGACGGTAATGGCATCTACCGGACAGGCGTCACACGCGCGCAGCAAGCGCTCGCGCTCCACCCGCTCCGGCTCGAGGAAGGTGGCGATGGTGTCGGCGTCCAATTTGAAACCCTCGGGGGCTGCCGTCGCACAGTCGCCGAACCCGACGCACTGGTCGCGGTCGATCACGATCCGCAGCCCGTGCACCACCAGCTCGGTCAGGCTCACATCCCCTCGAGGCCGAGCTCGGTTCGCGCCGTGTCCATGACGGTGGGCGTGATCTCGGCGATGCCCCGGTCCTTGGCGTAGTCGAGGTAAATCCTCTTGACCATCCCGCGCACGAAATTGGGTACCCGCGCGAGCCGCTCCTGCGCGTCCGGGGACCACCTTGGACCTCTCCCCTCCCCAGCGTCATCGAACGCGTCCGGTTTCCCCGTGGTGACCATGCCCCGCACCGTCTCCATCGGCTGCGGCGGGATGGTGGTGCCTCCGATCTTCACGCCCAGGGACGCGACCAGTTGGGTCTCCATGGGGTTCGTGAGCAGCGCCACGACCCGGCCGCACGTCGGGCATCGGAATGCCGCTGCGAGCGTGCCGTCCCCGGGGAGCTGACGCTCCTCGAACTGCATCTGCCGGTCGCACTCGACGCAGAGGAACTTCATAGTGCGGAATGCGGAATGCGGAATGCGGAATTGCTCACGGCGAGCTCCCGAGCTTCGAGGCGACGTTTTCCCACACGTCGTCCCCAGGATGGAATGGTACCCGCGCCAGCACCGGGGTCCCGAACTCGGCCGCCAGCTCGTCCGCCGCGCTTCCGGCGAACGGGCCGCCGACCATGTTCTCGACTACGCCGAGCAGCGTGGCCTTCCGCTCGACCGCGGCGCGGAGCGCCCGGCGCACCGCGTCCCGCGACTCCGGGGTAGGGATGGTCACAGCGAGCACGGCGGGTGGTGCGGCCAGGAGCTCGGTGAGCTCCTGGAAGCGCTGCACGCCGGGCGGCAGATCGATGAGCAGCTGGTCGAGCGCGCCCCAGGCCACGTCCGCCAGGAACTCGCGCAGCGCGGCCGCCTCGAGCGTCTCCCGCCATACGTGCCCCTCGGTCTCCGGCCCGCGGAAGGCGAGCGGTCGACCGTCTTCGAGGAGCATACCCATAGAAAAGCATCGGACCCCCTCCGCGCTCACCGCAGGCTCGATGGCCCCGTCGTGCAACGTGCGACTGGTAACGGGGAGGCGGAGCATTTGGGGGGCGGTGGGCCCGTTGAAATCCGCATCGAGGACTCCGGTGGCCTGCCCCGAGCGCGCCAGTGCCCGGGCGAGTCCGGCGGTCACGAAGCTCTTCCCCACACCACCCTTGCCGCTCATCACGGCCAGCACGCGCCGCACGGTGGTGAGCCGGTCGGCGACGCGGCGCCGCTGGGTCATAATCTGGTCGACCAGCCCCGAGCGGTCGGCTTCGGTCAACTCGTGATAGGTGCGGATATTGAGGGACATGGCCCGCAAAAGATGGCGTCCGGACCGAGGACCGTCTAGCTTCCCCGGTCTTCCATGATAGACGAGCTCAAGCAGAAGCTGCAGGCCGAAGTCGAGCGCCTGAACCACGAGATCAACTTCGTGCTCCCGAAGGAGATCGAGCGGGCACGCGCGCACGGCGACCTGCGGGAGAACTCGGAGTACAAGGCGGCGCTGGAGCGGCAGCAATTCGTGACGTTGCGGCTCTCCCATCTCCGGCTGCGGCTCTCCAAGCTCTCGGGCGTGCGGGAATCGGATATCCCGCGCGACCGCGTCGGGTTCGGGTCCCGGGTCACGGTCCAGGACCTCGACACGAAAAAGAAGGAGACGTACGCGCTGACGCTCGGCGAGTTCATTGAGGGCGACGACGACCCGGCAGAGCTCCCGGTTTCGATGGCGTCTCCCTTGGGCAAGTCGCTGCTCGGGACCAAGGTCGGCCAGGCGGTGACCATCGCCCTACCCGTGGGAAAGCGGCGGCTCAAAGTCGTGGAGCTCGAGACGGTCCACGACCTCGCGGAAAAGTAGGGGCGCAGCATGCCGCGCCTCTACTAGAGCAGTCGGTGGAACACCATCGGGCCGGTCGGGCTCGCCGATCCGGCCCGCGGCTCGATGCTCATCGCGGCGCCCATCACGCGTTGATCGGCCCCGGGCGTTTCCAGCCCCATCACCATCGGCTTGTCCTGGTCCATCGGCATCACGGCCGCGGTCGCCATTCCCCTGTCGGTGATGAACCACAGCTGGTACGCCTGGTCCCTCGCGTTCGGGGCAAGCCCGTCGCAGCGCACCAGCCAGCGGCGGTGCACGCTGTCTGCGAAGATCGTCACCGACCCGACCCGGCCGCCGGTCGAGACCGGGATCTGGATGACTTGCGTCGTAGGCGCGTGAATGAACGTCGAGACCGTGTCTTCGAGCGCCCGGACCCGGGCGGCCAGACCGTCGCGCTCGGGGTGGTGCGTGTCGATCGTGCGGTAGGCCCACCACGCACCACCCCCGATCGCGAGGGTGATTAGCGCCGCGGCGGCGAGCGATCCTCTCCACCGCCGTCGCGCCAGGGCGCGCGCGAGCACCCGCTCCTTGAGCTCGGGGCGCGGGGTCCGCGGAGGTGCCAGCATGCCCAACCAGTCCGTCATTCCACCCAGTCCCTCAGATGTCTCAAGCTCTCCGTCAACTTCTGGTGCGCCATCCGCAGCCGCGTCTTGACCGTCCCGAGCGGCTGGTGCAGCCGCCGGGCGATCTCCCGGTGCGACAGCCCCTCGAAGTAGGACAGCACTACGACGCGCTGCTGCTCCTCGGCCAGGGCTGCGAGCGCCGCGTGCACCTCACGGTGCAGCGGCCACCCGGGCACTGCGGCCTCATGGGACGCGGCGGGCGCGATGTCACTTGCCACAGCCGCGTGGCCTTGCTCCAGATGCGCGGCCTTGCGCCACCACCGCCGCCGCCGCCGCAGCGCGTCGAGCGACCTGTTGCGCGCAATCGACAGTATCCAGGGAACGAGCGGCCCGCGCGCCCCGTCGTGCTGGTCGATGTGCCGCCACACCTGCACGAATACGTCGCTCACGACCTCCTCGGCCTCGTCCTCGTCCCGCAGCATGCGAAATGCCAGACCCAGGATCCACGGTGCCACGACGTCGAACAGCTCCGCCAGCGCGCGCTCGTCCCCCGCCTTGAGGCGCCGTTCGAGAGACCGCTGCTGCTCTTGACTAAGACGTTTCGGAGATGTCACTTAGATTCCCATACTACCAGCGAAGCAGGGCGAATCCAGCCCCGGTGGTGTATCTTGAGGACTCGAGCGCGGAGGTGGGATGTCGGTTCACTGCCAGGCTGACGACGAGCGTTTCTCGTTCGAAGCATTCACCCGTCACCCCTTCTTCACCGAAGTCAACCGGTGGATCGTGGAACGGGTGATCGGCCCCGGCCGACAAAAGATCGTGGACCTCGGGTGCGGCCCGGGTGCGGTCACCAAGCTCATTCTCGAGCGCCTGGGCGGCGACGCGCGCAACGTAGAAGTGATCGGCATCGATCCTTCTCCGTCGGCACTCTCGAAGGCGCGCGCGGCGATCCACTCCAAGATGGTCAAGTTCATCGAGGGCAGCGCCGAGTGGGTGTCGCGCATCGTCTCCTCCGCGGACGCGGTCGTGTTCCTCAATGCCATCCACCTCGTACCCGACAAAGCGCAGGTCATAGCAGAGATCCGCAAGACCTTGAAGACGGACGGCGTCTTTGCATTTAACACGACGTTCTTCAACGGCGCGTACGTCGATGGTACGGGGGCCTTCTGGCGCCGCTGGGTGGTCCGGGCGGTGCAGGTGCTGCGGGAGCGCGGGATTGAGGTCAAGCATTCGGACCGGGCGGTTGCACGGCAGTTCCTCACGCCCGAGGAGTACTCCGACCTGTGTGTGCAGGCGGGGTTCGCCCGGCCGTCCGTCGACCTGGTCAGGATCGAAATGCCGCCCGAAAGCATGCGCGACATCGGCCGGTTTTCCCTCTTCATTGAAGGCGCGCTGCCGGGAGTGCCACTCGAGGAGGGCTCGGCGGCTCTCGAGAAGGGGCTGGAGCGGGCGATGGACGAGACCGGTGTGTGCGGCGTGCCGCGCAACTGGTTGGAGTGCGTCGCCAGGGCACCGTAGGTCAGTCCGCCGGTTCGGTCAGAAACTCGAGTCGGGCGTGGGCCGCGCGCAGCGCCCCTTGCACGGCCTCCGACGTCTCTCCCCGCGCGAAGATGAATCCCGGATAGCGCGACCCTTCGGGCCACGGCACCAGGGTCTGGCCGGGGTGCGCGGTAATTACGACCTCCTCGACGAGCGGTACCTGCTCGGCCTCACCGACTCCCCGTACACCCCGCAAGACGCCCGCCCCGGGGACGGGGATCATCATCACCCCCGACGCCTGCGCTTCGCGCTCGAGCGTCGGGATGGGCATGCGCAGGGCGTGCCGAATGATGATCTCTTCGAGCGACGCATCGCGCACCTCACCTCCCCCATCCCGGCTCTCGAACCGGAGCGCCCCACTGCACCGCCCTCCGATCGGGCGCGCGGCGAGCTCGATCAGCCACGCCCCTCGGTCGTTGTAGCGGACCTCGGCATGGATCGGTCCTTCCTGCAGGCCG
>Ga0209471_1000413_pt1 | contig 29660 bp, 34 predicted proteins | sample GraSoiAngelo_128_FD_185885 | JGI IMG/M metagenome (GOLD analysis project Ga0209471, IMG submission 185885) | Grasslands soil microbial communities from the Angelo Coastal Reserve, California, USA - 14_0927_12_20cm (SPAdes) (version 2) | ecosystem: Environmental > Terrestrial > Soil > Grasslands ... | reverse complement strand
GACCGTCGAGGAAGTGAATCCCGACAAGGGCCGCGTGCGCGTTCTCGTCTCGATCTTCGGCCGCGCCACGCCGGTCGAGCTCGACTTCATGCAGGTGGAGAAGACATAGGCTTCAAGACTTCAGGAAGAACGGGAGAGAGCAGTGGCGAAGAAAGTCACAGGCATGGTGAAGCTGCAGCTGCCGGCGGGGAAGGCGAATCCCTCGCCGCCGGTCGGGCCCGCGCTCGGCCAGCACGGCGTCAACATCATGGCCTTCTGCAAGGAGTTCAACGCCGCCACCCAGGCGCAGGCCAAGGAAGGCCTGATCGTGCCGGTGCTGATCACCATCTATTCCGACCGCAGCTTCACCTTCATCGTCAAGACGCCGCCGGCCGCGATCCTCATCAAGAAGGCCCTCGGCCTGCACACCGAGAAGAAGAAGGGAAGCGGCGCGCACAAGCCCGGCAAGGAGAAGGTCGGGACCCTGACCCGGCGGCAGCTGGAGCAGATCGCCAGGACGAAGATGGCCGACATGACCGCCGGCTCGCTCGAGGCGGCGATGAACTCGATCGCGGGGACTGCCCGTTCGATGGGCGTCGACGTGGAGGGCCGCTGATGAGCACGCACGGAAGGAAGTATCGCGAGGCGGCGAAGTTGATCGATCCGCTCAAGCGCTATTCGGTCGAGGAGGCCTGCGCGCTGGTGGGCAAGACGGCGAAGAGCAACTTCAAGTTCGCTCCGGCGAAGAACCAGAAGAAGGAGCGCAAGACCTTCGACGAGACGGTCGACGTCGCCATCCGGCTCGGGGTCGATCCCAAGCACGCCGATCAAATGGTGCGCGGCGCGGTCGTCCTCCCGCACGGCATCGGCAAGACGGTCCGCGTGGCGGTCTTCGCCAAGGGCGACAAGGCCAAGGACGCCGAGAACGCCGGGGCGGACATCGTCGGCGCCGAGGACCTCGCCGCCAAGGTGCAGGAGGGCTTCATGGACTTCGACGTGGCCATCGCCACGCCGGACATGATGGGCGTGGTCGGGCGGCTGGGAAAGATCCTCGGCCCGCGCGGCCTGATGCCCAACCCCAAGGTCGGCACCGTGACCGCCGACGTGGCCAGGGCGGTGCGCGAGTCGAAGGCCGGCAAGGTGGAGTTCCGCGTCGAGAAGGCGGGCATCGTCCACGTTCAAGTGGGGAAGGCGTCGTTCGAGGCGAAGAAGCTGCAGGACAACGTCAACGCCATCCTCGACACCATCATCCGGGCGAAGCCGGCGACGGCGAAAGGGACGTATCTGAAGAGCGTCGCGATCAGCACGACCATGGGACCTGGAATCAAGTTGGATGCGGGAGCGATCGCGGCCGCTCACAAATAATTCGAGCACGGCTGTTGAGGAGGACTGGGATTCATGCAACGGAATGAAAAACAGGAACTGGTCGGCGCGCTCCACCGGAAGATGGCGAAGGCCGAAATCGCCATCGCGGTCGGGTACAAGAACATCGACGCCGCCGCCACCGTGAAGCTCCGGAAGACCTTCCGGGACAGCAAGGTGGAGTACAAGGTCGTCAAGAACACCCTGGCGCGGCTCGCCGCGAAGGGAACGGCGCTGGAGAAGCTCGCCGAGAACCTCGAGGGGCCCAACGCGATCATCCTCGGCTACGACGACGTCGTCCTTCCGGCCAAGGTGCTCCGCGAGGTCCTCAAGGAGCAGGGCGAGAAGATGGTGGTCAAGGCCGGCGTGGTCCAGGGCAACCTGGTCGACGCCAAGGGTCTTGCGGCTCTGGCTGAAATGCCAGGGCTGCCGGAGCTGCGCTCGATGCTTCTTTCCACGATCAACGGAGCGGCCAGCAAGCTTGTCCGCCTCCTGAGCACGCCGGGCGGCCAGCTGGCCCGCGCGCTGAAGGCAAAGTCCGAGAAGGCTTCCTAGCAGCCGAACGGTCGTCTGTCTGCTTGTGCATAATCCGATGCGCCGGAAGGCGCGTAACGTTAGAAGGATGAGACTTTCATGGCTGACCTGAACACGATCGCTGATGAGTTGTCCTCGCTCACCGTCATGCAGGCGGCTGAGCTGGTGAAGATGCTGGAGCAGAAGTGGGGCGTCTCCGCCGCCGCGCCCGTTGCGGCGGCCGCTGCCGCTCCCGCCGCCGGCGCTGCTGCGGGGGCCAAGCCTGCCGAGGAGAAGACGGAGTTCACGCTGGTCCTCCAGGCTGCAGGGGAGAAGAAGATCAACGTCATCAAAGAAGTCCGGACCATCACCGGGCTTGGCCTGAAGGAGGCCAAGGACCTCGTCGAAGGCGCCCCCAAAGTCGTGAAGGAGGGTCTCTCGAAGGAGGACGCAAACAAGTTCGCCGAGATGCTCAAGGCGGCGGGAGCCACCGTCGAGCTCAAGTAGCGGCGGCTCTTCTACTCGACCGGCCCGGCGCGGAGGAGACTCCGCACCGGCGCCGGAGTTTTCGCTTCGTTCGTTTTGTTCAGCACTGCTTCGGATGATCTGACCCAGGGAGCACTCACTTGGCGGCTACGATCCAGAACAACTTCCGCATCCGCAAGAACTTCGCGAAGATCAACAAGATCATCGATATCCCCAACCTGATCGACATCCAGAAGCACAGCTACGACAAGTTCCTCCAGGCCGACAAGACCGCCGAGCAGCGCGAGGACACCGGGCTGCAGGGCGTCTTCAAGTCGGTGTTCCCCATCAAGGACTTCAACGAGACCAGCTCGCTGGAGTTCGTCAGCTACCACCTGGAGAAGCCCAAGTACGACGTCGACGAGTGCCACCAGCGCGGGATGACCTTCTCCGCGCCGATCAAGGTCGTCGTGCGTTTGGTGGTCTGGGACAAGGACCCTGACACCGGCGCGCAGTCGATCCGCGACGTGAAGGAGCAGGAGGTCTACTTCGGCGAGATCCCGCTGATGACCGAGAACGGCACCTTCATCATCAACGGGACCGAGCGGGTGGTCGTCTCGCAGCTGCACCGCTCGCCCGGCGCCTTCTTCGATCACGACAAGGGCAAGAGCCACTCTTCCGGCAAGCTGCTCTACAACGCCCGCATCATCCCTTACCGCGGCTCCTGGATCGACTTCGAGTTCGACCACAAGGACATCCTCTACGTGCGCATCGATCGGCGGCGCAAGCTCCCCGCCACGGTGCTGATCCGGGCTCTCGGCGCGGTGCCCGACACCGCCAAGAAGAACCCGATGGAGTTCAAGGGCACGCCCGAGGAGATCCTCAACTACTTCTACGCCACCGAGACCATCTTCATCGGCGAGAAGGGCAAGTACGAGAGGTCGGTGGAGCTCGAGCTTTTGCCCGGGCAGCGCGCCACCCGCGACATCAAGCACCCCAAGACGGGCGAGATCATCGTCAAGAAGAACCGCAAGTTCACCCGCGCGGCCATCAAGAAGCTGGAGCAGGCCAAGATCAAGACGCTGCCGCTCGACCCGGAGGAGCTGATCACCAAGATCTCCGCGCGCGACGTGGTCGACGAGAAGACCGGCGAGGTGCTGCTCGAGTGCAACGAGGAAGTCACCGAGGAGAAGGTCGAGCAGCTGCGCGAGCGCGGCATCAACCAGTTCCAGGTGCTCTTCATCGACAACCTCAACGTCGGCCCCTTCCTGCGCGACTCGCTCAACGCCGACAAGATCTCCTCGCCGGAAGAGGCGATCATGGAGATCTACCGGCGCCTGCGGCCCGGCGATCCACCGACGCTGGAGACGGCGACCAACCTCTTCATCAATCTCTTCTTCAACCCCGAGCGCTATGACCTGAGCAAGGTCGGCCGGCTCAAGCTCAACTACAAGTTTGGCATCGACGAGCCGCTCGAGCAGGCCGTCGTCACCAAGAAGGACGTCCTCGAGGTCGTCCGCTATCTGATCGATCTCAAGAACGGCAAAGGCCAGATCGACGACATCGACCACCTCGGCAACCGCCGCGTGCGCGCGGTGGGCGAGCTGCTCGAGAACCAGTACCGCATCGGCCTGGTGCGGATGGAGCGCGCCATCAAGGAGCGGATGAGCTTGCAGGAGATCGAGACGCTCATGCCGCACGACCTGATCAACGCGAAACCTGTAACGGCGGTGATCAAGGAGTTCTTTGGTTCTTCTCAACTCTCGCAGTTCATGGACCAGACCAATCCCCTCAGCGAAGTGACGCACAAGCGGCGTCTCTCGGCACTGGGGCCGGGCGGTCTCACCCGCGAGCGGGCCGGATTCGAAGTGCGCGACGTGCACCCGACGCACTACGGCCGCATCTGCCCGATCGAGACGCCGGAAGGTCCGAACATCGGCCTGATCGCTTCGCTCTCCACCTTCGCGCGCGTCAACGAGTACGGCTTCGTCGAGACTCCCTACCGCCAGGTGGTGGAGGGCAAGGTCACCGACGAGGTGAAGTTCTACTCGGCGCTGGAGGAGGAGAAGCACGTCATCGCCCAGGCCAACGCCGCCTTCGACAAGAAGGGCCACTTCACCACCCCGCTGGTCTCCTGCCGCAAGGCGGGCGAGTTTCCCCAGGCGCGCCCCGAAGACATCTCGCTGATGGACGTCTCGCCGAACCAGCTGGTGAGCGTGGCGGCGTCGCTCATCCCCTTCCTCGAGAACGACGACGCCAACCGCGCGCTGATGGGCAGCAACATGCAGCGTCAGGCGGTGCCGCTCCTGCGCACTGCCGCGCCGCTCGTCGGCACCGGCATCGAAGGGACCGTGGCGCGCGACTCGGGCGTCTGCGTGGTGGCGCAGCGCGACGGCACCGTCGACCAGGTGGACGCCGGCCGCATCGTGGTGCGCGCCGAGTCGAAGGAGTCGCTCGACGTCGCCAGCGAAGTCGACATCTACAACCTGACCAAGTACCAGCGCTCGAACCAGAACACCTGCATCAACCAGAAGCCGATCGTGAAGGCGGGCGACCGCGTCCGGAAGGGCGACGTCATCGCCGACGGCCCCGCCACCGAGACCGGAGAGCTGGCGCTCGGCCAGAACGTCATCGTCGCCTTCATGCCCTGGCAGGGGTACAACTTCGAGGACTCGATCCTGGTGTCCGAGCGCATCCTCCGCGACGACGTCTTCACCTCGATCCACATCGAGGAGTTCGAGTGCATCGCCCGCGACACCAAGCTGGGCAAGGAAGAGATCACCCGCGACATCCCCAACGTCGGCGAGGAAGCGCTCAAGGATCTCGACGACTCCGGCATCATCCGCATCGGCGCCGAGGTCGGCCCCGGCTCGATCCTGGTCGGCAAGATCACCCCCAAGGGCGAGACGCAGCTCTCTCCCGAAGAGAAGCTCCTGCGCGCCATCTTCGGCGAGAAGGCCGGCGACGTGCGCGACAGCTCGCTGCGCGTTCCGCCCGGCGTGAGCGGGACGGTGATCAACGCCAAGGTCTTCTCCCGCAAGGGCGTCGACAAGGACGAGCGCGCCAAGGACATCGAGAATCAGGAGGAAGCGAAGCTCCTCAAGGATCAGAACGACGAGATCAAGATCCTCAAGGACAGCTCCTACAAGCGGATCAAGCGGCTCCTGCACGGCAAGACCACCTCCGCCAAGCTGGTCGACGACAAGGGCCACGTCCTGCTCAACAAGGGCCAGGAAGTGACCGACACCGGCCTCGACGAGATCCCCGAGAAGTACTGGGCGGAGATCGCCGTCGGCGGCGCCGAGGAGAAGGTCGCCAAGATCCTCGAGAACTTCAACGAGCAGAAGGAGCTGGTGAAGCTCGTCTTCGGCGAGAAGATCTCGCGGCTGAAGAAGGGCGACGAGCTTCCGCCCGGCGTGATCAAGATGGTGAAGGTCTACGTGGCCATCAAGCGCAAGCTGGCGGTGGGCGACAAGATGGCCGGGCGCCACGGCAACAAGGGCGTGGTCAGCCGGGTGCTCTCCGCCGAGGACATGCCCTACCTCGAGGACGGCCGGCCGGTGGACATCGTGCTCAATCCGCTCGGCGTGCCTTCGCGCATGAACATCGGCCAGATCCTCGAGACGCACCTCGGCTGGGCGGCGCGCGGGCTGGGCGAGCAGATCCAGAAGATGATCGACGAGAAGTGGAACGGCGACGCCATCCGCAAGGACCTGAAGCGCATCTACGACACCAAGGAGCTTCAGGATCTCCTCGACTCACTGCCGGAGAAGGACATCCTCAAGCTGGCGCAGCGGCTGCGCGCCGGCGTCCACTTCGCCTCGCCGGTCTTCGACGGCGCGCGCGAGCCGGAGATCCTCGCGCAGCTCGATCACGCCGGCCTGCCCCGCACGGGACAGATGATCCTCTTCGACGGCCGCACCGGCGAGGCCTTCGACCAGGACGTGACGGTGGGCATCATGTACATGCTCAAGCTGCACCACCTGGTGGACGAGAAGATCCACGCGCGCAGCATCGGGCCCTATTCGCTCGTCACCCAGCAGCCGCTCGGCGGCAAGGCGCAGTTCGGCGGGCAGCGCCTGGGCGAGATGGAAGTCTGGGCGATGGAGGCCTACGGCGCGGCCTACTCGCTGCAGGAGTTCCTCACCGTCAAGAGCGACGACGTGGTGGGCCGCACCCGGATGTACGAGAGCATCGTCAAGGGCGAGTACTCGCTCGAGTCGGGGCTGCCGGAGAGCTTCAACGTCCTCATCAAGGAGCTGCAGTCGCTCGGCCTCGACGTCGAGCTGATGGAGAAGGCGCCGGCGGTGGCGGAAGCGGAACCGAAGAAGACCGGCACGGCGGCGGCGTGAGCAGGCTTCCGAGGTCGACAAAAGTTTGGAGGCAGTGACGTGAAAGACATCTTCAATTTCTTCGAGAAGCCCAAGGACCCGCTCTCCTTCAACGCCATCCGCATCTCGCTGGCGTCGCCGGAGAAGATCCGGCAGTGGTCGCACGGCGAGGTGAAGAAGCCGGAGACCATCAACTACCGCACCTTCAAGCCGGAGCGGGACGGGCTCTTCTGCGCCAAGATCTTCGGGCCGGTGAAGGACTACGAGTGCAACTGCGGCAAGTACAAGCGCATGAAGCACCGGGGCGTGGTCTGCGAGAAGTGCGGCGTCGAAGTGATCCAGTCCAAGGTGCGGCGCGAGCGGCTCGGCCACATCAACCTGGCCACGCCGGTGGCGCACATCTGGTTCCTGAAGTCCTTGCCCTCGCGCATCGGCAACCTGCTCGACATCACCCTCAAGGACCTGGAAAAAGTCCTCTACTGCGAGTCGTACGTCGTCATCGATCCCAAGGACTCGCCCTTCGCGCGCGGTGAGCTGGTCAGCGAGGACAAGTACCACAAGGCGCTCGAGGAGCTGGGCGAGGACGCCTTCACGGCGGGCATGGGCGGCGAGGCGGTGCGCGAGCTGCTCAAGCAGATCGACATCGACCAGCTCGCCAATCAGCTGCGCAAGGAGATGAAGGAAGCGACCAGCGACGCCAAGCGGAAGAAGCTGGCCAAGCGCCTCAAGGTGGTCGACTCCTTCCTCGAGAGCGGCAACAAGCCGGACTGGATGATGCTCGACGTCATCCCCGTCATTCCGCCCGACCTTCGGCCGCTGGTGCCGCTCGACGGCGGCCGCTTCGCCACCTCCGACCTCAACGACCTCTACCGGCGCGTGATCAACCGCAACAACCGGTTGAAGCGGCTCCAGGAGCTCAACGCTCCCGACATCATCATCCGCAACGAGAAGCGGATGCTGCAGGAGGCCGTCGACGCGCTCTTCGACAACGGCCGCCGCGGCAAGACCATCACCGGCCCCAACAAGCGGCCCCTCAAGTCCCTGAGCGACATGCTCAAGGGCAAGCAGGGCCGCTTCCGCCAGAACCTGCTCGGCAAGCGCGTCGACTACTCCGGCCGCAGCGTGATCGTGGTCGGCCCCGAGCTCAAGCTGCACCAGTGCGGCCTGCCCAAGATCATGGCCCTCGAGCTCTTCAAGCCCTTCATCTACAACAAGCTGGAAGAGCGCGGGCACGTCACCACCATCAAGAGCGCGAAGAAGATGGTGGAGAAGGAGCGGCCCGAGGTCTGGGACATCCTCGAGGAAGTGATCCGCGAGCACCCGGTTCTGCTCAACCGCGCTCCGACGCTGCACCGCCTCGGCATCCAGGCGTTCGAGCCGGTCCTGATCGAAGGCAAGGCCATCCAGCTGCACCCGCTGGTCTGCTCCGCCTTCAACGCCGACTTCGACGGCGACCAGATGGCGGTGCACGTGCCGCTCTCGATCGAGGCGCAGATGGAAGCGCGCGTCCTGATGATGAGCACCAACAACATCCTCAGCCCGGCGCACGGCAAGCCGATCATCGTGCCCACGCAGGACATCGTGCTCGGCCTCTACTACCTGACGCGCGAGCGCGTCCTGGCGCACGGCGAGGGGCGCACCTTCTCCTCTCCGGCCGAGGTGCGTGCCGCGTACGACCACGGCGAGGTCGATCTGCAGGCGAAGATCACCTGCCGCATGACCCAGTTCGACAAGGACGGCGGCGAGACCGGCAAGGCGCGCGTCGAGACCACCGTCGGCCGCGTCCTCCTGAGCGACATCCTCCCCAGGAAGATCGCCTTCTCCACCATCAACAAGGTGATGGACAAGAAGACGCTGGGGAACCTGATCGACATCTGCTACCGCCTCTCCGGCGAGAAGGAGACGGTGCTCCTGGCCGATCGGCTTCGCTCGCTCGGGTACGGCTACGCCACCAAGGCGGGCATCTCCATCGCCATCAAGGACATGGTCATCCCTGCCAAGAAGCAGGAGTTCCTCGAGCGGGCGCAGAAGGAAGTGGCCGAGATCGAGAACCAGTACCTCGAGGGCCTCATCACCGACGGCGAGCGCTACAACAAGGTGATCGACATCTGGGCGCAGGTCACCGAAGAGGTGGCCGGCGAGATGATGGGCGAGATCGGCACCGAGATCGTCCACAAGGGAGGCAAGGAGAAGAAGCAGCCCTCCTTCAACCCCATCTTCATCATGGCCGACTCGGGAGCGCGCGGCTCGGCGCAGCAGATCCGCCAGCTGGCAGGAATGCGCGGCCTGATGGCGAAGCCTTCGGGTGAAATCATCGAGACGCCGATCACGGCGAACTTCCGCGAGGGGCTGACGGTGCTGCAGTACTTCATCTCCACCCACGGCGCGCGCAAGGGCCTGGCGGACACGGCGCTCAAGACCGCCAACTCCGGCTACCTGACGCGCCGCCTGGTCGACGTCGCCCAGGACGCCATCATCACCGAGTACGACTGCGGGACGATGGACGGCATCGCGCTGGGCGCGCTGGTCGAGGGAGGCGAGATCATCGAGCCGATGAGCGAGCGCATCCTCGGCCGCGTCGCCCTCGACGACGTGGAGGACCCGTTCACCCACGACCTCCTCGTCAAGGCGAACGAGGAGATCGACGAGAACAAGGTCAAGGACATCGAGGAGGCCGGCATCGAGAAGGTGAAGATCCGCTCGGTGCTCACCTGCCAGGCCCGGCGCGGCATCTGCGTCGAGTGCTACGGGCGCGACCTGGCGCGCGGCCGCAAGGTGAACATCGGCGAGGCGGTCGGCGTCATCGCCGCGCAGTCGATCGGCGAGCCCGGCACGCAGCTGACGATGCGCACCTTCCACATCGGCGGCACGGCGACGCGGCGTGCGGAAGCCAGCACCATCGAGAACCGGCACGCCGGCACGGTGCACTTCCACTCGCTCAAGACCGTCAAGCGCAAGGACGGCTCGCTCATCGTCATGAACCGCAACGGCGAGATCGTCATCGCCGACGAGAACGGCCGCGAGCGCGAGCGCTACAACGTCATCTACGGAGCCAAGCTCAACGTCCGCGAGGGGCAGAAGATCGACATCGGCACCCAGTTGGCCGAGTGGGATCCCTTCGCCACGCCCATCATCGCCGAGGTCTCCGGCATCGCCCGCTTCTACGACATCATCGAAGGCGTGACGATGAACGAGCAGCTCGACGAGGTCACCGGCCTCTCGCGCAAGTCGATCATCGAGAGCCGCGACGCCGAGTCGCAGCCGCGGATCGCCATCGAGGACGAAAAGGAGAACCCGAAGTTCCTCCCCAACAGCGAGCAGCCGGCGCGCTACATGCTGCCGGTCGGCGCCAACATCACCGTCAACGACGGCGACAACATCGAGCAGGGCGAGGTGATCGCCCGCATCCCGCGCGAGACCACCAAGACCAAGGACATCACCGGCGGTCTGCCCCGCGTGGCCGAGCTGTTCGAGGCGCGCAAGCCCAAGGAGCACGCCGTCATCAGCGAGATCGAGGGCGTGGTCAGCTTCGGCAAGGACACCAAGGGCAAGCGCAAGGTGGTGGTCACGCCGGAGATCGAAGGCAAGCTGCGGACGGACCTGGCCAAGGAGTACCTGATCGCCAAGGGCAAGCACATCAACGTGCACGCCGGAGATCGGGTGAAGGCCGGCGACCCGCTGATGGACGGCGCGGCCAACCCGCACGACATCTTGAAGGTGCTCGGCGAGAAGGAGCTGGCGCGCTACATGGTAGACGAGGTGCAGGAGGTCTACCGGCTGCAGGGCGTGAAGATCAACGACAAGCACATCGAGACCATCGTCCGGCAGATGCTCCGCCGCGTGCGCGTGCAGGAGGTGGGCGACACCAACTTCCTCGTCGACGAGCAGGTGGAGAAGCAGATGTTCGACGAGGAGAACGAGCGCGTGGTCAAGTCCGGCGGCAAGCCGGCGGTGGGCGAGCCGCTCTTGCTCGGCATCACCAAGGCGAGCTTGTCGACCGAGTCGTTCATCTCGGCCAGCTCGTTCCAGGAGACCACCAAGGTGCTCACCGAGGCGGCCATCTCCGGCCGGGTCGACTACCTGCGCGGCCTGAAAGAGAACGTCATCATGGGGCGGCTCATCCCTGCCGGCACCGGCCTGACGGCGTACAAGCACCTCGACATCGAGGTGGAGACGCCGGTGGACGAGGTCGAGGCGGCGGAGGAAGCGCTGGCCATCGCGGCGGGCGGCGAGCTCCCGCATCAGGCGGCGGTCGGCGCCGAGGAATAAGTCAACAGTCGTTGAATGTCGGGACGGGCGCTCCGCAGTCGGGGCGCCCATTTCCGTCTCGAGCCCGCGGTGCTAATAGGGCTCGATGCGGCTGCTGCTGGCAGCGATCCTCGCTTTCGCCTTTGCGGCGAGGGCCGAGGAGCTGCTTGCGCCGTACGCGCTCGGGCCGACGGGCTTCGCCGGTCCTCAAGGCGTGACGCAATACCCCGGATATGGCACGTCCGGCGCCAAGGGCATCGTGCTGCCGATCGGTGTCGAGTTGGGCGCGCGACTCCGCTGGCTCTCGTTCGCTCTCAGCCTGGAAAACACCAGCAGCATCACCGCCGGCGACCTCGGTTACCTTCGCGCCGGCTGGAAGCTCGGGCCGGTCTTCGAAAGAGGCGCGACCCTCCTTGCGCCCTTCGTCGGCCTCTACGCCTCGCACCTCCAGATGGACAACTACGATCACTCCACCATCCAGCACGCCGCCGCAGCCAGGGTCGGGATCGACTTCGACCATTTCCTGCGCCCTGACTTCTCTGTCGGGGGTGGTGCGGGCATCGATCTGCGCTTCCCCGGCGCCCGCGGAGCGGCCGACGGCTGGGCTGGGAGCATCGTGGCCCGGATCGGCCTGCATGCGCCCATCCTCCGCGGGCAAAGCGAGCTGCAGCCGGACAGTGCCCAGACAATCTCGACCATCGCCACCCTCGGGGGAATCGCGGCGGGGGGGATTTTGGCGGCCACTGGAAGCTCGGAAGGCGGGGCGCCGACCGCCGGGATCACGCTGGCGGCCCTGTCCCTCATCGCTGCGCCCAGCGTGGGACGCGCCCTCGGCGGCGACGGTGGCAGCGCCGCGCTTCGCACCGGCCTGCGCCTGCTGGTGATGTCCGCGGGAGCGGGCGCAACTTACTACTTGGCCAGGGCGCCCAACACGGGAGGCCCGGTCGCAGCGGTGGTGTCATCGACCGTGATCGCCACGATCGCCCTCGGCGGGCAGGACATCGCCTCCACCCCGGACGACTTGCGCTCGTCCAGACTGCATTGAGGCGGACGATCTCGCTCTCTAGTACAGCTGTCCGGAAGTTCGTTCCGCATTGGAACCCGTCGAGTGTCAGGGGTCAGTGGTAAGTCGTTCCGCTGATGGAGCCCCCGGCTAAAGCCGGGGGCTCCAGAAAGCTGAGAAAGCACACCTAATGGTCGCGAGCGCGGAACGAACTTGCAGGCGGGGTGAACTAGTGCGCCTCGAGCGCGATGTCGGCGCTGCGGACCAGATTCGCGGCGCCCCACAGAGCACCGTAGAGCTGCGACTCGTTGCCTAGCCGCGCCACCATCAGGCGCGGCGGCCTCGCCACGTGCCCCAGGGCCTGCTCGCGCACCCGCTCGAGCAGCGGTTCGCCGGCGCTGCTGGTTCCCCCGCCGAAGAGGATGGCCTCTGGATCGAGCAGTGCGCAGATGGCCACTACCGCATGGCTCAGGTGATCGACCGGCTCCTTGGTGGCGCGCTCGAGCTGCGGCTTGTACCTGGCCTGCGCCAGCGCGTCGGCCGCGCTCATCTTCTTGCCGGTGGCGCGCTTGACCTTCCTCTTGATGGCGCGCTTGCCCACGACCTCGCCCAGGCTGTCGCCCGAGGGAAAGATCATGTCGCCCGCCTCGCCGGCCGCGAAGTGCGCGCCGCGATGGAGACGCCCGCCGAGGAAGATGCCGGCGCCGACTCCGGTGCCGAGTGCGAGGAAGACGAAGTCGTTCATCTTCCGCGCCGCTCCCAGCCACTTCTCCCCCAGCGCGCCGCAGTTGGCGTCGCGCTCGACGAAGACGGGGGTGCCGTATCGCTTCTCCAGAAGCTCGCGCAGCGGCACGTCCGTCCAACCGCGCAGGTTGCCGGCGTCGAGGACGTGGCCGTGCGGATCGACGTGGCCGGGGACCGCCACGCCCAGCGCGCGCATGGCGCGCCGTCCGCCGGGGACGCTGGCGATCTGCTCGTCGAGCAGCTCGAGGATCGCTTCGACTCCGTCGTCGGCGGGCGTCTTGAGCTTGTCGGCGTAGAGGGGGTTGCCGGTGCCGAGCTCGTGCGCCATGACGGCGATCTTGCTGCCGCCGATGTCGACGGAGACGAGGTGCCCCCTCATGGATGGGCGCCTTCCTCCGCAGTGGCCGGCGGCCGGCCGAGGCGACCCACCGCGCCGCCGGCGAGCGCCCCGAGCGCAGCGCCGGCCGCGACGTCGGAGATCCAGTGTGCTCCGGCGCAAAGGCGCTCGACGGCGATGGCGGCGGCGGCCATCGCGCCGAGCGCGAGCGTCAGGCGCCAGCGGCGTTCGCGGGGCGCGACACAGGCGAGACAGACGAGCAGCGCCACCGGTCCGGCGACGTGCGTGCTGGGGAAGGACTGCAGTCCCTCGTGCCCGAAGCGGTGCAGCCCGGGCCGCGGCCGGGGAACGAGCTGCTTGAGAATCTTGCCGATGCCGATGGCCACCGGCGGGGCCAGCGCGGCGGCGAGGGCGGAGCGGCCGTTGCGCAGCGCAAGGGCTGCGGCGAATCCTTCCGCCGTCACGATCGAAGGAGAGCCGAGCCTGGCGACGGCGCGCGCCGCTTTGCCGGCCGGATGGCGTCGGGCCAGGTGCGAAACGACGCTATCGATGTGCGCTCGGGTCAGCATGCGCTGAAGAAATCTAGTCACGGGCAGTGAAGGCGATGGTCGAGCGAACGCGTGCTGCACGAGCAGCCGGGCGCCTGGCGTCAGCGGACGTCGAGCTGCGGGGCAGGGCGGACGATTCTCCAGATCGCGTGCAGCACCAGACCGAGGACGAGCGTGGCGACGGAGAAGATGGCGTCGTCGCGCCCGATGCCGTTGAGGAAGAGCAGGCAGCCCGCCGTCCCGAGCACGGGGATGACGAGCGGCACCCGGAACGTGCGCGGCGCGTTCGGCTGGGTCCGCCGCAGCACCAGGACCGCCAGACAGGTGGGCACGTACTGGGCGAAGACGGCCGCATTGTTCAGATCGGAGAGCCGATCGAAGTCAGCGAAGATGGCGAAGCCCGCGCAGAGCGCGGCCGTCACGGCGATGGAGACGAACGGCGTTCCGAAGCGCGGGTGCATGCGGGCGAAGAGCGGCGGCAGCGAGCTGTCCTCGCCCAGCGCCGAAAGGTAGCGCGGCGCCACCAGCGCCACGCCGGTGAGATAGCCGAAGGAGGAGATGACCGATCCGGCGGCGACGAATCTCCCTGCCCAGGCGCCGCCGAATGCGCCGGCCGCTTCGGCGATCGGCTTGTCGGTGGCGCCCGGCGAAGGATGCGTGCCGAGGAAGACGAGCTGCACCAGCGCATAGATCAGCACCGCTCCCGCCAAGGCGCCGATCATCGCGAACGGCACCGCGCGCCGCGGGTTGTCGGTCTCGCCGGCAGGCACCGGGACGTACTCGAATCCGGTGCAGGCGAAGAGCGCGGCGAACCCGCCCACCTTGAGCGCCTCGAGCTTTCCGTTGGGCGGCGGAATCGAGACCCGCCCCCAGTCGACGAAGAAGAGACCGACACCGACGAAGAAGAGCAGCGGCAAGAGCTTCGCGCCGCTGAAGAAGTCGCTGGCCAGCGCGCCCGGCTTGATGCCGCGATAGTTCAGTGTCGCGAGCGCGGCGATGACCGCGACGGCGAGCGCGATCTGCGGTCCGCTCGCGCGGAGCGCGGGGACGAGGAAGGAGAGATTGCGGCCGAAGCCGCGCGCCACGGCGCCGTAGGCGAAGACGGTGGCGGAGAAGGCCATCCACCCCACCGCAACTCCGACCCAGCGCCCGAAAGCGGCGCGGGCGTAGACCATCGGGCCGCCGTTGCGATCGGTCATGCCGGCGGCCTCGCCCATGGAGAGGCCGACGAGGATGCAGACGCCGCCGATCGCCAGCCACGCCGCCCAGGAGAATCCCCCGGCCGCCGTGAAGACGCGCGCGGGCAAGAGGAAGATGCCGGTCCCGATGATCCCGTTGATCCCCAGCCCGACGCAGTCGAGGAGGGAGAGGCGTCGTTTCACTTGCGGCCGAAGAGGCCCGAGTACCAGTGCCGGATGCCCTTGTCGCGCTGCCTGTCGTGGTGCTCGAGCACGACCTCCAGCTCGCCGTTGTCGAGGAAGATGCCGTGGCAGCCGTTGCACTTGTCGGCCCGCACCGACTCGAGCGTCAGCTCGATCATCGTTGCGCCGCAGCGCGGGCACTCGAGCGCGCCGGCCGCCGCCGGAGCTCGCGCCGCGCGCAGCTGCTCGCGCAGATCCTGCGCCTCTGCGCGCGCCGCCTCGATCTCGACCTCGCGGGTGGTGAGCATGTTCTGCACCGCGCGGAGCTGATCGCCCCCGTTGGTCTTGGGCTTTGCGCGGGCTTTGGCGGCGGACTTTTTCTTCACCTGGGTCTTGGCGGGCATTGCCGGAGAATGCCCGAAGATGATGCCGGCAGCCAAGCAGGCCGGCGCACTCCGCGCCGGGATTCGGCGCGCTTGACAGTGGGAAGTTGCCCGCTATGATGGCGCGCCCTTCGCTTGGAGAGGGGCGATCAGATTGCGATTTGTTCTGCCGCCGCCGGCAGTTACGAGGCGGCGGTCGCTTTAGAAAGGTCTGGATGCCGACGATCAACCAGCTCATCCGCAAGGGTCGCGAGAAGGTCATCTACAAGGGCAAGGCGCCCGCGATGACCCGCTGCCCGCAGAAGCGCGGAGTGTGCACGCGCGTCTACACCACGACGCCGAAGAAGCCCAACTCGGCTTTGCGCAAGGTGGCCCGCGTGCGCCTCACCAACGGGATGGAAGTGACCAGCTACATCCCTGGCGTCGGCCACAATCTTCAAGAACACTCGGTGGTGATGATCCGCGGCGGCCGCGTCAAGGACTTGCCCGGCGTGCGCTACCACATCATCCGCGGCACGCTCGATTCGGTCGGCGTCGCCGGCCGCAAACAAGGCCGCAGCAAGTACGGCGCCAAGCGCCCCAGCTGAGGATTCCCGATGCCCCGTCGCCGTGAAGTCGCCAAGCGCAGGATCCTTCCCGACCCCAAATTCCAGGATCGGCTGCTCGCCAAGTTCATCAACGACATGATGCGCCGGGGCGAGAAGGCGGTGGCAGAGCGCGTCGCCTACCGCGCGCTCGACCGCGTCCAGCAGATCACCAACGACGATCCGCTCAAGACCTTCAAGAAGGCGCTCGACAACGTCAAGCCGGTCTTGGAGGTGAAGAGCCGCCGCGTCGGCGGCGCCACCTACCAGGTGCCGGTGGAAGTGCGGCAGGACCGCCGGGTCGCGCTCGCCATGCGCTGGTTGATCGAATACGCCAAGGCGCGCGGCGAGAAGACGATGGATCAGAAGCTGGCCGCGGAACTGATCGACGCTTCCAACAACCGCGGCAACGCCGTCAAGAAGCGCGAGGACACGCACAAGATGGCGGAAGCCAACAAGGCTTTTGCCCACTACCGCTGGTAGATGACGAGCGGCGAGTCTTTCGAGCGAGGCGCCCTCCTGGGCGCCTCGCGCCGCTTCGCCGGGCCGCTCCTCGTCGCGGTGGCGCTCTTCTTCCGCCTGCCGCTCTTGCTGCAGCCCTTCTTCACCTCCGACGCCGCCATCACCGGACTGCAAGGGCTGCACATGCTGCGGGGAGAATTCTCCCGCTGGCTCTGGGAGCGGCCTTACCAGTCGTCGCTGGAGCCGGCCATCGCGGCGGTCTTCGAAAAGTTGCTCGGCGCAAATCTTCTCGCCATCGCGGCAGGACCGGTCCTCGAAGAGCTGCTCGTCTGCTGGCTCCTGCACCGCCTTCTCTCGCGGTACGTCGGCGACTGGCCCGCGGCGATCGCCTGCCTGCCGGTCGCCCTCCCCGTGATGCCGCTGATCGCGCCGGTCATCTTCGGGACTCGCGCGCTGGTCGGCCTGGTCGCGATCGCGGCAGTCGTTCTCGCCGATCGCGCCGAGTCCATCGCGGGCTTTTCCCTCGCTGCGGCAGCGCTGGTCTTTTGCCTGTTTCTCGATCTCTACGCGCTCCAGCTCGTGCCGCCTCTGCTCCTCCTCATCGTCCTCCCTGCGCACAAGCGCGGGCGGTTGGCCGCAGTCATCGCAGGCGCTGCTGCCGCGGCAGCCGCGGTGGCGGCGCTGCGCATCGGAGCGGACAGCAGCATTCTCGGCCAAGGCCTGCATCTCCCCTTCAACGCGAAGCTCGCGCTCCTCTTTCGGGTCTGCCTGCCGGTCGCGCTCGGAAGCTACTGGCATCGCCTCGACGCCACCGCGATGAACGGCGGCGGCCTGCCGGGCGAGGGGCTGCGCATCCTCGGCGCCGTGGCGTTGCTCGCCGGAATCGCTTCCGGGGCGCTGCTCTGGTTCCGCCGCAGCCTGCCGCTCGCCGTCCGGCGCATGGGCTTGTGCGGCGCGCTCGCCGCGGCCGGCTCGGTCGCAGCCTTTCTCGTCTCAGGGCTGTCCCAGGACCTCTGGAGCTCGCGCTATCTGGTTGCGGCGCTGTGGGCAGCGCCGCTCGCGCTCGCGCCCGCAGCCCATCTTCTGGGCGCTGGGAGGCTCCTCTTGGGACTCATCCCCTGGCTGGCGTCGGCGACGATCGCCGCCTGCGTCGCGCTGGAGATTCCCGCGAGCCTCCGGCCCGGTCCGCTCGACGGCCTCTCCCCGGACGAGGTCGCGTTGCGCGACTTCCTGCGAAACCGCGGCGTCCGCGCCGGCACCGCTCAGTACTGGGTCTCCTACCGGCTCACCTATCTCTTCGGGGAGCGGCCGATCATCGTCCCCATCAATCAAGAGGAGGACCGCTACCCCCCTTACCGGGACCTCTTCCGCTCCGCCGGCCGCCTGGCGTACGTCTTCCATCCCAGCCAATCGTCAGTCCGGATTGGCCCGGTCCGGCAGATGCTGGAGGGCTCGGGAAAGCACATCGTCGAAGAGGCCCGATTCGGCCCCTACACGGCCCTGGTCGTCGAGCGGTAACCGGGCGAAAACCTGCCTGAAGGTTCTCTTGACGCACGCGGTCCGCGGCTGTAGACAGCCCGCGGTTCGCTGAGGGAGCCGATCTTTCTCAGGCAGGTCCTTCATCCAGTCCTGGCGCCCGACAAGGCGTCGCAAACGAAGGGGTATTCGCCGTGGCCCGCACTTTCCCGCTCGAGCGCTGCCGGAACATCGGCATCATGGCGCACATCGATGCGGGCAAGACCACGACCACCGAGCGGATCCTCTTCTACACCGGGGTCTCGTACAAGATCGGCGAGGTCCACGAAGGCACCGCCGTCATGGACTGGATGGAGCAGGAGCAGGAGCGCGGCATCACCATCACCGCCGCCGCCACCACCTGCTACTGGCCGGGCGGATCCGATCGTGAAGTCCACCGGATCAACATCATCGATACGCCGGGCCACGTCGATTTCACCATCGAAGTAGAGCGCTCTCTTCGCGTGCTCGATGGCGCCTGCGCCGTCTTCGACGGAGTCAACGGCGTCGAGCCGCAGAGCGAGACCGTCTGGCACCAGGCCGACAAGTACAAGGTCCCGCGCATCTGCTTCATCAACAAGATGGACCGCGTGGGCGCCGACTTCTTCATGTCGGTGCGCAGCATCGTCGATCGGCTGGTGGCGAAGCCGGTGGTGCTGCAGCTCCCCATCGGCGCCGAGGAGAAGTTCACCGGCGTCGTCGATCTGGTGGAGATGCAGGCGGTGCGCTTCGAGGGCGAGAAGGGCGAGAAGGTGGTCGTCTTCGAGATCCCCAAGGACCTGCAGGAGCAGGCCCGCGAATATCACCACAAGCTGGTCGAGGAAGTCGCCGAGTACGACGACGACGCGCTCCATGCTTATGTCGACAAGGGCGACGTGCCGCGGGACGCGCTCAAGCGCGCCATCCGCAAGGGCACCATCGCCATCAAGTGCTTTCCGGTCATCTGCGGCTCGGCCTTCAAGAACAAGGGCGTGCAGAAGATTCTCGATGCGGTGGTCGACTACCTGCCGAGCCCGATCGACATCCCACCCGTCGTCGGCAAGACGCCCGACGGCCGCGACGAAGTGCGCGAGACGCGCGACGACGCTCCCTTCGCCGGCCTGGCGTTCAAGATCATGGCCGACCCTTTCGTCGGCCAACTCACCTACGTGCGCTGCTATTCAGGGACCCTCGAGGCAGGCACGGCCGTCCTCAACTCGACCAAAGGCAAACGCGAGCGGATCGGCCGCCTGCTCCGCATGCACGCCAACAAGCGCGAAGACATCGAGGAGATCCTCGCCGGCGACATCGGCGCCGTCGTCGGCCTCAAGGGCGCGACCACAGGCGACACGCTGTGCGACATGGAGCACCCCATCCTCCTCGAGAAGATGGAGTTCCCCGATCCGGTGATGCACATCGCCATCGAGCCGAAGACCAAGGCCGATCAGGAGAAGATGATCGTCGCCCTGCAGCGGCTGGCGGTCGAGGATCCCAGCTTCCGCATGCGGACCGACGAGGAGACGGGCCAGACCATCATCTCCGGCATGGGGGAATTGCACCTCGAGATCATCGTCGACCGCATGCGGCGCGAGTACAAGGTCGAGGCGAACGTCGGCAAGCCGCAGGTCGCCTACCGCGAGACCATCACCAAGGAGGTCGAGGCGGAAGGAAGGTACATCCGCCAGACCGGCGGCCGCGGCCAGTACGGCCACGTTTGGCTGCGCGTGCGGCCCAACCAGATGGGGAAGGGCTTCCACTTCGTCAACAAGCTCGTCGGCGGCGTGATCCCCAAGGAGTACGTCAACCCGGTCGAAAAGGGCATTCGCGAGGCCATGGAGGGGGGCGTGCTTGCGGGCTACCCCTTGGTGGACGTCGAGGTCGAGCTCTTCGACGGCAGCTACCATGAGGTGGACTCGAGCGAGATGGCCTTCAAGATCGCCGGCTCGATCGGTTTCAAGGAAGCGGCCAGGAAGGCAGGCCCCATCCTGCTCGAGCCCATCATGGCGACCGAGGTGATCACCCCCGAGAACTTCATGGGGAACGTGATCGGCGATCTGTCCGCACGGCGCGGGAAAATCCTCCACATCGAGCCGAGGGCCGGGATGCAGGTGGTTTCGGCGCATGTTCCACTGGCGGAGATGTTCGGCTACTCCACCTCCCTGCGCTCCGCGACCGAGGGCCGGGCGGTCTACACCATGCAGTTCCACCACTATGCGCCGGTCCCCAGCCATATCGGTGAGCAGCTGATTGCAAAGTCACGGGGATTGGCGTAAAAGGCCCGCCCCCGGCGAAGGCAGAGGCAAGGCAACTTCACGCAGGACAGAGGATCAGGAGCACGACCATGGCCAAGGAGAAGTTCGAGCGCAAGAAGCCGCACGTCAACGTCGGAACCATTGGCCACGTGGACCATGGCAAGACAACCTTGACCGCGGCGCTCACCAAGGTATCGGCCGACAACGGCTGGTCCAAGTTCGTCTCCTACGACGAAGTGGCCAAGGCTTCGGCTTCGCAGGGCCGCCGCGACGCGACCAAGATCCTCACCATCGCCACCTCGCACGTCGAGTACGAGTCGGCCAAGCGCCACTACGCGCACGTCGACTGCCCCGGCCACGCCGACTACGTGAAGAACATGATCACCGGCGCGGCGCAGATGGACGGCGCCATCCTGGTGGTCTCGGCGGTCGACGGGCCGATGCCGCAGACTCGCGAGCACGTGCTGCTCGCCTCGCAGGTCAACGTGCAGCGCATCGTCGTCTACCTGAACAAGGTCGACCTGGTGGACGACCCCGAGCTGCTCGACCTGGTCGAGATGGAGATCCGGGATCTCTTGAAGCAGTACAAGTTCCCGGGCGACGAGACCCCCATCATCCGCGGCGCGGCGATCAAGGCGCTGCAGGGGGACAAGGGCGAGCAGGGCGCCGGCTCCATCATGAAGCTGATGGAAGCGATGGACACCTACATCCCCGAGCCGGTGCGCGAGACCGACAAGCCCTTCCTCATGCCGGTGGAAGACGTCTTCTCCATCGCGGGCCGCGGCACCGTCGCCACCGGCCGCATCGAGCGCGGCCGGATCAAGGTGGGCGAGGAAGTGGAGATCGTCGGCCTCAAGCCCACCACCAAGACGGTGGTGACCGGCGTGGAGTCGTTCCGCAAGCTGCTCGACGAGGGCCTCGCCGGCGACAACGTCGGCTGCCTCCTCCGCGGCATCAAGCGGGAGGAGATCGAGCGCGGCCAGGTGCTGGCCAAGCCGGGCACGGTCACTCCCCACACCAAGTTCAAGGCCAACGTCTACGTGCTCACCAAGGAAGAGGGCGGGCGACACACGCCCTTCCTCAACGGCTACAAGCCGCAGTTCTACTTCCGCACCACCGACGTCACCGGCACCGTCAAGCTGCCGCAGGGCGTGGAGATGGTGATGCCGGGGGACAACATCGAGATGGAAGTGGAGCTGATGGTGCCCATCGCCATGGACAAGGAAGTGCGCTTCGCCATCCGCGAGGGCGGCCGCACGGTGGGCGCGGGAGTGGTCACGCAGGTGATCGCATAGGAAGGCTTCAGGCCTCGGACTTCAGGCCGGATGCCTGAGGCCCGAGACCGGAATTTCGTTCTTTGAGATTTCACAAGAGGCATTGATGGCGACCCAGAAGATCCGGATCCGGCTGAAGGCGTACGACCACAAGCTGCTCGATCAGTCGGCCGGCGAGATCGTCGAGACGGCGAAGCGCACCGGCGCCAAGGTCGTGGGGCCGATCCCGCTGCCGACGCGGATCAACAAATTCACGGTGCTGCGCAGCCCGCACGTGGACAAGAAGTCGCGGGAGCAGTTCGAGATCCGCACCCACAAGCGCCTGCTCGACATCCTCGAGCCCACCCAGCAGACCCTCGACGCCCTGATGAAGCTCGACCTGAGCGCGGGCGTGGACGTCGAAATCAAGAGCTGAGCCATGGCCACCCTCGACGTCATCAATCTCGAGAAGCAGAAGGTCGGCACCATCGACCTCTCCGACGCGGTCTATGCCGCGCCGGTGGACGAGCATCTCTTCTACGAAGTGGTCAAGGCGCAGCTGGCCTCGCGGCGCGCCGGGACCCAGGCGGTGAAGAACCGCTCGCTGGTCTCGGGCGGCGGCAAGAAGCCCTACCGGCAGAAGGGCACTGGGCGCGCGCGGCAGGGATCGATTCGCGCCAGCCAGTGGGTGGGCGGCGGCAAGGCGATGGGACCGAAGCCGCGCGACCACGAGTATCACGTGCCCAAGAAGGTGCGGAAAGCGGCCATCCGCGCGGCCATCAGCAAGCGCAACGCCGACAAAGCGCTGGTGATCGTCGACCAGTGGTCGCCGGCCAAGCCTTCGACGAAAGAAGCGGTCAACACCTTCGCCAAGCTCGGCATCGAGAGCGCGCTGGTGCTCGGCATGAAGGACAACGAGAACCTCTTCAAGTCGGTGCGCAACGCGAAGAGCTACAAGTTCCTGCCCATCGAGGGCGCCAACGTCTACGACATCCTCAAGCACCAGACGCTGGTGCTCACCCGGGACTCGGCCAAGGCGCTCGAGGGGGTGCTGGCATGAACCGCTTCGACATCCTCAAGCGCCCGCTCGACACCGAGAAGCTCGACCGCATGCGCGACCGGGAAAACAAGTTCGCCTTCGAGATCGACATGCGGGCGAGCAAGACCGAGGTGAAGCAGGCGGTCGAGCACCTCTTCAAGGTCAAGGTGGTCGACATCAAGACGGCCATCGTGCGGGGCAAGTTCCGCCGCATCGGCCGCAGCGAAGGCCGGCGGCCCAACTGGAAGAAGGCGATCGTGACGCTCAAGGAAGGCGACGCGATCTCGCTCTTCGAGGGGAAGTAGATGACTCTCAAGACCTACAAGCCGACCAGCCCCGGCCGCCGCCTGATGACCTCTCCGGATTTCTCGGAGATCACCAAGACCAAGCCGGAGCGCTCGCTGACGGCGCCGCTCAAGTCCACCGGCGGCCGCAACGTCCACGGCCGCATGACCGTGCGCCACCGCGGCGGCGGCCACAAGCAGCGGCTCCGCGTCGTCGACTGGAAGCGCGACAAGGATCTGGTGCAGGCGAAGGTGGCGGCGATCGAATACGACCCGAACCGCTCCGCGCGCCTGGCGCTGCTCCATTACACCGACGGCGAGAAGCGCTACATCCTCTGGCCGGTCGGCGTGAACGTCGGCGACGTGCTGCAGTCGGGCGACAACGTCGACATCCGGCCGGGCAATGCGCTGCCGCTGCACGCCATCCCGCTCGGCACCGTCATCCACAACGTCGAGCTGAAGAAGGGCGGCGGGGCGCAGATGATCCGCAGCGCCGGCACCTTCGGCCAGCTGATGGCGAAGGAAGGGAAGTACGCCCAGATCCGCATGCCCTCCACCGAGGTGCGCAAGGTGCTGCTCGAGTGCCGCGCCACCGTCGGCCAGCTGGGCAACACCGAGCACGAGATCGTCCGCATCGGCAAGGCCGGCCGCAACCGCTGGAAGGGCTGGCGGCCGACCGTGCGCGGCCTGGCGATGAACCCGGTCGATCACCCGCACGGAGGCGGCGAGGGCAAGAGCGGCCAGGGCAATCCCCATCCGGTGTCGCCCTGGGGCCAGCCGACGAAAGGCTACAAGACGCGCGTCAACAAGCGCACGACGAAGTTCATCATCAAGCGGCGCGACAAGGGAGTTCGCTGATGGCTCGTTCGATCAAAAAAGGGCCCTTCATCGACCGCCACCTGATCAAGAAGGTGGAGGAGATGAACCGGAGCAACCAGAAGAAGGTGGTCAAGACCTGGTCGCGCCGGTCGACCATCCTGCCCGATCTCGTCGGCCACACCTTCGCCGTGCACAACGGGCGCAAGTTCATCCCCGTCTTCGTCACCGAGAACATGGTGGGCCACAAGCTCGGCGAGTTCGCTCCGACCCGCACTTTCCACGGCCACACCGGCGACAAGAAGGCGAAGCCCGGCGCCGTCGGCGCCCCCGGCGCTCCCCCTACCCCGGGCGCTCCAATGACGCCAGGCGCGCCGACTCCCGCTGCCCCCGCGGCGGCGCCCAAACAAGGATGATCATGGAAGCCAAGGCCTCGCTCAGATACCTCCGCATCACGCCGCGCAAGGTGCGCGCAGTGGCCGACCTCATCCGCGGCAAGAAGGTCGACCAGGCGCTGGCCCAGCTCGCCTTCGTCGAGAAGCGCGCCGCCGAGCCGATGGCGAAGCTGTTGCGCAGCGCGGTCGCCAACGCCGAGCTGACCGCCAAGGATCAGTCGCTCGACGTCGACCGGCTGCACGTCAAGTCGCTGATGGTCGATCAGGGGCCTTCGTTGCGCCGCTACATGCCGCGCGCGATGGGCCGGGCATTCAAGGTGCTGAAGAAGACGAGCCACATCTCGCTGGTCATTTCGGACGAGTCGAAGAAGCGGGCAATGCCCGCATCGCCAGTCGCGGAACGCGCAAAGGCGCAGCCTGCGACAGGCGAAGCCGCAAAGGCGCAGCCTGCAACCAAGAAGAAGAAGGGGCGGAGCTGAACATGGGTCAGAAAGTCAATCCGATCGGCTTCCGCCTCGGCGTGATCCGCTCCTGGGATTCCAAGTGGTACGAGGAGAAGAACTACGCCAAGTGGCTGCACGAGGACATCCAGCTGCGTGAGTACGTCAAGAAGAAGCTGGGTCAGGCCGGCATCAGCAAGGTCGAGATCGAGCGCGCCGCCAGCAAGGTGAAGGTCAACGTCCACACTGCGCGGCCGGGCATCGTCATCGGCAAGCGCGGGGCGGGCATCGAGAGCATCAAGAAGGAGCTGCAGCAGTTCACCCAGAACGAGGTCTTCCTCAACATCGTCGAAGTGCGCAAGGCGGAGACGGACGCGCAGCTGGTGGCGGAGAACATCACCACCCAGCTCGAGCGGCGCATCGCCTTCCGCCGGGCGATGAAGAAGGCCATCCAGACCGCGCAGAAGTTCGGCGCCAAGGGAATCCGCGTGGCCTGCTCCGGCCGTCTGGGCGGCGCGGAGATGGCGCGCTACGAATGGTACCGCGAGGGCCGGGTGCCGCTGCACACGCTGCGCGCCGACATCGACTATGGCTTCGCCGAGGCCAAGACCACCTACGGAAAGATCGGCTGCAAGGTGTGGATCTTCCGCGGCGAGGTGCTGCCCGAGGGCGCCGCCGTCCTCCCCGAGAAGGGCAAGCCTTTGCCAAGGCCGCCCCGCGTGGCAACGGGCGGCGCAACTCCGACGCCAGTTCAGTGAGTACGAGAACGAGAACCAGAACGGACCATAGAACCAACGGACGACAAAACCCATGATGTCTCCAGCGCGAACCAAGTACCGCAAGCAGATGAAGGGCCGCCACAAGGGCAAGGCCTACCGCGGGGGCGATCTCGCTTTCGGCGACTACGGCCTCAAGGTGCTCGAGTCGGGGCGCATCACCGCCCGGCAGATCGAGGCCGGCCGCGTGGCGATGACCCGCTTCATCAAGCGCGGCGGCAAGGTCTGGGTCCGCATCTTCCCCGACAAGCCCATCACCAAGAAGCCGGCCGAGACCCGCATGGGCCACGGCAAGGGCAACGTCGAGGAGTGGCATGCGGTGGTGAAGATGGGCCGCATCCTCTTCGAGATGGAGGGCGTCACCCTGGAGATCGCCGAGAAGGCGATGTCGCTCGCCGCCCACAAGCTTCCCTTGCACACGCGCCTGGTGAGCCGCGCGATGGAGATCGGAGCATGAAGGCCGCCGAGCTGAAAGACCTCACCGTCGAAGAGCTCTCGCGCAAGGCCGGCGAGCTGCGGGAAAACCTCTTCAACCTGAAGATCCGCCGCCGCGCCGGGACGCTCGAGTCGACCTCGGATGTGACCAAGAACAAGCGCGACCTGGCCCGCATCCTGACGGTGCTGACGCAGAAGCAAGGCACGAGCCGAGCGAAGAGAATGGCCTCGGGCCTCGGGCCTCAGGCCTCAGGGTCGCCGCCGCAGCCCGCGGAGAAGAAGGAACAGCGATGACCGAGACCGTCACAGAGGAGCTGGCGCAGCGCGGGCGACCCAAGTCCCGCATCGGCACCGTTCTCTCCAACAAGATGACCAAGACGGTGGTGGTGCTGGTCGAGCGCCGCATGAAGCACGGCCAGTACGGCAAGTACATGACCGAGAAGAAGAAGTACAAGGTCCACGACGAGCAGCAGTCGTGCAAGCCGGGTGACAAGGTGCGCATCGTCGAGACCCGGCCGATCTCCAAGGAGAAGCGCTGGCGGGTGGCGGAGATCCTCGTCCGGGGCGAGAGCGAGGGACCGACGCCATGATCCAGATGCAGACGGTCCTCGACGTCGCCGACAACTCGGGCGCCAAGCGCGTCGCCTGCATCAAGGTGCTGGGCAGCAGCAAGCGCAGGTACGCCTCGATCGGCGACGTGATCGTCGTCTCCGTCAAGGAGGCGGTGGTCAACTCCAAGGTGAAGAAGGGCGAGGTCGCGCGCGCGGTCATCGTGCGCACCAAGCGCGAGCTGAAGCGGCCCGACGGCAGCTACATCAAGTTCGACAGCAACAGCGCGGTGATGGTGACCAAGGAAGGCGAGCCGATCGGCACGCGCATCTTCGGTCCCGTCGCGCGCGAGCTGCGGGCGAAGAAGTTCATGAAGATCATCTCGCTCGCCCCGGAGGTGCTCTAACCATGGCGCGCTCGAGCATCCGCATCAAGAAAGGCGACACCGTCTTCGTCCTCTCCGGCAAGGAGAAGGGCAAGACCGGCAAGGTGATGGACGTCGATCACGACCGGCAGAGGGCGGTGGTGGAGAAGCTGATGATCTTCAAGCGCCACTACAAGCGCGGCCGCAATCCCGCGGCGCCCGAGGGCGGCATCGTCGAGCGGAACGGCAGCATCCACATCTCCAACCTCGCGCTGCTCGATCCGGAGTCGAAGAAGCCGACCCGCATCGGCACCAAGGTTTTGGAGAACGGCAAGCGCGTGCGCATCGCCAAGCGGAGCGGCGCGCAGATCGATCAGGCATAGCCGCGGCGCCGAAGGCGCTTGGCGGCCAGCTCTTGAGGTTGAAAATGGCAGACGACAAGAAGAAGCACGACGAAGAGAAGAAGGACAAGAAGCACGCCCACGGCGAAGGTCCGGTGACCGACGCCAAGGCGCACGCCGAGGCCAAGACCAAGCAGCAGCCGAAGAAGAGGGGCAAGCAGGAGAAGGGACCGGCCACCATCACGGCTGCGCCGGGCAAGGCGCAGGCGCGCGGCGAGCAGCCGGCGCGCCTCGGCATCGCCTACAAGGAGCAGATCATCCCGGCCCTGATGAAGGACTTCGGCTACAAGAACCCGATGCAGGTCCCCAAGGTGGAGAAGGTCGTCGTCAACATGGGCCTCGGCGAAGCGATCACCAACAACAAGCTGATCGAGCAGGCCGAGGAGCAGATGATGGCCATCACCGGGCAGAAGTCCATCGTCACCCGCTCGCGCAAGAGCATCGCCAACTTCAAGCTGCGCGAGAACCAGGCGATCGGGGTGATGGCCACCCTGCGGCGCGACCGGATGTACGAGTTCCTCGACCGGCTCCTCAACATCGCCCTGCCGCGCGTGCGCGACTTCAAGGGCGTCGGGCACAAGTCGTTCGACGGGAAGGGCAACTACACGCTCGGCATCAAGGAGCAGATCATCTTCCCCGAGATCAACTACGACCGGATCGAGAAGATCAAAGGCATGAACGTCACCATCGTCACCACCGCAAAGAGCGACGAAGAGGGCCGCGCTCTGCTGCGTTACCTGGGCATGCCCTTCCGGACGGCCTGAGATGGCGAAGCTCTCCAAGATCGCGCAGGCGAAGCGCCTGCAACTGAAGCCCAAGTTCAAGGTGCGCGCCTACAACCGCTGCCCGCTCTGCGGCCGCAGCCGCGCCTTCCTGAACAAGTTCGAGATGTGCCGCATCTGCTTCCGCAGCCGCGCGCTGAAGGGCGAGATCACCGGCGTCATCAAGTCCAGCTGGTAGGAGTCCATATGAGCATGACCGATCCGGTGGCAGATCTGTTGACGAGAATCCGCAACGCGCAGCGCGCGGGGCTGGAGGAGCTGACCTTGCCTGCCTCCAAGCTCAAGCTGCGGGTCTGCGAGGTGCTGCGCGAAGAAGGATTCATCCGCGAGGTCGCGGCGAAGGAGGGCGGCACGCAGGGCACGCTGACGGTGATCCTCAAGTACGACAGCGACAAGCGTCCGGCCATCAGCGACATCAAGCGCCAGTCCAAGCCCGGCCTGCGCCGCTACGTGCGGCACACCGAGATCCCCAAGGTGATGAACGGCCTGGGGATCGCCATCCTCTCCACTTCCAAGGGCGTGCTCGTCGATCGCGAGGCGCGCAAGCAACACCTGGGCGGCGAGCTGATCGCCACCGTCTGGTAACGGAGCTCTCATGTCCCGCATCGGCAGGCTCCCCATCAAGATTCCCGACAAGGTCAAGGTCATGGCCCAGCCGGGCCTGGTCAACGTCGAAGGGCCCAAGGGCAAGGTCAGCCAGAAGCTCGACCGCGAGATGAAGGTCACCGTCGAAAACGGCCAGGTCCGCGTCGAGCGGCCCAACGATTCCCGCCGCGCCCGCGAGCTGCACGGCCTCACCCGCACCTTGGTCAACAACATGGTCCTGGGGGTGACCCAGGGATTCTCGCGCTCGCTGGAGATCGCCGGCGTCGGCTACAAGGCCGAGGTAAAGGGCAGGGAGATCCAGCTCGCTCTGGGCTTTTCCCATCCGGTGATCTATCCCCTGCCCGAGGGCGTCACCGCCGAATACGATGCCAAGGGAAACCGCCTCACGGTGAAGGGCGCCGACAAGCACCAGATCGGCCTGGTGGCGGCGGAGATCCGCAAGCTGCGCCCGCCCGAGCCTTACAAGGGCAAGGGCGTCAAGTACGTCGAGGAAACCATCCGCCGCAAGCAGGGCAAGACGGGAGCCGCCTGATGAGCGCTTCGACCATCATCAAGAAGCACGAGCTGCGCGACCGCCGCAAAGCGCACATCCGCAAGAAGGTCGAGGGCAGCCCCGTGCGGCCGCGCCTCTCGGTCTACCGCAGCCTCAACCACGTCTACGCGCAGGTGATCGACGACCTGAGCGGCAAGACGCTGGCCGCCGCCTCGACGCTCTCGCCCGAGCTCAAGGAGGGCAAGGGCAAGAAGAAGGATCTGGCGCAAAAGGTGGGCGAATTGGTGGCGAAGAAGTGCGCGGAGAAGAACATTGCCGCGGTGGTGTTCGATCGCAACGGCTTCATGTACCACGGCCGCGTCGCTGCCGTGGCCGAGGGAGCCCGCAAAGGTGGTTTGAAATTCTAATGCCGACTCCAATCAATCCGAATGATCTGCCCGAGCTGAACGACCGCGTCGTCTACATCAACCGCGTCGCCAAGGTGGTCAAGGGCGGCCGGCGCTTCTCCTTCTCCGCGCTCGTCGTCGTCGGCGACGGCCAAGGGCACGTCGGCGCCGGGCTGGGCAAGGCGAACGAAGTTCCCGAGGCGATCCGCAAGGGCGGCGAGCAAGCGAAGAAGAACCTCTTCAAGGTGCCGCTGGCGGGCAACACCATCCCCCACGAGGTGATCGGCCACTTCGGCGCGGGCCGCGTGCTGCTCAAGCCGGCGGGGGAAGGAACGGGCGTCATCGCCGGCGGATCGGTGCGCGCGGTGCTCGAGGCGGTGGGGATCCGCAACATCCTCACCAAGTCGCAGGGCTCGCGAAATCCACACAACGTGGTGAAGGCGGCGCTCGACGGGCTGAAGAGGCTGCGCAGCCCGGAGGAGGCGGCGCGGTTGCGCGGCAAGGAGCCCGAGGCGCTGCGCGAGGAGAGAGCCTGATGTCGCTCAAGGTCAAGCTGGTCCGAGGCATGAGCGGAC
>Ga0209471_1000408_pt1 | contig 29915 bp, 37 predicted proteins | sample GraSoiAngelo_128_FD_185885 | JGI IMG/M metagenome (GOLD analysis project Ga0209471, IMG submission 185885) | Grasslands soil microbial communities from the Angelo Coastal Reserve, California, USA - 14_0927_12_20cm (SPAdes) (version 2) | ecosystem: Environmental > Terrestrial > Soil > Grasslands ... | reverse complement strand
TGTTCCACGTGGAACATTGGTGCTGAAAGTCGCCAATCTCTTCGCTCAAGTTGATCACCAAGCCTTGGGATGATGCTGCACGCCCAGGGTGTTAAGGTCGATACGATTAAATGTTCCACGTGGAACCCTCTGCGAGAACTGTCTCTCCAATGTTCCACGTGGAACATTCGTACAAGTCATCCCAATGTTCCACAAGGAACATTCGCTCAAATGATCGCCAAGTCTGAGATGCTGCACTGCCGAGGGACGTCATGTTCCTTAATATACGATCCAATGTTCCACGTGGAACACTCTCCCCTCCGGTTCACGAGACCCCCAACCGGTTGGGCGTTGACGCCCGTCAAATGGTCCATCGACGAACCGCTCTAAGAAGTTGTCAGGGAGTCATGGGGGCAATGTTCCACGTGGAACGTTGTCTATATGTAGAACTCTGCTTCGTTTTGCACACTTCTTTTTGTTTTGCACACAATTTCTGATTGCAGTCGCGTGACGATTCGCATTATGCTGCGACCATCTCTCGATTCTCCAAAAACTAAATGGGACGCGTTATCGCGGTAGCCAACCAGAAGGGCGGCGTAGGTAAGACTACGACTGCCATCAATCTGGCCTCGTCATTCGCCGCAGCAGAGGTGAATACTCTGCTCATTGACTGCGATCCGCAGTCGAACGCCACCAGCGGCCTCGGCTTGGTCAAAGACCCTGAACGAATCAGCACCTATCATCTGCTCATGGGCGAAGGCTCGGCTGAGGAAGCTCTGTTGCCGACGCAGCTTGAGCAGCTCTGGATTATTCCTGGGCACAAGAATCTTATTGGTGCCAACCTCGAGCTGGTGGATGCGGACCGCCGCGAGTTCCGCTTGCGGGATGCGCTGGCACCGATTTACCAGCGCTTCGAGTTCATCGTGCTGGACTGTCCTCCGGCGCTCGATCTGCTTACCTTGAATGCACTGGTGGCCGCAGACACCGTGCTGATCCCGATGCAGGCGGAATACTTTGCGCTGGAAGGAATCTCGGAGCTGCTGGACAGCGTGGAAAGAATTCGCGCGAGCTTCAACACTGAGCTGGCGATCGAGGGCGTGGTGCTCACTATGTTTGATGAGCGCACCAACCTGGCGCAACAGGTGACCGCGGAGCTTGAGAAATTTTTTGGGGAGAAGTTGTGTGTGACGACCATCCCGCGGAACATTCGCCTGGCTGAAGCGCCCAGCCATGGCAAGGCGGCGCTGGTGTATGACCCGAAGTCGAAGGGAGCCGAGAGTTACATCCGGCTAGCGAAGGAGATCATTGGCCACTACGTCGCTGCGCGGGAGGCGGCAGCCGCCGCGGGCGCAGGCGAGGGGGCGACGTCGATGCCGGTGGAATCGGTCGAGCCGGCGGCAGGGACGGGAGAGGCGGCAGCAGAGGAGCATCCCGCGGAGGAGATGGATAAGAGTGCGTGATATATCGCGATGGACCTCTATATTTATGGTTATCAATGTATAGATTGATGTGTGTCGATGTTGCCTCGGGGAAGGAGCTTTTAAGCTGGCGAGGAAAGCTGGCCGAGCATGGCTCGGCATGGACGGGCAAGAGTGCCACGTCCCCACACGTGCACACATCGTTTGCCACATGAATATTGTTGGTGACATGGACATCGTTGCCCAGTGAACATTGTTGGCCACATGAACAGCGTCTCGCTCATACGCATCGGTAGATGACAGTTAGGGAGAAAAAATCTTGGATAAAACAGCGACAGTAGAAAAGACGGCGGCGGAAAATTCTGGGAAAGAAAATGCCGGTGCAGGAAAAGAAGCTCCGGCGGCGCCGGACAAGAGACGGGCGTTGGGACGCGGGCTGGCGTCGTTGCTGCCGGGAGTGTCTCGCATGGTGTCGGACAATACTGCGGGAGCGAATCACGCGGCTGCGACTGGCGCAGCAGCCAGCGCTGCCGGTGTAGGCAGTGTCGCAGCTGAGCGGATCGCGGTTTTGACCGGGGCGACGGCGCAGTTCTCCACCACCCTGGCTGAAATTCATGCGATGGCCAAGCCTCCGGACGGAACGTCGGTGCTGCAACTGGCGCTCGATCACATTGATCACAATCCATACCAGACGCGCAGCAGGTTTCCTGAGGAGGAGTTGGAGGAACTGGCAGAGTCGATCAAAGCGCATGGTGTGATTCAGCCGATTGTGGTTCGTCCGGGCCCGGAAGGGCGGTATGTGCTGATCACGGGCGAACGGCGCATGCGGGCGTCGAAACTGGCGGGCAAGGAAAAGATTCCGGCGATCGTTCGGCATGTCTCCGACCAGCAGGCGGCGGAGATGACCGTCATCGAGAATTTGCAGCGGCAGGACCTGAATTGCATGGAGCAGGCCTCCGCCTTTGCCAAGCTGAGCCAGGATTTCAAAATGACGCAGGAGCAAATTGGGGAGCGAGTGGGCCTGTCGCGCGAGTCAGTGTCGAATTACATGCGGCTGCTGAGGCTGCCGCCGAACGTCAAACAGTACCTGAGCGTGGGCCAGTTGGGATTTAGCGAAGCGCGAGTCTTATTGCAATTTCAGGATGCGGAGTTGATTGCCAAGCTGGCCGATGAAGCGGTGCGCAAGCATATGTCGGTGGAGCAAATCGAAGATTTGTGCATCCACGCGTATCTCCCGAAAAAAAAGCAGGCCCAGCAGGGAGGCGGCGCACGTTGGGTCGATCCGAATGTCCGGTCGGTGCAAAGAGAGCTGGAGGCGATTCTGGGCATGCGTGTGCGCATCCGCGACCGCAAGGGCAAAGGCAAGATCGTGCTGGAGTACGCGACGCTGGAGGATTTTGATCGGGTGATTGAGATGCTGAAGGGGAAGAAGAAATAGGTCACTCGTGGTCAGTTGTTGGGTGCGAGAAGCCGTTACTAATCCGGCTGGACGAGGCGCCTAGCCCGCGCTGTTATCACGTCAGCCCAAACGCATCTCCTTCTTTCAGCAACTCGTCAAAAGTTCCCGTGGAATCGCGTACATGCTGAAAGGAGGGGCGCGATTTGGCGGATAGGCTCTCCCTCCAATAAATACTCCGTGTGATAGTTTGTGACCGACGGGTCGCTTCTGCCATCTTTGGAAGGCGTGCTGATGATCAGCCGCTTAGAGCGTAATCGCGAGGCTCTCCTCACCGCGCAATCCCATCTGGATCGCTATCTGACAAAGAGGTTCGAGGCCGGAGGCAACGTTCCAGAACGGCACGTCTCGCCTCAGCGAGGTGAAAGGCCGTAGGAACCGCAGCTTCTGGGGATTCCGGTGAAGCTGAACGCTCGTTCCGGAGGGAAGCCGAACGGCATTCCGGGATGATCCCGAACACCATCGGAGCGTAGCGACGCTGGCTTCTCGATTGTGCTGGAAAGTGTTCGGCTTCCTCAAGAGAACTTGTCCGGAGCGCAGCGGAGGCAGAGCGTCGCTAGCGGAGAAAGGGGCGCGGGGAAAGGGGCGGCAGCCCTTGTCCCCGCCTCAACGGTGAAGCGGCCGGAGCGCGCAGCCCTCTGAATCGCACCCGCCAAAAACGCATCAGACGGTGCATCCCCGCACGCCTACTGAAACCGTTGCGTGGTCCCCCAGTCCTTTATATACCTTGACACGTATATGCTCTGTGGGGTATATCAGGAGGATGGAATCTGTGTTCGAAATCATTGCGGAGCCGAACCGCCGCGCGATATTGAGCCTCCTGGTCTCGTCACAACAGTCGGTTGGAGAGATCGAGCGTCAACTTCGTATGCCGCAGCCGACCGTGTCAAAGCACCTGCGAGTGCTGCGAGAGGCCGGTTTCGTAGAATCCACGGTGGACGCGCAGCGCCGTCTCTACCGTCTGAAACCTGAACCGCTTCAGGAGGTGGATGCCTGGCTGGCTCCGTTCCGCCGGTTCTGGTCCGCTCATGTAGATGCTCTCGAACGCCACCTCGACCGCATGGATCAATTAACACAGACGAAAAGGAAGACAAGGAGAAGAAGATGACCGATCGCGGGCAATACACACCGGGTCCGGCCAGCGGGGCGCAGGTACGAAAGGACGGAGAGAAGTGGACGCTCATTCTCGTCAGAGAACTGCGCCACCCGCCGGCAAAACTCTGGCGGGCGCTCACCGACCCGGCGCATCTGCGCGAGTGGGCGCCCTTCGACGTCGATGGGAGCCTGGGTACGGTTGGAACGGTGAATCTCACCTGGGTGGGAACGCCGCAGGTTTCCGAAACAAGAGTGACGCGAGCCGACGCTCCCAAGGTGCTTGAGTACAGCGATATCCGGTGGGAACTCGAAGCCTTTGGCAGCGGCACGCGCCTGACGCTGTGGCACAACATCGATCGCCGCTTCATCTCGTGGGGGGCCGCGGGCTGGCACATTTGCTTCGACGTCCTTGAGCGGCTCCTCGCGGCTGAGCCGATTGGACGCATCGTCGGCGCCGAGGCCATGAAGTTCGGCGGCTGGCAGAGATTGAACGCCGAGTACGCAAAGCAGTTCGGTATTGAAACGCCCAACTAGCCGCCTCAGGCGGCTCAAAAGTCGTGAATCGAGGGGATCGCAAAACAATGCACCGACCACGCTCGCGGAGGCGACCATGAATAATGCCACCCAACGTTCGATTTTTCGCTGGATTCACATCGTCTTTGCCATTCCGATACTCGGTTATATTTATAGTCCGTTTGAAAAACTTCCAAACTATGCCCCCGCAACTCGGTTTGTCTTCCTTCCTGTAATGGTCCTTTCGGGATTGTGGATGTGGAAAGGCCATGTCCTTCGACGACTTATTTCGAAAAGATCGGCCCAACAAGATGCTGCAGATAACCCCTAGCCGCCCGTGGTGACGAGGCAATAGGGGAATTGAACAAGCTGATTGCATCCGATCCCGACTTTGCCACCGGCTACGGTTACCGAGCCTGGACGCGTTGGCGTCAAGGGAATCAGGAGGCATTCATAGCGGACTTAGCGACGAGTCAGTTGAAGGGCGGACGCGCCGACGCAGCCGAGACCCTCCGCGCTGGATATGGTAAAGCGGGACTAAAAGGCGCGTGCTCAGCGATGATTGAGTTTTTGATGAAGAAATCGCGGACGGAATACGTGTCGCCCTACGGGATAGCGGTTTTCTACGCTGTGATGGGTGACCTTGACCATACCTTCGAATATCTGGAAAAGGCTTACAGGGAGCACTCGGGACGCATGGAATATATCAAGGATGAAGACGCCTTTGAGGGGCTGCGCTCTGATCCACGGTATGTAGATTTGCTGCGGCGGATGGGGTTGCCGCAATAGTTGTTAAGCGAGACATGACTGGTCCCGTGCCGCGTGATCAGTATCCTCACCTTCAGTTGACCAGTTCCTAAAACAGATGAGAGACGAGTAGGAAGCCTCCGCCTACTGCCAGAGCGTCTTCGGCGAGGGCTACGGCGAAGTCGGGCCAGCGCTGAGTGGTTACCAGGCGATGGCGCGCTTGGTATCCGGCAAACGCGCCGGCAATACCGCCGAGGGCACCCAGGATCGCTCCCGGGGCGATGGGTTGATGCGCCGACGCAAAGATCACGGAAGCCGAGAGGCCTCCCGTTACAATGCGGGCTACGAGACCGACCGGAACGGTGCGATTTGGGGTGGAAGGCAGCTTGTCGGCGACCAGTTCGGCAAGGGCCAACAGCGAGATGAAAACGGCGGTGCCGGTGGAGCTGAAGAATGCGAGGCGGGAGTTGCTGAGGTCGAGCCATCCCCAGTGCGCCGCCCAGCAGGTGGCAGCCAGCGCGGTTAAGGAGCGCAGGCCTGCGATGACTCCGATGCCAAATGCGCCGAGATAGAGAACAGCGGGGTTGAGGTTCATCTTCTGTTCACCTTCGTGTTGGCCTGCGGGACACTTTAGTCTTCTGCGAGTGTAAGTCAAGTCTTGGCGGCTATTTATCGAGACGCTGCAACGGCAGCCGTTGGCCGAAACAGAGCAACCGTTTAGCGCCCCTGCGCTTTGTCCCATTCGTGCCGGGTCTTCCGTTACATTCTCACGTCCATCGGGGATTGCTACCGTTAGCGCGCAGGTGAAGAAGGGGAAAGGCCTGGCCGCTAATATGTCAAACGCTGCGTCATCGAAATCGTCGTCATCGAACTCGTCATCTTCGAAATCGTTATCCTCAAAATCGTCGTCCTCGCAGGCGTCGCCGGCAACAGCGGCAAAATCTGGATTATCGAAATCGAGTAGCACCAAATCCGGATTCAAGCTGAAGATCCTTTATGGCGAAGGCGATGAGGATGTCGTCGCCGCCCACGCAGTTACCATTCAAAGCGCCGGACATCATGTGGACACCGCTGTCGGGCGCAAAGGTGTGGAAGAGGCGCTGCGGCGGGACGCGTTCGACCTGGTAGTGCTTGGTCCGACGTTGAGCAAGAACGACCGGCACCACCTGCCCTACATGGTCAAGAAATTCCATCAGGGGACACGCGTGCTGGTGATGCACACCGATGGGGAGCGGCATCCTTATGTGGATGCGAACCTCGAGACCGGGCGGAGCATCGATGCGCTGCTGGAGAAGATCAGTGGGATGCTGGCCGCGGGGCATGGGATTTCGCGGTAAAATACGCGGTCATTGAAAAAAGAGATTGGGAAGTCGGGCGGCCTTTGGCCGCCTTTTTAATTTGTAGAAGGTGCCTTCATATTCGATGTTCTGGCCCATGAGATGAGTGGCGGCCAGCATCAGAGCTGATAAGAATCTGAACAGTTAACGGTGGACAAAGTGCCGCAGCCCGGGATGGGTTTCAAGGTGGCACAAGCGAGATTGTCCCAGAAAAAACCTCTACAGTGGGAGATAGGGGCCGGTTTGTTGCTTGAGGGCACGGATACTCTCGCCCAATGTTCAGCAATTAATTATTCACGACTTTTTCGATGGCGGAGCGGAGGTCGTCGTAGGGCATGGCTCCGGGGTGGTAGAGCGCGACGTGGCCCGAGCGATTGAGTAGTACGAGGGTGGGCGTTGTGCTGGCGCCATAGGTATTGAAATTGGCTTTGCTCACTGGAACTGGCATGTCGAGCAGTCCGGAGTAATAGCGCTGGCGGACGGCGTCGATGTATGCCAGTTCTTTTTGAGGTGGCGCGTCATCACCTTGCGCGGCGTAGCCATAGAGTTGGGTTGGGCCGATCACTCGCAGTCCTTTTGATGCGAACTCATTCTTGAGGCGAGTAATGATGGGCGCCTCAAATTTGCAGTCACCGCACCAGTGGGCCCAGAAGAAAAGTAGTACCGGCGATCCTTGAAGCTGGGTTAGCGAGGGTGGCTTGGGTCCAATATATTTGGCGATGTGGAGCGGCGGAGCGGCTTTGCCCTCGAAGCTGAGCAGGTTGAAGTTTTTCTGCAGACGGGCGCGGATCGAAGTGCTTCCGTAATTGCGCAAAGCAGTTTCGAGGAGAGCGACGGCTTGGCTGCGATCACCCTGCGCGGCGAGCGCTTGAGATTCGACCTCAATGGCGGCACCGAGGGCGATGGGCAAGTGCGGTTCGGCATCCAGGGAGCGGTGCTTTAGCTGCTGGGCGATGAGAGTTTCAGTCTGGCGCGCATACGTGTCCGCCTGTTTGTACTGGCGCGCGGCAAGGGTGGCGCGTGCCATCCAGGACAGAGCTTCAAGATACTGGGGATCGGCACTGTGTTGAGAGCGGTAGGAGCGGAGAGTGGCTTCCGCGGCGCTGAAATTGTTATGGTCGAGCGCATCGCGGACATCTTCGATGACACCGGCGGATACGACCGTGGAGAGAGTCAGGATGAGAGCGAGGAAGCCGGAACGCATGTGTTCATGATGAAGGGAATTGGCGAAAGTTGCAAAGGCGGAATTGCAGATATGGCCATGTCGTCCGACGATCCGTCGATATGAACGGTTTAGGTAATTAACGAATCCCGTTGCACTGAAAGTAGTGCTACACCAGCTCCAGTGCAAAGCTCACCAAGCTATAGAAAATACGTTAGTTACTCTTGTACTCTGGAAATTAGTTGACGTGGAAGGTACAATGTAGCCGCGTTTGATCTTTGCGATTGTAAGCAGTTTCTCCGCTCCAAAGCGTGACCTGCCTTGCAGAAGTCTGCGAGTTCCAGCGCAAATACTTCAAGAAAAAAGGACTAAGCAACACAATGGAAACAGGAACAGTAAAGTGGTTTAACGATGCAAAGGGCTATGGGTTCATCAGCCGTCAGAACGGCGAGGATGTGTTCGTTCATTTCTCGGCGATTCAGGCAGCCGGATTCCGCAGCCTGCAAGAAGGTCAGCAGGTGCAGTTTGACGTGGTAAAAGGCCCGAAAGGGTGGCAAGCCGAGAACGTAAAGCCTGTCTAACTCCACGAGCGTTGAGAAACGCAAGGGGCGGCCGAAAGGTCGCCCTTAATTTTTTGATGTGGGATGACGAGGAAGGACGCGAGTGATGCCGGTGAAAGTTGGAGACATGGCCCCGGACTTCGATCTGCCGGCGGTGACGGGCGATCAGAAGTTCAGAGTGAAACTTAGTGATTTTCGGGGAAAGAAACATGTTGTGGTGGCATTTCATCCTCTGGACTGGACTCCGACTTGAGCAGCGCAGGTGCCGGCGTTTGACTCCAACCGGGAGAAGATGGCGGCACTCGATGCCCAGGTCGTGGACATCAGCGTAGATTCAATCCTCAGCCACCAAGCGTGGCAGAAAAAAGAAATTGGCGACGTCAAGCTGCCGCTGTGCTCGGATTTTTATCCACATGGCGAGGTGACACAGAAGTACGGCATCTTGCGCGAAGGGCCTCCGGTGCCGGGTATTTGTGAGCGGGCAGCGTTTATCGTGGATAAGAACGGGAAGATCGCGTTTGCCAAAGTCTATCCGCTGGATCAGTTGCCAAATATTGGGGAACTGCTGCGGGTTTTGGAACAGATAAATAGGTAGAACTGCGGTGGCTGGCGTAACGGCGATTTCTCGCCAACGATCGCTTGACAGGAGGAGGGCACCATGAATCGAGAATGGGCGCTGAAGGTTGTCCTGGTGTTGGTGGGATTGCTGTTTTCGGCTGGCATTTACCCCCTGGCGATGTCTTTATGGAAACTGAATAAGTCGGACTACGGCGATGACATGATGCTCAGCCTGTATTTCGCGCTTGGCATTTTCCTGCTGATGGCAGTACGTAATCCATCGGCGAATCGCAGCCTGATCGCCTTTGCAGCGTGGTCGAGCTTCGCTCACGGCGTGGTTATGGCCGTGCTGGCAGTTCATATTCCGAGCGAACGCGGAGGTCTGCTGGGCGCCGCGGCCGGGCTCGTTATCATCGGTGTAGCCCTGATCGCGCTGGCCCCGGCGAAGCAGCCAGGCGAGTGGCCATCCGCGGCCGGTGCGTAGGTTCGCACTCTGAAAAAACGACGACTCCGGCATCGCGTCCTACAACAAGCCAGGGCCGATTATGCGAAGCTGGGGATAACTCCTCTCTTGTGCCGCCTAACCGTTTAAATCAGACGTTTACCAACTGAGAATTCCTGATGAAGTTTCGAGGGTTCTATAGAGTGCCGCGTCGGCCGAGACGCGGCTTGGTGATCCCCTCAGTGAATGCCAAGTGCACAACCGTGGGGGCGTAGACCCGGCAGAATGCGCTTAATAGGATCGCGCTCAATGGAGTTTGTGTTGCCCAGGATGTTCCAGCCGGTGAAGACCATGATTAGATTTTCTTCCGGTACAACTTGCACAGTCTGCCCGCCGAATCCTAGCCCTGCAAACATCAACCGCTGTGGATTGCCATGGGGCAAAAGCCCCCACTGAAAGCCATATTTCCAGCCGTCGCCGGCATCTATGGCAGGCGTCAGCGATTGCTTCACCCAGTCTGCCGATACGATCTGCTTGCCGTCCCACACTCCGTTGTGGAGATACAGATATCCAATTTTTGCCAGGTCTTCCGCCCGTAGGAAAAGCCCGCCCTCCGTATCTGGCAATCCTTTTGGAGTAGGTTTCCAGTAGTAATGTTCAATGCCAAGCGGTGTGAACAAGTATTTTTGGCGTATTCCTCAATGTCCTGCCCGGTGTCTTTCTGGAAAATATACGCCAGCAACTCTGTGGCCCCGCTGCTGTAGGCAAACACTGTTCCCGGATCGTGCGCCATTGGCAAGTCGATCACGAATTGCACCCAGTCGTCGGTGGCCTCCATCAGGCTGGCTGCGTTCTTCGGGTCGTTATACGCGACATCCTCATTCCAATCCAGTCCAGTTGACATTGTCAGCACATCGCGAATCGTCATGCGACGCTTGCGCTCGTCCAGGTTCTTCACCGTTGAGTTGTTGAAATATTTAAGGACCGGAGTTTCCAGGCTCCCTTTGAAGTCCTTCCGGGTAATGGCAATGCCCAATGTCGCGCTGGTCACACTCTTCGACACCGATTGCATGCTGTGTTCGTCAGTCCCGTGATAGTACGGGGGCCAGGCCGGGTCGAAGTAATTGTAGGGGCCAGCGAGATGCGCGTTCAGCGGACCCTTCTCGTGGACTTCCTTCGCAAAGACCTTGCCGTAGTCATGCGAATACTTTCGTTGATACACAACCTCGCCGCAGCGAATGACCGTCATGCTGTCTACCAGCGGATATTTGCCGCTGGCAAGATCGGCATCGAACGCCGACAGCATTGCTTCATCAATCCCCATAGATTCCGGAGTCGCTTTCCGCCAACCCTTGGTCGGCCAATCGTCCGTACCCGACGCGGGTGAAAGTGCCCACGAAACCAAGAAAATTAGCGCGGAGAAAACGTATTTCATGCAAAACCTCACGACGGACAGGCTGTCCGCTGAAGGAGCTCCTTTCTACTACAAACGGACTCGAACGCAAAGAAGGGATCCTTTCGGGTCCCTGCCGGTGCAGACTGGAGAACAGATTGCAGCGGCGGAAATGCCGAAGACGATGTTCTCAGGCGGAGAATGTGGCAGGCTTTATGAAGGGGTTAGTACGAGCTCCGCCTTGCCCATGCGCTCAGCCCAAATCACAGCCCATAAAACGCGGCCAGCAGCAGTCCCGACGCGATACCAGCCAGAACGAGTGACCCGCTGACTTGCGGAGCACGATCAGAAGATCGCCTGCCATGCCGGGAGCCAGAAAACCAGCGCGCCCAGCAGAAACCTGCTGGCTACCTTGTGGAAGTGTTCGGTATCCTCGCCCCCCTCGGCGATGCGGTGGTATGGCGCTGGCGCGATCAGCAGGATGGTGCAGATCATGGTGGACAGCAGGCTGCCAAAATGAATCCATTGCGAGGATCGGGGAAGCTTCTCGAACCCCTGCGTAAATACGTTGGCCAACTGAAAGCCAAGCAGCGCCTGCGCTCCGGGAAGCGCCATCCGGCATTCGATCAGAACTATTTTGATTCTGTGTTCCAAGTCGGATGGCCTCTGTTCCCGTTGGCGCCGCCCTTCGTCCTGCAGTTCTCGTCTGACGTCCTCCTGCTTAACGCTTACGGAGAAAAACGAGAACGCGTACCACAAGGAGAGCGCAAGAGCGCTCCTATTGAGGCCATAATTGCGGGATGCGGCGCCCGCATGGCAACCGAGACCGGATAGAGGGCAAGGCCAATTCCAAGCGCAAAGGGAAGCAATCCCCAGTCGAGAATTCGGTTGGTGAAATCATGGACGCGGAGAGTTTCTTCCCCACGCTCAGCGATCTGGTGGAATGATGCCGGGGATGTCAGCCATCCCAGACCTGCGGTGAGGACCACAAGTCCGAGTGTCTGGACGATCTGCGCCTCGCGCGGCAAGCGATCGAATCCCGGCTCGAAATAAACCCGTGTAAGTGAATCGCAGAAGGACTTGGCCTCCCAGGAGCAGGATGCGGGTCTCGTTCAATACATTTTCGATTCTGTCTTTCAGTTGTGCCATGCAGGCGTTTTACCGCATTCCAGCCTTGATAAGTTTGCGCGCCTCCGCGGGCCCTTTGACGCCGAGAACGCGGTAGTCTTCTTTATCAAGATTGTGGTAATTCACGAAAAACTCTTTGAGTTCGTCCCAAAATGTCGGCCGAGGTCATGAATTTGTTTTATATCCTCAAAACTATGATTGGCTTGCTCAATAGCTACAATCCGGTCGTTACGCGTCTTCTTCCCATCCTCGATTTCTTCGCCTTCAATAACTCCGATTATCCTGCCTTTCAGTAAGCATCCCAGGAACGCGGGCTCATCCATCAGCACCAGGACATCGATAGGATCGCCGTCATCGGCTTCCGTGGATGGAATGAAGCCGAAGTCATAAGGAAATGCCTTTCGGAGTCTCAATCACTACCTGAAGCAGCTGCTTGTCCTCGGGATCGAGAGGTTTCAGGCGAAACGGGTTCGCCAGCCCTCCCTTTCCATTCTTGCCGTTCTTATCCTTGCCCATGTGTCCTCCATCTTGGAAAACAGCACAGTGGATGCGGGAAGGGAGGGATGGTTTGCTTGCCTAGGGAGGCTTCGCATCGAATATACGTTGTTACCCTGCAACGACTGTGCCGACGTGATCGCCGTGTGATACACCTACTGCTTGGACCTGAACTCCGCCATCATCATCTTCGTGGCTGGTGTGTTTGGGGGCGTGCTGAACGCCGTCGCCGGCGGCGGAAGCTTCGTCGCGTTTCCCGCATTGCTTTTCACCGGAGTGCCACCGATCGCGGCGAATGCCAGCAATACTGTGGCGCTGTGGGTCGGAACCACCGCCAGTGGCGGCGCATACCGCAGCCGTCTCAACATGTCGCGGCGCGTGATGGTGCCTCTCATTGTCACCAGCGTGGTCGGCGGGCTAATCGGCGCATATTTGCTGTTGAGGACACCGGCGCACACTTTCATGCGCCTCCTTCCCTGGCTCATGCTGGGGGCTACTCTGCTGTTTGCCTTCGGGAAACGGCTCAGTGGAAAACGTTCCTCAAGTCTGGCGAACGATGCTTCGACCGCCGCGCTTTGGGGAGCGTGTGTTTTCGAGCTAGTGGTGGCGATCTATGGCGGATACTTCGGGGGCGGCCTCGGCATTCTGAACCTGGCCATGCTGGCCGCGCTCGGCATGACTGACATTCATGCCATGAACGCGCTAAAGGTCGTGCTGGGCGCGGTGATCAATGGCGTGGCGGCGGTGGCTTTCATGGTGGCAGGCGCGGTGGTGTGGCCGCAAGCCTTGGTTATGACCATTGGCGCCTTGCTAGGAGGATACTTCGGAGCACATTACGCTCAGAAGATGCCGCAGGCGTGGATTCGGTGGTCCGTCATCCTGGTCGGCGCGGGGATGACGACGTATTTTTTTGTGAAGGCCTATTAGCGAATACATCGCTACTGCAGCGGCTCCGAGGTGTGCTCGTGCACTATCAGCCAGTTCCCGTTCACCTTTTCCCAAATTACCGTCCAGCGGATGGTCGCCATCTCGTGTTTGTTGCCAGCCTTCATCGTCGCGTCTTCTTTGACCGTAGACGTAGCCCAAACCAGGTCGCCGTGGGGATGAATCTGGACGTCATCATTAACGGTGAATTTCGCGCTCTTGAAGCCCGCCAGCACTTTTACGACGCCGGTCTGGTACTCTTCCCAACTGTTGTACTTGAGCGGTGCGATATCGAAAAAAGGGTGATCGCCCTTGGCGTAGTACTGCGCCACATTCGAGGGATCAAGGGTGGACCAGCCATCCCATATTTTCTGCATCAGGGCTTTGTCGGGGAGGGGCCCGCTGGCCGCGTTGGCTTTCCGTCCAGATTTTTTGTGCTGGGCAAAACTGGACAGGCAAAGTGCGATTAGGCAAATCAGAACGGTGAAAAAGCGTTTGCGCATTGGCTTCCTCCGGATTCGGGGGGAGATTGTCGCATAAAATTTGCCACGGAGCCACTGAGACACGGAGAAGAATACTTCATTAATTCATGGACCATGGCCAGGGATAGTGCTGGGCGCCCTGGGTGTGCCACTGTTTTCTTCAAGCAGTTCACTGTGATTCAAAGCCTCTGTGGCACGTGGTACTGTCTTAACACAGTGTTAATAAGACACTACCGTGGCACGTCATCTGGTTGACCAGGTTTGGCGGCGCGCGATAGAATGACGAGGTTTGCCTGTATCTGCGGATACCGTTCTGGTGCCGCCCGCATTCTCGGACCGCGTTTTTCGGAAGTGGAGCCGCTGCGGAAAGAGCAAGCACAGGAAACTTGCAATTTTTCTGGCCGCGCCATGTACGCGGTAGAGTTGATGGAGGCATAGGTATGTACGCGGTCATCCGCGCCGGTGGCAAGCAGTACCGGGTGGCGCCCGGCGATGTGATTCGAGTAGAAAAAACGGGCACTGCTGCGAACGGTACCATCGAATTTGGCGACGTGTTGGCCGTAGCCGGCAGCGAGGGTGAGATCACCCGGCCGCAATCGGAAGCGCGCGTGGTCGGCCAGGTGGTGGAAGAAGGCCGACACGAGAAAATTCTGGTTTTCCATTACAAGCGCAAGAAGCAGTACAAGCGCCTGCGGGGACATCGTCAGCCGTTCACCGCGGTGCGTATCACCGAGATTGCGTTTGACGGCCAGTCCTTCACCGCCCCCGCGTTGGAAAAGAAAGTAGCGAAGCCCAAGAAGGCCGCGCCAGCGACAGAAGCAGGGGAAGAGAAGAAGGTCGAGGCGAAGACACACAAAGCGGCCGCCAAGCATCACAAGCAAGCGGCAAAGAAATCGGCAGGCAAGAAATCAACACCGAAGAAAAAGAAGTAACTTTTCGACTCGGCGATCGAGAGTAGAGATTGAGTTATGGCCCATAAAAAAGGATTAGGCAGTTCACGAAACGGACGTGATTCCAACGCACAACGATTGGGATTCAAGGCATTCGGCGGACAAGTTGTGCCGGGTGGAACCATCATCGTCCGGCAGCGCGGTACCAGGGTGAAGCCCGGGCTGAATGTTGGCCGCGGCAAAGATGACACTCTCTTCGCGAAGGTCAGCGGCCGCATCAAATTTCTGAATAAGGGCGCGATGGGCAAGTTCGTAATGATCGAGTCGCTGGAAACCGCGAAAGGGTAACGTTTATCACGCTCCTGCGCTCAGGCTGCTAGCGGTTCCTCGCCCGAAGATTGGGTGCTCTCGCATTTCTCTCCCGACAGCAGTGGCTGAGATGTTCTGAGTACATAGTCCAGCCAGGCTCCTGCCATGGCTGATGTGAGCACAGCTACCAAAACCAGCGTGGTGGAGAAGCGCGCATTGATAATTGCCGCTTGGCTGATCGGTAGGGTTCGGGCCAAAATGACCGACGAAGGCATTGTTCCACACAAGTAAGACTATGTTCATTGACGAAGCGAGAATTCGGGTCAAAGCAGGCGACGGCGGCAATGGCTGCGTCGCTTTTCGGCGTGAAAAGTTTGTTCCCCGCGGCGGCCCCTCCGGTGGGGATGGCGGTAAAGGCGGGGATGTGATCATGGAATCCAGTGAGCGCCACAACACCCTGGTGCACTTCCGCTTCAATCCGGAATACAAAGCGGATCGGGGACGCCATGGCGAAGGCTCGAATCGCACTGGACGCGAAGGCGTTGACGTGGTGCTCAAGGTTCCGGTAGGAACAATTGTTTATGACGACGCCACCGGAGAGAAGGTTTACGACTTCTCCCGTCCGGATGAGCGGATCGTAATCGCTCATGGCGGACGTGGTGGGCGCGGCAATGCGCGGTTTGCTACGTCGGTTCATCAGGCCCCGCGCGAGCACGAAGATGGTCAGCCGGGTGAGGAGCGGAGTTTCCGCTTGGAACTGAAGCTGCTTGCCGATGTGGGATTGGTGGGATTTCCGAATGTGGGCAAGTCCACGCTGATCTCGCGAATTTCAGCGGCGCGGCCGAAAATTGCGGATTATCCGTTTACGACGCTACAGCCAAACCTGGGAGTAGTCGTGGTCGGCCAGTTGCCGGACGAGCAGAGTTTTCTGGTGGCTGATATTCCGGGTCTCATTGAAGGGGCACACAGCGGCGCCGGGCTGGGGACGCAGTTCTTACGTCACATCGAACGCACACGGCTCCTGCTACATCTGATTGACGTTTCTGACGCCAGTGGGCGTCCGGATCCAAGTCAGGATGTTGAAGTGATCCGGAACGAGCTAAAGAGCTTCGGCGCAGGGTTGGAAGGCAAGCCCGTGATCATGGTCGCATCCAAGATCGATGTGGCCAATAAAGACAAGCTGGACAAGCTGCAACGCTACTGCAAGAAGCACGCGCTTGAGCTGTATCCGATTTCGGCCGTCACCGGCAAAGGTCTGGAAGAATTAAAGTGGGCGATGGCAAAGAAAGTGAGAGAGCTACGCGAGCCTGAACTCGAGAGCGCTGCAGCGAGCCGTCCGGCAGAACAGTCTCAGCAAAAGCGCTAAACTAGTCTTCCGCATCCGAGACGCCTGCCGCAGCGGGTTTGACGCTCTCGACAAACGTTCCCAGCTATGCCTGTGGCAGTTGTGAGCCGTGCTGGAAGTGATACTGCAAAATCTTCGCCGCTAAGGCTGGGCTTACTGACTCACCCGCTTCGACCGAGCGCACCACCTCGCCGCGGCAGACTACTTCGGTTGCGGCGAGCCCGGCAATCTCGACCGGCAGCACCAGGTTGATTTCCAATTTCGCATTGGGCTGAAGCATTTCTTCGGCGCGGAACAGCAAACCGGAGCGGCTTATATTTTCCGTCGTTCCCTTGCGCCAGTCTTCCTGGCCCAGCGGGCGATAACGGAGAGGGAGTTGAAGATTGAAGCGCTGAGCACGAAAAGTGGTTTTTGTCTTGCCTGGTTCAGCACTGCGAGCAGACATGGTGACCTCCGAGGGGAGCGATGCGGAATCGAGCACCTCGCGCGCTTTGTTCTTGAGCGCGGGGAGGGTAAAGGGTTTTTGGAGCAGGTTGATGCCTGCGTCTAGCGTGCCGTTGTGGCCAATCGCGTTCTCCGTGTAACCGGACATGAAAAGAATTTTTGTGGTAGGACGGAGGGAAGCAATTCGTTGCGCCAGTTCGCGTCCGTTCATGCCCGGCATGATGACGTCGGTCAGCAGCAGGTGGATGGGGCCCGCGTGGGCAACTGCTAGGCGAATCGCAGCGGCCCCGCCTGACGCCTCGAGGACTACGTACCCCTGATTTTCCAAATACTGGCGAACCAGGCGGCGCAGGTTGGATTCGTCTTCCACGACGAGAATCGTTTCGAGGCCCCTCTCCGGTTGCGAAGCCGCGGCCGCTGCTTGCAGCGGCGCTTGTTCACCGGCTTCAGTGGCGAGCGGAAGATATATTTTGAAAGTAGTGCCCTTGTCAGGCTCAGTCTCGACCCAGATGTAGCCTCCGCTCTGCTTGATGATTCCATAAACGGTGGAGAGCCCGAGTCCGGTACCCTTCGGGCCCTTGGTGGTGAAGAATGGCTCGAAAATGTGAGACTGGGTTTCGGCGTCCATGCCGGAGCCGGTGTCGTGGATCGCGAGCATGACGTACTCGCCGGGCTTCACCGGATCGTGGAAACGCGCGTAGTTTTCGTCGAGAGTGGCATTAGCGGTTTGTATTGTGAGTTTTCCGCCTTGAGGCATGGCGTCGCGTGCGTTCACGGCGAGGTTCATGATTACTTGCTCGATCTGCCCGGGATCGGCTTTTACAGCACCCAAATCCGCGCCGGGGACCATCTCAAGGTCAATGTCTTCGCCAATCACACGGTTCAACATCTTGAGGTTTTCTGTGACTATGGCGTTGAGGTCGATGATCTTGGGAGCCAGCATTTGCTTCCGGCTGAAGGCGAGGAGCTGACGAGTGAGCGAAGTGGCGCGCTGGGCAGCGTTGGCGATCTCCTGTGCCGGAGCGCGCAGCGGGGCATCGTGGGCGAGTCGCTCCAGCAGGAACTCGGAGTATCCGGAGATCACCATGAGCAGATTGTTGAAATCGTGTGCAATTCCGCCCGCGAGGCGCCCGATGGCTTCCATTTTTTGGGCCTGACGAAGCTGCTGTTCGAGGGCGCGACGCTCAGTGACGTCCTCGGTGAAGAGCTCGTATGAGGTTGTATTGTGTTCGCCAGAGATAGTGCGGCCGGAAATGCGAACTACGGTTGGGGAGCCGTCCTTGCGGAGCCATTCGGCAGCGAGCCCGTTAAACTCCTTCAGCGAACGAAAATAGTCTGCCAGCTGGAACCACTGCTGAGCGTCGGCATAAAGCGTACCCAGATGGCGGCCGACGAGCTCACTGGCATCGCTATAGCCCAGGATTGAAATGAACGCCGGATTGACGTCGAGCATGGTGCCGGCGGCGTCGCAGCGGGCGATGCCATAGGGAGCATTGGTAACGAGGGAGCGGAAATTAATTTCCGAGCGGCGAAGACTTTCCTGAGCAGCGCGCAAAGCAGCGTTGAACCAGCAGATGAGCAGGGCCACACACACGAAAAGCGTCAGTTGAAGGACCGCAGTACGATATTCGCCGGAGGTGTGATCGCCGGTGAGAGAGAAGTAGGCGGTGACGGTGAGGGCGAAGGAAGTGGCCACCAAGCCGGGTTTCCATCCGCCGTACCATGCGCTGACCATGACGGCCACTGCAAAGACCGCCAGGCGACCTTCGACGACGTTGGCGAAGAGCAGCGCTGGGATCAGCGCCAGGGTGGTGCTAAGTACCGCCACCCCGTAGCGCAAGATCGGCGCCCGGGCAGGAGGGACGTAGCGTGTGCGAAGAAGGGGGAGGTTCAATCGCATACGAGTCAATCCTATTGCTGCAATAAGAAATCAGCGAGTTACGGTAGTTCATTGGGTGAATGCCCAATTGACCGACGTCATAGGGACGAAGGCTCTGGGCAAGGCTTTTGGGCGAAACGTCGGGGCGCAGCGACATCCATATCATGCCGGCCTGTGGAAGCTACGATCTTCGGCAGAGAAGGAACAAAGACTTGCAACAGCCGGAAGAAACCATGAAACTAACCAGCAGTCCGGAACAAAACACATGAACATCGGATTATTTGGGGGAACATTTGATCCGATGCATCGCGGTCACCTGGCATTGGCGGAGGCTGCGCGAGCGCGGTACGAACTCAAGCTGATTTATTTCGTTCCGGCAAATATTTCTCCACACAAGCAGCAGCCAGTGGCGTCCTATATGCACCGTTACGCAATGGTGGTGCTGGCGACGGCGGCGGAGAAATCATTCATACCGTCGCTGCTCGAAGCGCCGGGTGAGGACGCAAGCAGTGCAGAGGCACTTAGTGAGCGGCTAAAGCGGAAGGCGCAGAAGGAAAGCAAATCGCCGGCCGGAGCCAGTTATTCAATCGACACAGTACACAAGTTTAAGAAGACGCTAAGGAAGAGTGACAAACTTTTTTTTCTGATAGGGATTGATGCATTCCGCGAAATTGCCAAGTGGCACGAACCGCAAGCACTATTCCGAGAATGCGAGTTCATCGTGGCCAGCCGCCCAGGCTATTCGCTGGCGGACGTTGCCGATGCGCTTCCCGAAACTCTGCGTCCCGCGGACGCCGTGACCCATCCTTTCCGCAAACAGGCAGCCACTGGAGACCTTGTACTGCCTGGAGTGACGATTCACCTGCTGGAAGGAGTGCACCAAAACATCTCGGCAACCTCGATTCGCGAGGCTGCGTCCAAGGGCAAGCCGCTGGGGAAGTTTCTCGATCCAGCGGTGGCGGAGTACATCAGGAAAATGGGATTGTATCGGGATAGACATTGAGGGAGTCACGAAGGCTTGAGATCCGCAGCCACGGCGCGTTCCGAAAGGCTACAATGGCAAGTGACTACCACTTACTAACCTCTGCATGAAGAAGAACGATCTGAAGCGACAGGTATCTGAGGCAATTAACGCCTGCCAGGAAAAGAAAGCCGAAGAGATCAGCATTCTGGAACTGGAGAAGGCTTCCGGAGCATTTACCGATTATTTCGTGGTATGCAGCGGGACAAACCCGCGACAAATTCAGGCCATTGCGGATGAAGTGGAACAGCGACTGAAAAAGACAGGTTTATATCCCACACACGTCGAGGGCTACAAACAGGCCGACTGGGTGCTGCTCGATTACGTAGATTTCGTCGTGCACGTGTTTTCGGAAAAGGCGAGGAAGTATTACGATTTGGAGCGGCTGTGGAAATCGGCCAAGCGGAGGGAGCCGGGTGAAATTACGGGGGCACCCAAGCGGAAACGAATCGCCCTGGCCAATGGCAGACGGAAGCGGGCTTAAACCTCAAGAACTTTAACCCCGAAGGACGCAAAGTATCACAAAGGCAATTCGAGATTCCTAACAGGCCCTGCATTTCTGCATGATGCCAACCGAAGATTCCAAGCCGCAGTGGGGAGCCTCCTACCGGCTGATCGCGGCGGAAAAATGGAAGGCAAAATCTGCCGCCATGGGCCGAGCCGCCACCGAGGCACTAGTCGAATACGCTGGACCCCAGCCAGGAATGAATATTCTGGATTTAGCGACTGGCACCGGAGAACCGGGCATCAGCCTGGCCGGGATCGTGGGTCCCGAAGGACGCGTCACCGCAGTTGATCTAAGCGCAGAACTTCTGGAGATCGCGCTACAGAGAGCACGGCAGCGAGAGCTGAGTAATTTCATCGCTCGGCAAGCCGATGCCGAAGCCCTGCCATTTCCTGAAAATAGTTTTGATCTCGCGACCTGTCGCTTCGGCGTGATGTTTTTCGTGGACACCAACAAAGCGCTGAAAGAAGTTCGTCGCGTGCTCCGACCGGAGGCACGCGCCTGTTTTCTGGCGTGGGGACCGTTTGAGCAGCCGTACTGGTCCAGCAGCATGGGCGTAGTGGTGAAGCACGCAGGTGGTCCGGCAATCGCAGCGGCATCCGAGAGTCCTTTCAAGTTTGCCGCTGCCGGGACTCTTTCGACGGCATTGCGCGAAAGTGGATTCGTGGATGTAAAAGAGGAGACACGTACTGTTTGCTGGAGCTGGCCGGGATCCGTGGAAGAAGTTTGGGAGTATTTACAGTCGGTTTCGGTGCCTTTTCGGCCCCTATTAGGGCGGGTACCCTCGGACAAATGGGACGAGGTGAACGCTGACGTGTATGCGGCGATGCGCAAGTACTGTCGTGGGGAGGCGGTCGATTTCGGGGCGGTAGTTGTGTTGGCTTCAGGCAAGAAGCCTTAACCACAGAGGACACAAAGGTAAGTCGAAATCTCCCGTGGAAACAATCTGTGGTTAAATCGGCTGGTGAAGATCAAGGTTGCCTGGGTAGGGAGAACGAAAGACGCAGCCATCCAAGCGTTGACAAAGGACTATTTAAAGCGGATTTCGCGGTACGCGGAGGTCGAAGGCGTAGTCGTTGCTGACGAGGCGACGCTGCTGAGGTTGACGCAGAGGAGCGGGATGCGCCCGGCACACACTTTGATCCTGCTCGACGGAAGCGGCAAGCAGCTTTCATCTGAGGAATTCGCAAGTTTGCTAAGAAATCAGCAGGAACGCAACGGGCAACCGCTGTTGTTTGCAATCGGGCCGGCGGATGGTTTTAGTGAGGAAACGAGAAAGAGCGCGGCAGTCAAAATTTCACTTGGCAAAATGACCCTGGCACACGAGTTAGCCCGAGTCGTGCTCCTGGAACAACTGTATCGTGCATTTACGATTCTTAAAGGGCATCCCTATCATTGGGGACACTAGATCTGAGTCATTTAAGCCAAATTAAACTGCGCCTTCGTGATATGTTCGAAAGTAATCTGGCCACTTAGAGCGAAGCAAAGGAATCGCCACTTCGAATTTCTCTATAGGACGGACCATGAAAAATCCGTATGAAGTGCTCCGGGTCAAAGAACAGCAGATCCAGAAGGTAAAGAAAGAGATTGAAGCGTTGCGAATTGCAGCCCGCCTTTTGGGAGCAGAAGAGTCTGGGTCGGGCGCGGAAGAAAAGACAAATTTGCGGGAGCTGGTGGAAATGCCGTAGCAGCCATCGGTCGAATGGCTACAAGGACGAGAGCTTAAGAGTTCCTATCTTGTCACTGTTGCCTGATAGCTAATCGTCTGCCAGTGGCCTCCGCGGTGAATCCATACTCGAGTGAAGCGGTAAGGCCCATTAAACTCTTCGCCCAGATCCCTACCTTTTACGTCAGCCCGCGCCGTCACAATTGCGGTGTTGCCGAAGACGCGCACTACCATCTCGCTGACATCAATTGAGTCGTAGCGCAGCTGGCCGCTCCTGCGAGCTGCGATGGTTTCGGATTTTGTGATTACCTGTCCCAGCGGCGTGATGGCGACGTAGTCATCTGCCAGTGTGCGCTCGGCGAAAGCAGCATCGCGGTGAACCGAGGCATCTTTCGCCTGGCGCTCCAATTCCAGTATCTGGCGGATGATTTCCTGATCATAAACGCCACTGGAGTTGGCCTGCGGCGAAGCCTTGCCTTGTTTTTGAATAGCGGTAGCCGATAAGGAAAGACAAAGCATTGGTATCAACATCAACACTGGGAGCCTGTTGCGTTCCACGACGGAGACCTCACACTGGCCAAGAGATCAGACACTCGTCCATTGGATGTTTACGGGGGACCGCCCGCACCGGTTCCACGAAAATTTAGTGACCACTTGCGTTAATCTCTGAAAAACGCATTTGGGGATTCGTTTTTAGCCCGCATTAGTGACACGAGAGTCAGTTTTCGCTGGAAACCGCTCGAACGCGTACAATCAAGACTCTTTTATGCAGGACGTGCGTCGCGGTCTGATCATTGTCAACACTGGTCCGGGCAAGGGCAAAACAACTGCCGCTATGGGAACGGCGCTGCGGGCCGTGGGACAGGGCATGCGTGTGCTCATGCTGCAGTTTTTGAAAGGCTCGTGGCACTATGGCGAACTGGATGCGGTAAAAGCGTTCGGCGATAAATTCGTCATGAAGCAGATGGGTCGCGGCTTCGTGAAGGTGGGCGCGGAAAAGCCTGATCCGGAAGACGTGCGCATGGTGGAAGAGGCCTGGAACGAGAGCAAGAAAGCGATACAGTCGGGCGAATGGGACCTGGTGATCCTGGACGAAATTAACTATGCCGTCAGCTACGGCATGCTTGATCCGGCGAAAGTGGTGGAGAGCTTGAAGAATAAGCCGGAGATGGTGCACGTTATATTGACGGGGCGGAATGCGCATCCGACAATAGTCGAGTTTGCCGACACGGTGACGGAGATGCGCCAAGTGAAACATGCGTATGAGAAAGGCGTTATGGCCCAGCGAGGGATCGAATATTGACGGAATTGGGTAATTTAGTAATTGAGTAATTTAGCAATTGAAGGGCAAATTCAGCGGGCTCCAAACCGACTTGATCTTAAATTACTCAATTACTCAATTACCCAATTACAAATTCTCGTGACTTGGTTTAAGCGACAGTCCGGCGAACTGGACACCTCAGGGGAGCGCAAGGTGCGCACCGAGGGGTTATGGGTAAAGTGTGACCAGTGCCGACAGATCATCTGGAAAAAGGATCTTGAGGACAATCTCAACGTTTGTCCGAAGTGCGACCGGCACTTCCGCATTGATGCGCGCACCCGACTGTCGCAATTGCTGGATGAGAATGAATATGACGTCTTCGACTCGAATCTGTCTTCGACCGACCCGCTGAAGTTTGTAGACCTGAAAGCCTACAAGTCGCGTCTGCATCAGGCGCAGGAGGAAACGGGCCTACAAGATGCGATTATCAATGCCCAAGGCAAGCTGAACGGGCGCTCGATCATTGTTAGCGCCATGGAGTACTCGTTCATCGGAGGGAGTATGGGCGCGGTGGTGGGAGAAGCGATCACGCGGGCGATTGAACGCGCTACGGAAACCCGCATGCCGATTGTGATCGTATCCGCGTCGGGCGGTGCCCGCATGATGGAGGGCGTGATCAGCCTGATGCAGTTGGCGAAAATATCAGCAGCGCTGGCGCGACTGGATGAAGCGCGGGTACCGTATATTTCTGTGCTCACCGATCCGACCACAGGTGGAGTGACGGCATCATTTGCGATGTTGGGCGATCTGAATATTGCGGAGCCAGGAGCGTTGATCGGCTTCGCTGGGCCGCGCGTGATCGAGCAGACCATCCGCCAGAAGCTGCCACAAGGTTTTCAGCGGGCTGAGTTCTTACTGGAGCATGGCATGCTGGATGCGGTGGTGCCCCGCAAACAGCTCAAGCCTTATATCGCGCGGGCGCTGGAATTTATGCAGCAGCCATCGGACGGGAGTCGCCGGTCCTCGGCCTGACCTGTACGAACGTGCGTTTAAACCTCCTTATAATACTTTCCGATGGCCTGATCTCGAAAATGCAGCGTTGAAGCTGCTAACCTAGAACTTTGACTGATGACTAGCTATGTCTTATGAAACTGCCATAGCGAATATGTATTCACTGGGGCACGAGTTGTCGCAGACGCCGTCGAACAAGTTCGATCTGGCGCACATGCGAGTGCTCCTGGGGGCTCTGGGGAACCCGCAAGAGCGTTTTCCAGGTGTGCTGATCGCCGGTACAAATGGGAAGGGTTCGACAGCCGCGACGCTAGCTTCGATTCTGGTTGCCTCGGGCTTAGAAACGGGGTTGTATACATCGCCGCATCTGGTGCGGATCAATGAGCGCATTCGCGTAAACCATGAGGAAATCAGTGACGACGATTTCTGCGCGCTGCATGACTTGGTGGAGCGCACGGCAGAGCGCTTAGGCAGTCAAGGGGAATTGCCTTGGCATCCCAGTTTTTTTGAGATGCTGACAGCGATAGCCTTCGAGCATTTTACCCGCGCGAACGTGGATATTGCTGTGCTGGAAGTTGGCATGGGTGGGCGTTTGGATGCAACCAACGTGATCGAGCCGAAGGTTAGTGTCATCACCGATATTTCTCTGGATCATCAGAAATATCTGGGCAATACGGTGAGTGAGATTGCGCGCGAGAAGGCCGGGATTATACGGCGAGGGAGATTGGTGGTGACGCTTCCGCAGCACCCTGCTGCGAACGATGTGATTGGGAATGTGATTCTGGAACTGGGAGCAACGGGGGTTAGCGCGGTGCTATATGTGCCGCCGGTGTCGCCAGCTAGTGAACAGTATTTCGGAGCGAACCAAGACTCGAAGGCGTCAGATGCCGCGGGTTATGTCTCGCGGTATCCGTTGCTGGTGATGGGTGAACAGATTGAAGTTGTGACGCCGCTGGTGGGACGACATCAGTTACGAAATGTTGCGCTGGCGATTGCTGCGGCAGAAGAATTGGGAAAGCAAGGGGTACGAGGGATCACGCCGAACTCCATCGAGCGCGGGATTCGTGAGACCCGCTGGCCGGGTCGCTTTCAGGCAGTTCCGGCGGCTGACGATGCACCAGAATTTGTATTCGACGTGGCGCATAATCCGGCGGGGGCGTGGGCGCTGCGGTCAACGCTTTCGGCAATTTACGAAGGCCGACCGTTTATTTTTATTTTCGGCGCCATGCGCGACAAGGCGATTGCGGAGATGGCAGAAATTCTATTCCCTCTGGCGGAACGGGTGATTGCGACCCAGGCCGAGAACCCGCGATCGGCGACCCCAGAAGAGATCCGGCAAGCTGCCAGGCGACTGACGATTGACATCGAAGAGGCTCCGGACGTGGCTGCCGCGCTGGCTCGGGCGCGTGCCTTGGCACCGCCCAAGGGCGTGGTGGTGGTTACGGGTTCGATTTACATTGTTGGAGAAGCCATGCGCCTGCTAGGCGCGGGCATCTGGCAGAAAGTGCCGTTGCGAAAGACAACGCAGTTTTGAAACACGCCGTTTTGAATACTTCAAGCGAACTTGATAGCAATCCGGATAGCCCACAACCGTCAAGGGAGCGAATCGAGCGGATCGCGGCGGCAGTACCGGCTGGCAAATACGGCTGGCCGAGTCGGCTGCGATCCTACTTTATTTTCGATCTGTTGATCTGGTTGTACACGATTGTTCTCGGCATCGTGTCTTTGCCGTCTTCATTATTTGACCCCAGCGGCAGAATTCAGCACGGGTTCGCACGTCTGTGGTCGTGGCTGATCATGAAAACGATTTTGTCGCCGGTAAAAGTCAGCGGATTGGAGAAGATCGCCACCTCGAAGGCGCAGGTTTACGCAGTGAGTCACGCTTCGGCTCTGGACATTCCAGTTCTCTATGTCTACCTGCCATTTCAATTCCGCATCGTGTTCAAGAAAGAATTGCTTTCCTACCCGATTGTTGGATGGCATCTGAAGCGGTCGGGGCAGGTGTGCATTAACCAGCAGAATCCAGCGGCATCGATTGGCAGCATTCGTTCGGCGCTAAAGACGCTGAAGGGCGGAATGCCGCTGGTGATTTTTCCCGAGGGTGGACGCACGCCCGATGGACAGGTCAAGCCATTTTTGCCGGGGGCGTTCTTTCTTGCTATCAAGGCACAGGTGGACGTCGTTCCAGTAGCGCTGGTCGGAACCTATGAGCTTCTGCCGATGAACACCTACCACATCAAACCGCGTCCGCTGGAGATGCGGGTGGGAGCGCCCATCTCGACTGCGGGTCTGAAGGGGCATGACATCGAGGTATTGTCAGCGAAGGTGCAGAAGGCGGTGGAGGAGCTGTATTGGGGCTCCTCTGGGACATCATTTTCCGCGCAGGGCTGATTTCCTCTCTATGCGATTGCCAGCTCAAGTCCTTCCGCAAGGAACTCGGAGGCCGTGTACTCGAGGTGGAGAACCCGTCTCGCGGCGTCTACTCGGGACTTCGAGGACGAGTGAACGATAAGGGGTCGCATCGCCAAAATCCCGCCGCGCCGAACAACACAGTCAAAGGGAGCTATGCAGTTTGCGAGATTGTGGATCTCGTCATCACTCAGTACGCCCAGCATGTGAGTCCCAGGCAACACGCGGAGGGGGCCATTGTGTGGCGTTGAATCGTCCAAATGAACGCGCAGAGCAACTATCTTTGAGAGCGCGCAAGCGGGAGCGTGGGCATACACGACACCTTCCTTCACCGACCACGGTCCCCAACCAGGCACGTTCCGCCGCTTGCGAAGGGGCAAGGCCGTGTCCTGGTGCCATACTACCCGCCAGTTTGCCGTTGGTGATTTGTCGAAAACGGTTGCGCGAAAGGGCAAAGCCCTGTCATTCAATAACTTGCTCGCCACATGCAGCAATCGGGGGTCCTGAGCTAAAGCTGCGATCTCCGGATGCTTGAGACCGTGCCGCAATCCGGCTCTTGTGCGAACAAGGTTGAGTCTGTTGAGATTTTCGATCAGGTTCTTGACTTCTTCATCAGCAAAAACATTTGGAATGATCGCAAATCCGTGCTCTGCAACGGCGTTCCCGCAGACCATGGTACCCCTCTCGCGCCAATTCTATCGGGCGCAGACAATATGGACTAGGCAGCCCAGATTTAAACAGAATGGCCTAGCGTTTTGTTCGGGTCCGTTTGACCCTCTTCTTGGGCTTCACTAAACTGAAACGATTCAGCAGGGTACAGGCTTCAGACTATGCCAGACAGCATTCATGTGAAACTGCCCGACGGGAGCGAAAAGGAAGTCCCCACCGGGACCACCCCCCTCGAGGTAGCCAAGTCCATCAGCCCGCGATTGGCGGATGCTGCAATTGTTGCGAAGACCAATGGCGATCTGATCGATCTTACCCGGCCTCTGGAAAAAGATGCTGAGCTGCGCATTCTAACTGATCGCGATCCGGAAGCGCTTCAAGTCTACCGCCATTCGTCTGCCCACTTGCTCGCGGCCGCTGTGGTGGAACTGTTCCCCGAGACCAAGCTAGGGCACGGCCCCCCGACCGATAGTGGATTCTTTTACGACTTCTACCGTCCGACTCCGTTCACTCCCGAGGACCTGGAGAAGATCGAAAAGAAGATGCAGGAGTTGGTGCAGCAGAATATTCCTTACGCTCGTGAGTTTCTCCCGCGCGACAAGGGCCTGGAGGAGTTCAAAAAAGAAGGCGACTTCATGAAGTGCCACTTCATTGAGCAATTCACCAAGCCCGATGAAAAGATTTCGATTTACCGCACTGGCAAATTCACCGACTTCTGTCGCGGACCGCACATTCCATCTACGGGCAAGATCAAGGCGTTCAAGCTGCTGAATATCGCCGGCGCCTATTGGCTGGGCGATGAGAAGAATGCCCAACTGCAGCGCATTTACGGGACTTCCTTTTTTTCTAAGAAGCAGCTCGACGAGTACCTGCACAACATTGAAGAAGCCAAGAGGCGCGATCATCGCGTGCTAGGGCAGCAGCTCGATTTGTTCTCCATCCAAGAGTTGGCGGGGCCGGGGCTAATCTTCTGGCATCCCAAGGGCGGGATCATTCGCAAAGAAATGGAAGATTGGATGCGTGCGGAGTACATCAAGCGCGGCTACTCGCTGGTGTATACGCCGCATGTGGCGCGACGCCAATTGTGGCAGACTTCCGGGCATGAGGGCTACTACGCGCAGAACATGTTCGACGTCATGGAACTCGATGATGCGGAATACCGCATGAAACCCATGAACTGCCCGTTTCACATCCTGATCTATAAGGACTCGCTGAAGTCGTATCGTGATCTGCCGGTTCGTTTGGGCGAGTTGGGTACCGTCTATCGCTACGAGCGCTCGGGTGTGATGCATGGCTTGCTGCGGGTGCGAGGTTTTACGCAGGACGATGCCCATATTTTCTGCACTCCAAGCCAGATCGAAGACGAAATCGTAGGGTGCCTAGACTTTGCGCTGGATGTGCTCAAGGATTTTGGCTTCGACAAATTCGAAGTCGAGCTTTCCACCTGGGACCCGAAAGACCGCAAGAATTTTTTGGGGACTGAGCAGCAATGGCAGCTAGCCAATCGCTCCCTCGAGAACGCGTTGAAGCGGCGCAATATCGAGTATAAGGTGATGCCGGGCGAGGCTGCGTTCTACGGGGCGAAGATCGACGTAAAACTGGTGGATGCAATTGGACGCCCGTGGCAGCTATGCACCGTCCAGTTTGACTTCAATCTTCCGGAACGGTTTCAGTTGGAGTACGTGGCTGAAGATGGCTCACGCAAACAGCCGTTAATGGTGCATCGTGCGCTGTACGGGTCGGTGGAGCGTTTCTTTGGGGTGCTGATCGAGCACTATGCGGGAGCGTTTCCGGTTTGGTTATCGCCAGTGCAGGTGGCGATGATTCCTATCAGCGAACGGCACAAAGAATACGCCGAGAAAATCGCCGCACAACTCAAAGAGGCCGGCGTACGCGTACACGTGGACGCTCGCAATGAGAAAATGAACGCCAAAATCCGCGAGCACGCCATGCAGAAAGTGCCATTCCTCGTCGTAGTTGGGGATAAAGAAGCGGAAGCGGGCAGGGTGAATGTCCGTACGCGGGGGAAAGAAAAGACGGAGGATATGCTGGCGGCGGAGTTTGTGGAGAAGGTCAAAGGGTTGATCGCGGAGAAAAGCGCGGGGTTGTAGGTTCGCAGGCACTTCGAGGCGACGTCTTCACATGCTGTGTGGTTGTAATATGTTCTCGTGCATGAGTTGACGCATAAAGTGCTGGATTACATCCAGCGGCACGAATTGCTCAAGCCTGGCGACCGCGTTGGAGTCGCGGTTTCCGGCGGGGCGGATTCAGTAGCGTTGTTGCGTTTGCTGCTTGAGTTGCGGAAGGCGCTCGGCGTTGTCATTTCTGTAGTTCACTTCAACCACAAATTGCGCGGGGCGGAGTCCGACGGAGAGAAAAGCTTCGTCGCCGAGCTGGCGCGCTGCCGTAAGCTCCAGTTTTATTCGAGCAGCGGTAATGTGGCCGGACATGCTGCCAAGAAGCACATGAGTGTGGAGACGGCAGCTCGCGAACTGCGCTATGAATTTTTCCGTAGCCTGGTCGGTGTGGGAGCTGTACGAAAGCCATCCAGCGAAGAACTAAACGGCCCGCAAATCATGTTGGATAAGATTGCCACCGGGCACACACTGGATGACCAGGCTGAAACTGTACTGATGCGACTGGTGCGCGGAGCGGGGACGCGGGGGCTGGCTGGAATTTATCCGAAGTTGGCAGTACGCGAGCGGAGCCCTCAGCATTCAGCATTCAGCACTCAGCCTGATCGTGAGTCGTCTGTTGTGAGCAGTCAGTCATGCTGGGTACACGCGCCATTTATCGTTCGGCCGCTGCTAAACATCTCGC
>Ga0209471_1000407_pt1 | contig 29933 bp, 23 predicted proteins | sample GraSoiAngelo_128_FD_185885 | JGI IMG/M metagenome (GOLD analysis project Ga0209471, IMG submission 185885) | Grasslands soil microbial communities from the Angelo Coastal Reserve, California, USA - 14_0927_12_20cm (SPAdes) (version 2) | ecosystem: Environmental > Terrestrial > Soil > Grasslands ... | reverse complement strand
TGGATGGGGCTGGTGGCGAGAAAGACGTGCACCCGCTTGCGCGGCGCAGGGGAGAGCGCCTGGAGGGCCGCGTCGATGTCGGGCCGGACGGCGCGGGCGAGCGCGCAGATGGTCGGGCCCTCGACCTGGCGCGCGATGGCCTCCACCGACTGGAAGTCGCCCGGCGAGGCCACCGGAAAGCCGGCCTCCATCACGTCCACGCCCAGCTGCGCGAGCGCGCGAGCGACCTGGAGCTTCTGCTGGAGATTCATGCTCGCGCCGGGCGCTTGCTCGCCATCGCGCAAGGTGGTGTCGAAGACGATCACTCGGTCCGCGCCGCTCATGTCGCAACCTCCGCTTCAGGGAAAGGAATGGAAGAAGTCCCGCGCGCCATCGCCACCGCGCCGGTGCGCACCAGCTCGAGGATGCCGAAGGGCCGCAGCACTTCGATGAGCCCGTCGAGCTTGTCCTGCGCGCCGGTCGTCTCGACGATGATCGAGGCGGGAGCCACGTCGATGACGCGGGCGCGGAAGGCCTCGCAGAGCTGCAGCACTTCCGAGCGCCGCTCCGGCGAGGCGCGGACCTTGACGAAGGCCAGCTCGCGCGCCACGGCCGGCGCGCGGGTCAGGTCCTCGACGTCGAGCACGTCGACCAGCTTGTAGAGGTTGGCGGCCAGCTTCTGCGCGGTCTCGTCGTCCGCCTGCACGACCACCGTGAGGCGCGAGACCCCGGGCCGCTCGGTCGTGCCGACGGTGAGCGAGTCGATGTTGAAGCCGCGCCGCCGGAAGAGCGAGACGACGCGGTTGAGCGCGCCGGGCCGGTCCTCGAGGTGCGCGATCAGGGTGCGCGAGCCGCGCCGCTCGCGCGGGATGGCGAAGGCCGAGTCGTGGCTCATTCTTCCTCCTCGAAAGGCCGCCGGATCATGTCGCGCAAGTCCGCGTTGGCCGGGACCATGGGATAGACGACGTCCTCCTGCTCGACGCGGAAGTCGATCACCACCGTGCCGGGCTCTGTCCGCGCGCGCGCGACCGCATCGGCAATCTCGGCCCGCTTGGTGACCCGCAGGCCGCAGAGGCCGTGCGCCTTGGCGAGGTCGACGAAGTCGGGACTGCGCAAAGGCGTCGCCACGTAGCGGCGGCCGTAGAAGAACTCCTGCCACTGCCGAACCATCCCCAGATATCCGTTGTTGATGATGGCGACGTTGACCTTGATCCCTTCCTGCGCGCAGGTCGTCAGCTCGCAGGAGGTCATCTGGAAGCCGCCGTCGCCGACGACGACCCAGATCTCGTCGTCGGGCCGGGCGAAGCGCGCGCCGATGGCGGCCGGCAGCGCGAACCCCATGGTGCCGAGGCCGCCGGAAGTGATCAGCGAGCGGGGCCGCTCGTGCTTGTAGTACTGCGCTTCCCACATCTGGTGCTGGCCGACGTCGGTGACGACGAGCGCCTTGCCCTCGGTCAGCCGCCAGAGATCGTGGAGCACATGGGGCGCGAGCAGCTTTCCGCCCTCAGGCAGCGACTGCACGTCGCGCCGCGAGCACTCCCCCCTCCGCGCCGCGATCCGCTCCAGCCACGGGGTGCGACTGCGCGCGAGCACCGCCGGGAGGAGCTTCTCCAGGGTGCCGCGCAGGTCGCCCGGCAGCGCCACGTCGACGCGGACGTTCTTGTTGATCTCGGAGGGATCGATCTCGGCGTGGATCTTCCTGGCGTGGACCGCGAACGTCTGCAGCTTGCCGGTCACGCGGTCGTCGAAGCGCATCCCGAAAGCGAGCAGCAGATCCGCTTCCTGCAGCGCGGTGTTGACGAAGGCCTCGCCGTGCATGCCCATCATGCCCAGGCTGAGCGGATGGGAGGCGGGAAATCCGCCCAGGCCGAGCAGTGTGGAAGCGACGGGGATGCCGGTCTTCTCGGCGAACTCGCGCAGCAGCTTGCTCGATTGCGACTTGAGCACGCCGTGGCCGGCGAGAATGAGTGGCCGCTCGGCGGCGTCGATCAGCGCGGCCGCGCGGCGGATGGCGAGCTCCGAGGCGTGCTGCAGCGGACGATCGCGCGGCGGCGCCGAGATCGCCTCGAGGCGCGCCGATCCCTGCTGGGCATCCTTGCTGATGTCGACCAGCACCGGCCCGGGCCGCCCCGAGCGCGCGATGTGAAATGCCTCGTGCAGCACCGGCGCGACGTCCGCGGCGCGCGTGACGAGATAGTTGTGCTTGGTGATCGGCAGGGTGATGCCGGTGATGTCGATCTCCTGGAAGGCGTCGCTGCCGAGGAGCGCCGAGCCCACCTGGCCGGTGATGCAGACGATGGGCGAGGAGTCCATCATCGCTGTGGCGATGCCGGTCACGAGGTTCGTCGCCCCGGGCCCCGAGGTGGCGAGCGCCACGCCGACTCTTCCGGAAGCGCGCGCGTAGCCGTCGGCCATGTGAGCCGCGCCTTGCTCGTGCCGCACCAGCACGTGCCGCACCGGGTAGGCAGGCATGGCGTCGTACGTCGGCATGATCGCGCCGCCCGGATAGCCGAAGACGACGTCGACCCCCTCCCGCGCGAGCACCTCCCAGATGAACTGCGCGCCCGTCCGCTGCGCGGGATCGACCTTCTCGATGGCGACTGCGTTCGACATGCGGACCTCGGGGCGAAAAAAAAGCCCCCGCACCTTCTCGGTGCGGGGGCCTGTTCCTTCCGGAAACTTTCTCGGTCAGACAGGCGGCCCGCACCCCACGGTAATGAGGGGAAGGAGGCCGACGAGGACGAGAAGCGAGAGCGCAGCGCGAGGCGCGGTGGTGAACGAGCTGGCCTTTGGCTGCGAAGTCATGGGCTGCGATCCGTAACGTCGATCGCGAACTCTTGTCAAATTTATTCGAGCAAGACGCCGGCATTCCGCGCCTTTCCTCGGCGAAAGGCCCGACGGAGCGCCCGGCCGATCACTCTCCGGGCGCTCTGCGGCGGCAACAAGTTCGTCGTTTCGATCTGAGCAGACGACAAATCCGTCGGATGTGACGCCGGAGGGGCGAAGCGGGGCCAAGGCGCCGCTCGATCGAACGCGCCAACGAACGCGCCAAGGTTGGTTTTGCAACGCTGACGATTTCGTCGGGTCGCGAGGCGGATCGTACGAATTCGTCGTGCCAGCCGTCCGGCAAATTTTTCCGCGCGCGAGTGGCGCGGCGTGTGCCGCGGGGTGGTCCTGCGCTTGCACAGGCGGGAACGGTTCAGTTCACACCAAAGGAGACATGATGAGGAGCTTCAGACTGGCAACGCTGGTGATGGCATCCGCTCTCTGCGCGACGCAGTCGCGCGCAGAGGAGACGATCAAGGTCGGCATCCTCCACTCGCTCTCGGGGACGATGGCGATCAGCGAGACGTCGCTCAAGGACGTGGCGCTGATGACCATCGACGAGATCAACGCCAAGGGCGGCGTGCTGGGAAAAAAGATCGAGCCCATCGTCGTCGATCCCGCCTCGAACTGGCCGCTCTTCGCCGAGAAGGCGCGGCAGCTGCTCACCCAGGACAAGGTGGCGGTGGTGTTCGGCTGCTGGACCTCGGTCTCGCGCAAGTCGGTCCTGCCCGTCTTCGAGGAGTTGAACGGGCTCCTCTTCTATCCGGTGCAGTACGAGGGCGAGGAGCTCTCGCAAAACATCTTCTACACCGGCGCCGCGCCCAACCAGCAGGCCATCCCCGCCGTGGAATACTTGATGAGCAAGGAGGGCGGCGGAGCGACGCGCTTCTTCCTGCTCGGCACCGACTACGTCTATCCGCGCACCACCAACAAGATCCTCCGCGCCTTCTTGCGCTCCAAAGGCGTTCCGGAGACCGACATCCAGGAGACGTACACGCCTTTCGGGCACAGCGACTACCAGACCATCGTCGCCCAGGTCAAAGCGTTCGGCGCCGGTGGCCGGACTGCCGTGATCTCCACCATCAACGGCGACAGCAACGTCCCCTTCTACAAGGAGCTGGGCAACCAGGGGCTCAAGGCGACGGACATCCCGGTGGTGGCTTTCTCCGTCGGCGAGGAGGAGCTGCGCGGCATCGACACCAAGCCGCTGATCGGCCACCTCGCCGCCTGGAACTACTTCATGTCGGTGAAGAACAAGGAGAACGCCGCCTTCATCAAGAAATGGAAGGCGTACGTGAAGAAGAACAAGCTGCCCGGCGGCGACTCGCGCGTCACCAACGACCCGATGGAAGCCACCTACGTCGGCATGCACATGTGGGCGCAGGCGGTGAAGAAGGCCGGCAGCGTCAAGGTCGATGAGGTGCGCAAGGCGATGAGCGGGCAGACCTTCCCCGCGCCCTCGGGGTTCGTCCTCAAGATGGACGAGACCAACCACCATCTCTGGAAGCCGGTGATGATCGGCGAGGTGCAGGGCGACGGGCAGTTCGACGTGGTGTGGAAGACGGACAAACCGATCCGCGCGCAGCCCTGGAGCCCCTTCATCCCCGGCAATGAAAAGCATGCGGAGCTGAGATGAGAATCGCAGCCGCTTCTGCAGCAGCGCTCGCTGCCTTCGCCGCGAGCGCGGATCAGCTGACGTTGGGACCGAAGTCGCTCTCCTATGGCGTGGGAATCCGCGTGGGCGGCGGCTATACCGACGCCACGACCGCCACTGGCCTGGGCGTGCCGACGCTCGATGTCCGGCCCTACATCGGCGCGCAGATCGCGCCGTGGATGAAGTTCTCCGGCAACCTCGACCTGAACAACGGCGACGGCGGCCGCATCCACGTGCTCGACGCGGTGGCGCAGTTCGAGCCGACCGACTTGTTCAACGTCTGGATGGGGCGCTTCTTGCCGCCCTCCGATCGCGCGAACTTGAGCGGGCCGTACTATCAGAACGCCTGGAACTATCCGACCACCGTCAATGGATATCCATCGGTCTACGCCGGCCGCGCCGACGGCGCGGCGCTGTGGGGCCAGGTCAACAAGGGACAGTTCAAGTACCAGGCCGGCGTCTTCACCGTCGATCCCACCACTCCCATCGGGCAGGCGATCTACGCGGTGCGGCTGGTCTACAACTTCCTCGACCCGGAGCCGGGCTACTACAACTCGAGCACGTACTACGGCTCCAAGGAAGTGCTCGCGCTGGGCGGCACGCTGCAATACAAGAAGACGGCCGATCCCGCCGGCGACAAGAAGCTGCTCGGGATGAACCTCGACCTGCTCTTCGAGCACAAGGTCGCCGCCGACGTGCTCTCGCTCGAAGGCGCTTATTACAACTTCAATCAGGGCAACGATGCCGGCAAGCAAGGCTGGAGCTTCTACGGCCTCGCCAGCTGGCTCTTCGCCTCCAAGCTCGGCCCGGGTCGCGTGCAGCCGATGGTGCGATACCAGCACGCCGTGCCGGGAGCGGGGGGTGACGCCATCAAGACCATCGATGGCGGCCTCAACTACATCCTCGACGGGCACAACGCGCGCGTCGCCATGGTGGTGCAGAACAGCGCGCCCCCGACTGGCTCGAGCCAGACCAACGTGCAGCTCGGCATCCAGATCCAGGAATGATCGCCGCGCTTGCCATAGCTACGGCGTTGAACGCCACGACTCTGGACAAGCTGGCCCGCGGCGACTCGCGCGAAGAGGCCATCTCCGCGCTGGTCGCCGCGGGTGATGCAGCGGCGCTGCCGGTCTTGCGCGCGTTGCAGGAAGGAAATCTCTATCTCAGCGAAGCGGGGGCAGTCTTGATCGACGATCGCGGCACGCTGCGCGACGCGCTCAGCGGCGCGCCGGCGGCGGTGCCGAGAGAGGAGGTGGAGAAGGTCGGAATCAACAACCGGCTGCGGCGATCGCTCACGCGGGCGATCGCCGCGCTGGGTCTCTTCTCCGCGGCCGCGGCCGATCGGCTGGCGGCGGCGCGCGCTCTTCAAGAGAGCGGAGATGCCGACCTCTTGCCCGCGGTGCAGAAGGCGCTGCAGGGCGAGACCGACGCCCGGGTGAAGGAAGCGCTGCGCGGCACGCATGCCATGCTGGCGCTGGCCAGCCCCGATCGGCAGAAGCGCTTCGCCGCGATCGAGGAGCTACGCAAGGCGCACGCCCAGCGGCAGCTCACGCAGCGGCTCGCGCTCGAGCAAGACCCGCAGATCCTCGCGGCCCTGCGCAGCGCGATCGAGAGCGTCGAGGCCTCGCAGCGCCGCGCCGACATGGTGGGCCTGGTCTTTTCGGGGCTGAGCCTGGCCAGCATCCTTCTGCTCGCCGCACTCGGACTGGCCATCACCTTCGGCCTGATGGGCGTCATCAACATGGCGCACGGCGAGCTCTTGATGGTCGGCGCCTACGCCACCTGGCTGGTGCAGTCGGCCTTCCGCGGCGGGCGGTTCTTCGACTGGTATCTCGCCGCCGCGCTGCCCGCCTCGTTCGTCGCTGCGGCGCTGGCCGGCGTGCTGCTCGAGCTCTTCGTCGTCCGCAAGCTCTACGGACGTCCGCTGGAGACACTGCTCGCGACCTGGGGCGCGAGCCTTCTCGCCATCCAGGCGGTGCGCACGGCCTTCGGCGCGCAGAACGTCGAGGTCTCGAATCCCTCCTGGATGTCAGGCGGCGTCACGCTCCTGGCCGGATTGGTCCTGCCCTTCAACCGCATCGCCATCTTCGCCTTTGCGGCGAGTGTCTTGCTCCTCGTCTGGGCGCTCCTCACCCGGACGCGCCTCGGCCTTCTCGTCCGCGCCGTCACGCAAGATCGCCAGCGCGCCGCGGGACTCGGAGTGGCGACGCCGCGCATCGATCTGCTCGCTTTCGCTCTGGGCAGCGGAATCGCCGGCCTCGGCGGCTGCGCCCTCTCGCAGATCGGCAACGTCGGCCCCGAGCTAGGCCAGGGATTCATCGTCGACTCCTTCATGGTGGTGGTGCTGGGCGGCGTGGGCCAGCTGGCGGGGACCGTCATCGCGGCGGCCGGCCTGGGCATCGTCAGCAAGTTCCTCGAGCCCAGCGCCGGCGCGGTGATGGCCAAGATCGCCGTGCTCGTCTTCGTCATCCTCTTCATCCAGCGCCGGCCGCAGGGCCTCTTCGCGCTGCGCGGGCGCGCGGTGGACGAGGGATGAGCTCCGTGGCCGTCGCGCTCTCACCGTTGCTCGCTCGACGGCCGAAGACCGGCCGCGCGCTCTTTCCCCGCCGGGTGTGGATCCTCATCCTCGGCGTATATGCCGCGCTGGTGATCCTGGTGCCGGCTCTGCATCTTGTGCTGCCCTCGAGCGCCGCCCTGCACATCTCCGACTATACGGTCGCCTTGACCGGCAAGATCCTCTGCTACGCCACCGTCGCGCTCGCGATGGATCTGGTCTGGGGCTACACCGGCATCCTCTCGCTCGGCCACGGGCTCTTCTTCGCGCTCGGCGGCTACGCGATGGGCATGTACCTGATGCGCGCCATCGGCACGGATGGCGCGTACGGCGATCCCATCCTCCCCGACTTCATGGTCTTCCTCGACTGGAAGCAGCTGCCTTGGTACTGGCAGGGCTCGGAGCACTTCTCCCAGCAGGCGCTCCTGGTGGTGCTAGCGCCCGCGCTGCTCGCGTTCGTCTTCGGCTGGTTCGCCTTCCGCTCGCGCATCCGCGGCGTCTACTTCTCCATCATCACCCAGGCGCTGACCTACGCATTCATGCTGCTCTTCTTCCGCAACCAGACCGGCTTCGGCGGCAACAACGGCTTCACCGACTTCAAGCGCATTCTCGGATTTCCTCTCGCCAGCCCGCGCACTCGCGTTGCCCTGCTCGTGCTCTCGGCCACGCTGCTCCTCGGCGCGCTGGTCGCCTGCCGCGCGCTCGTCCTGGGAAAGCTCGGCCGCGTGCTCACCGCCATCCGCGACGCCGAGGATCGCCTGCGCTTCTGCGGCTACGATCCGGTGGGGTTCAAGCTCTTCGTCTGGACCCTGTCGGCGGCCCTCTGCGGCGTCGCCGGCGCTCTCTACGTACCGCAGGTCGGGATCATCAACCCCAGCGAGATGTCGCCAGCGAACTCGATCGAGATCGCCATCTGGGTGGCGGTGGGAGGCCGCGGCACGCTGCTCGGACCCATCCTCGGCGCGGCGCTGGTCACCGGCGCCAAGAGCTTCCTCACCGTCGCCTTTCCCGAGCTGTGGCTCTTCGCGCTCGGGCTTTCCTTCGTCATCGTCACTCGCTGGTTGCCGCGCGGCGTGCTCGGGCTTTTCCTGCGGGCGAGGGCCGCATGAACCTCGACACGCCGCGCGGCCCCATCCTCTACTTGAGCGGAGTGACGGTCAGCTTCGACGGCTTCAAGGCGCTCGATGCCTTGAGCCTGATCGTCGAACCGGGAGAGCTCCGCTGCATCATCGGTCCCAACGGCGCGGGCAAGACCACCCTGATGGACGTGATCACCGGCCGCACGCGACCCGACGCAGGAGAAGTGCATTTTGGCGAGGCGCACGATCTCGCCGAGCTCTCCGAGCCGGAGATTGCCCGCGCCGGCATCGGCCGCAAGTTCCAGAAGCCCACCGTCTTTCGCAACCACACCGTCTTCGAAAATCTCGAGCTGGCGATGAAGACGGACAAGCGGGTCTTCTCCACCCTGCGGGCGCGCCTCTCGCCGGAGCAGGAGGCCCGCATCGAGGAGGTGCTCGCCTTCATCGGCCTGCGGACCAAGGCCGCCACCCAGGCCGATCTGCTCGCGCATGGCGAGAAGCAATGGCTGGAGATCGGCATGCTCCTCGTACAGGGCCCGCGGCTCCTCTTGCTCGACGAGCCGGTCGCGGGGATGAGCGACGAGGAGACGGAGCGCACCGGCGAGCTCTTCCAGTCGCTCGCCGGCAAGCATTCGCTGGTGGTGGTGGAGCACGACATGCACTTCGTCGAGAGCATCGCCGGCAAGGTCACCGTGCTCCACGAGGGGCGCGTGCTGGCGGAAGGAACGATGGACGCTGTCCGCAACGACCCGCGCGTCATCGACGTCTATCTGGGGCGCTGATGCTTTCCGTGCGCGGCCTCGAGCAGGCGTACGGCGGAAGCCAGACGCTGCGGAAGATCGACCTCGACGTGCCGGCCGGCTCCTGCACCGCGCTGCTCGGGCGCAACGGCGTGGGCAAGACCACTCTCTTGCGCTGCTTGATGGGAGAGCTGCCGCTCCGGGCGGGGAGCGTGGTCCTCGACGGCGAGGACGTGACCCGCCTGCCTTCCTACCGGCGCGCGCGCCTGGGGATGGGATATGTGCCGCAGGGCCGCGAGATCTTCTCGCGCCTGACGGTGGCCGAGAACCTGGCCGTCGGCGAGTCGGCGGCCAACGGCGAGGCCGCGCCGCGCGAGGAGCTGGAGCAGCTCTTCCCCATCTTGCGCACCATGCGCAACCGGCGCGGCGGCGATCTCTCCGGCGGCCAGCAGCAGCAGCTGGCCATCGCCCGCGCGCTCATCTCGCGGCCCCGGCTGCTTCTGCTCGACGAACCGACCGAGGGGATCCAGCCTTCGACCATCAAGGAGATCGGCCGCGTCCTCAAGTCGCTGCTCGAGCGGCGCATCACCATCGTGCTGGTCGAGCAGTATCTCGACTTCGCGCTGGAACTGGCCGAGCAGTGCGCGGTGATCTCGCGCGGCGAGATCGTCCTGCGCGGGCGCATCGCCGAGCTCGATCCCGCGCAGGTGCGGCGGCACCTGGCGCTGTGATCCGATGTACAAGACCATCCATGGCCTTGGGCCGTCTCGCGTTCGAGCGCGCCGGCGCGGCGACCGCAGTCTGCGGCGCCTACGCCGAGAGCCCGCTCCGTTTCCTCACGCCCCGCAATCACGGCCGGGCGGCGTGGGCCTACACCACCACGCTGGGCGGCGGGCTGGTCGACGGCGATCGCGTGCGGCTCGAGATCGCGGTGGGCAAGTCGGCGCGCGCCTTCGTCTCCACGCAGGGGCCGACGCGGGTCTTTCGCTCGCTGCAGGGCTGCAGCAGCGAGACGGTGGCGAGAGTGGAGGAGGGCGGCGCGCTGGTGCTCTTGCCAGAACCCTCCGCTTGTTTCGGGGGCGCGCGCTATCAGCAGCGCACCGAAGTCCAGCTGGCTTCCGGCGCTTCGCTCGCGCTCTGGGAGATCCTCTCCGCCGGCCGCGAGCGCTGGGGATTCGCCCGCTGCAAGAGCGCGCTCGTGGTCCGGCCGTTCCTCGATGAGGTCTGGCTGCTCGACGCGGCGCACGGCTCGCTCGAGGCGCGGATGGGCCGCTTCCACGCCATCGGCACGCTGCTTCTGGCGGGGCCTCTCTTCGCCGGAATCGCCGAGCGGGTGCGCTCCGAGGTGGACGCGCAGCCCGTCGCAAAGGGCGCGCCGCTGATCGAATCGGCCAGCCCGCTGCGCGACGGCGCACTGGTCGTGCGCGCGGCCGCCGAGTCGGTGCAAGCGCTGCTGCGCCGGCTGCGCGCCTTGTTGGCTGACGTTCCCTCGCTGCTCGGAGACGACCCCTGGAGGCACGATGCATCTCACGCCTCGTGACATCGACAAGCTGGTGCTGCACGGCGCGGGCTTTCTCGCGCAGAAGAGGCTCGCGCGCGGAGTGCGCCTCAATTACCCCGAGGCCGTCGCGCTCATCTCCGCGCAGCTGCTCGAGCTCATCCGCGACGGCCGCAGCGTGGCCGAGCTAATGGACCTCGGCCGCCGCATGCTCGGCCGCGCGCAGGTGATGCCCGGCGTGCCGGAGCTGATCGCCGAAGTGCAGGTGGAAGGGACCTTCCCCGACGGAACGAAGCTCGTCACGGTCCACCATCCCATCGCGCTGGAGCAGGGAGATGCGGCGCTGGCGCTGTACGGCAGCTTCTTGCCCGCGCCGGCCCGGAGCGGCCCGGTCGCCGCGGAACCCCTGCCGGGAGAAGTGCTGCCGGCCGCCGGCGACATCGAGCTGAATGCCGGCCGCGAGACCGTGGCGCTGCGAGTGGTGAATCGCGGCGATCGGCCCATCCAGGTTGGCAGTCACTATCCATTTGCCGAGACGAATCGGGCATTGTCCTTCGACCGCGGCCGCGCTTATGGGATGAGGCTCGACGTCCCCGCGGGCACCGCGGTGCGCTTCGAGCCGGGCGAGAGCAAGACAGTGCAGCTGGTCGCTTTCGCCGGGGCTCGCGTCGTGCGCGGCGGGAATGCACTGGGCGAAGGAGAGATCAACCCGACGGGCCGCGCGCGGATGCTCGGCAACGTGAAGGAGCGCGGATTCGCTCATGAGGAGCAGCCATGAGCCGGCGCATCGATCGGCGCCATTATTCCGATCTCTATGGACCGAGCACCGGCGACCGCGTGCGGCTGGGCGACACAGCGCTCATCGCCGAGGTGGAGCGCGATCTCACCTCCTACGGCGACGAGTGCAAATTCGGCGGCGGCAAGGTGCTGCGCGACGGGCAGGGACAGAAAGCGGGCGCGCTCGACAAAGATGCGCTCGATTGCGTCATTACCAATGCATTGATCGTCGATTACACCGGTATCTACAAGGCCGACGTCGGCATCAAGGACGGCCGCATCAAAGCCATCGGCAAGGCCGGCAACCCCGACGTGATGTCGGGCGTGATGCCGGGAATGACCGTCGGCGTCACCACCGAAGCAATCGCCGGCGAAGGACTGTTGCTCACCGCCGGCGGCATCGACAGCCACATCCACTTCATCAGCCCGCAGCAGGCTGACGAGGCGCTGGCGAGCGGCATCACTTCCTGGATCGGCGGCGGCACCGGCCCGGCGACCGGAACGAACGCGACGACCTGCACGCCGGGCGCCTGGAACATCGCCCGCATGCTGCAGGCGGTGGACGACCTGCCTTTGAACGTCGGCTTCACCGGCAAGGGAAACTCTTCACGGCCGGAAGGATTGCTCGATCAGATCCGCGCTGGCGCCCTCGGCCTCAAGCTGCACGAGGACTGGGGCACGACACCGGCGGCCATCGACTGCTGCCTGGCGGCGGCCGAGGGCGAAGATGTCCAGGTCACCATTCATACCGACACCTTGAATGAATCAGGATTCGTCGACGATTCCATTGCGGCATTCAAAGGCAGGACCATTCATACCTATCATTCGGAAGGGGCCGGAGGCGGCCACTCGCCGGACATCCTCCGCGTCTGCGGCGTGCCGCACGTCCTGCCCTCCTCGACGAACCCGACGCGGCCGTTCACCGTCAATACGCTCGACGAGCACCTCGACATGTTGATGGTCTGTCACCATCTCGACAAGGAGATCCCCGAGGACGTCGCTTTCGCCGAAAGCCGCATCCGCGCCGAGACCATCGCCGCCGAGGACATCCTCCACGACCTCGGGGCCATCAGCATGATGTCGAGCGACAGCCAGGCGATGGGGCGGGTCGGCGAGGTGATCACCCGGACCTGGCAGACCGCCCACAAGATGCGTGAGCAGCGGGGGCGGCTGCCGGAGGAAAAGGGCGACAATGACAACTATCGCATCCGCCGATATATCGCGAAATACACCATCAATCCCGCGATCGCCCATGGCTTTGCCCACGAGACCGGATCGGTTGCGGCCGGCAAGCTCGCCGACCTCGTGCTCTGGAAGCCGGGCTTCTTCGGCATTCGCCCGGAGATGGTGATCAAAGGCGGATTCATCGCCTGGGCGCAGATGGGCGACGCGGGCGCCTCGATCCCCACGCCGCAGCCGCTGCGGATGCGGCCGATGTTCGGCGCGCGCGCGCCAGGCGCGATCAGTCTCGCGCTCGTTTCGCGCCGGGCGCTTGCGGAAGGAGCTCTCGACGAGCTCGGCCTGCGCAAGCGGCTCTGCGCCGTGCGCGGCTGCCGCGGGTTGGGCAAGAAGGACATGAAGCTGAACGACTCGCTCCCGCGGCTCGAAGTCGACCCGGAGACTTACGAGGTGCGCGCGGATGGCGCGCTCCTCCGCTGTGAGCCGGCCACCCGGCTGCCCTTGGCGCAGCGGTATTCGCTCTTCTGACCTATGTGGAGGCTGCTGCAGCTGGCGGATTCGGGGTTTCCCACCGGCGGATTCGCGCATTCCTTTGGGCTGGAAGCGGCGGCGCAGGCGGGCGAAGTGTACAGCCTGCCGCGCTTCGCCCGCGACGCGCTCTGGCAGGCAGGTTGCGGCGCGCTTCCGCTCGTGCGAGCGGCGTTCGAGGATGCGACAGCACTGCCGCAGCTCGACGAGCGCGCGGATCTCTTTCTCGCCAATCACGTTGCGAACCGCGCCAGCCGCACCCAGGGGCGGACATTTTTCTCCACCTGTGCGCGCGTCTTTCCCCAGGAGGCGCCGGCGCTTCCCGACGGGTTGCGGATGCATCTCGCGCCGCTCTGGGGCGCAGTCTTCCGCGCGCTGGGCATGTCGCTGCCCGAGTCACAGCGGCTCTTCCTTTGGAGCACGGCGCGCGGAGTCGTTTCGGCGGGAGTCCGGCTGGGCATCGCCGGCACGCACGAGGCACAAGCGCTGCTCGTCGAGCTCGCGCCGGTGCTCGATGAAGTCTACGCCGCTTGCAGCGAGCTCGGCCCCGAATCGCTGGCGCAGCCGGCGCCGCTGCTCGACCTCTTGCAAGGCGCTCACGACCGCCTCTATTCGCGGCTCTTTCAATCCTGAGGAGATCCCCATGGCACACGAAGGCGATCACGAGCACGCGGACCATCCCGGCCACTATCACGAGCGGCAGGAGCGGCGGCGGCGCGATCTTCGCGCGCGTGCCTTCACGGTCGGCGTGGGCGGCCCGGTGGGCAGCGGCAAGACGGCGCTGCTGCTCGCGCTCTGCCGCGCGCTGCGCGATCGGCTGAGCCTCGGCGTCGTGACCAACGACATCTTCACCCGCGAGGACGCCGAGTTCCTGGTGCGCCACGAAGCCCTGCCGCGCGAACGGATCCGCGCAGTCGAGACGGGCGGCTGCCCGCACGCGGCCATCCGCGAGGACATCAGCCACAACCTGCTCGCCCTCGAGCAGCTCATGGAAGATGTCCGCCCCGCTCCGCAGCTCCTCTTCGTCGAGAGCGGCGGCGACAACCTCGCCGCGCAGTACAGCCGCGAGCTGGCCGACTACACCATCTACGTCATCGACGTGGCGGGTGGCGACAAGGTGCCGCGCAAGGGCGGGCCGGGGATCACGCAGTCGGATCTGCTGGTGATCAACAAGACCGACCTGGCGCCGCACGTAGGGGCGGACCTGGGGGTGATGGATCGCGACGCGCGGCGCATGAGGGGCGAGGGGCCGACGGTGTTCGCGCAGGTCACGCGCGGCGTCGGAGTTGAAGAGATCGCCGCGAAGGTGTTGGAGGCGAAGGCGCGGTAGAAGAGCTGGTCGTCGGTTACGCCTGTCCGGGCCAGCTGACGCGCAAGAGCCAGAGCCGCGGCGAAGCGACCAGCGGCGGGTCGTGACCCCGCGTGCCTTCGGAAGTGAGCGGGTCCTCGTACCGGGGCGGCAGCGGCCAGCCTTCGCGCGCGATGTGGTGCGCCCGGTTGTGAAGCACGTAGAGAATCGCGAAGTTCACTTCCGGAGGCGTTCTGAGGATCCGCGCGTAGTAGCGATGGGCAATGACCTGGCCCTTGCGAGCCATCGCCCTGTTCATGACGCGGGCGATGCGCACGCCGAGGCCCTTCATGGCGCGGCCGAGCTGGACCTCGTCGGGCGCCTCGACGATCAGGTGGATGTGGTTGCGCTGCACGGAGAAGTGGATCAGCCGGTATCCGAAGCGCTCGCAGCCTTTGGCGAAGGCGTACTTCATCGCCCGAAAGCATCTGCGCGTGCGCAAGCTCCAGACTTCGCGGCGCATGCGGATGGTGACGTGCAGCGGTTTCCATCGGAAGCGCCGCCGCTTTCGGTGCCGGACTCGCCGGAGCGGTTCTTTCCGTTTGCGTCCAGCGCCCCGTCGTCGCCCGCCCCATTGCGGCAGGTTCAAGTCGAGCTGTGCCATGCGCGCGACGGTACCGAAGGGGTCTGACATTCGACCGCCATCCCACGATCCCTCGCGCGCGGCGGGAGGGCATTTTGGATGTCCGCCCAATCATGTTGAGGGTGTGCCAAGCTCTCAGACCCTTGCCGCGGCGCGCGGGGCTCGCGCGATGTCCGCCCAATCAAGTTGCGGAATTCGCCATGCCCAGGTTCCGAAGCGCGCGCGGCCGGCGCAATGTCCGCCCAATCAAGTCCAGCAACTGTTGAACGGGCGGACATCCTCTCCGCAATCAGCGAACACGCGGACACACATGCAAAACATCCCACTCACGTGCCGCCAACTGGAGAAGGCGCATCTCCGCTCCCTGGCGAACTTGAAAAGGCGGACATCCTGACGCCGCCGCCGATGAACTTGAAAAGGGCGGACATCCAACCAAGTCGCCGCCCCGCGCTGCGATTTCGACAGGGATACGCCTTACCGGGTCCCCGTCCGCGGCCACCGCGGCGCCGCTGGGGCGGGCGCTCCGCGGAACCGGCTGGCCTCGATGCCGTACTTGCGCACCTTGTACCCGACGATCCGCTCCGTCGTCCCCAGGAGCCGCGCCGCCTTGGCGCGGTTGCCGCGCGCGCTCTTCAGGGCATCGAGAATCAAATCCTTCTCGTACTGCCCGACCGCGTCCGAGAGCGACGACTGCACCGCGGTCCCCGACGCCTCCGCCGTCTGCAGCGCGGGCGGCAAGTGGTGCCCGTGAATGACCTGGCTGTCGCAGGTCAGAACGGCGCGCTCGATGGTGTTCTCCAGCTCGCGGACGTTCCCGGGCCAGTGATAGCTCATCAGCATGTCGATGGCGGGCGTGGCGATGCGCTTGATGCGCTTGTTGTGCTGCCGCGTGTACTTGATGAGGAAGTGATCGGCGAGCAGCATCACGTCCGGCTTCCGGTCGCGCAGCGGCGGCACGAAAATCGAAAAGACGTTGAGCCGGTAATAGAGATCCTCGCGGAACTGCCGCTCCGCCATGGCCGCTTCCAGGTCGCGGTTGGTGGCCGCGATGAGCCGCACGTCGGCCTTGAGCGTCTCGGTGCCGCCCAGCTTCTCGAACTCGCCCTCCTGCAGGACGCGGAGAAGCTTCACCTGGGTGGGCAGGTTCAGCTCGCCCACCTCGTCGAGAAAAAGAGTGCCGCCGTGGGCCAGCTCGAAGCGGCCCCGCTTGCGCGCCTCCGCGCCGGTGAACGCGCCTTTCTCGTAGCCGAACAGCTCCGACTCGATCAGCGTGTCGGGCAGCGCCGCGCAGCTCACCTTGACGAAAGGCTTCTCCGCGCGCGGCGAGTTGTAATGGATGGCGTGGGCGATCAGCTCCTTGCCGGTGCCCGACTCGCCGCGGATCAGGACGGTGGTGCTGGTCTGCGCCACCTGCGCGATCTGCTCGTACACCTGCCGCATCGGTCCGCTGGTGCCGACGATGTTGGAGAGGTCGTAGCGCTCCTCCAATTCCGACCGCAGGTTCTTGTTCTCCGCCAGCAGGCGATTGCGCTCGTCCTCGATGGCGCGATGGGCGCGCAGCGACTGCCCCAACATCGCCGCCACCACCGAGAGGAAATGCGTCTCGCCCTGGAAATCGCGGCCTTCGCTGAAGGGCAGATCGACCGCCAGCGCCCCGGCCGGCTTGCGATCGACGGTGATCGGCACGCAGATGAAGCTGGCCTCCGGCACGCCCGAGCGGCGGCGCTGGAAGGCGCGGTTCATCAGGAGCGGCTCGCTGCCGCTGGCCGGCACGACGACCGGCCGGCCGCTCTGCACCACGCGGCCGATGATCCCCTCGCCCGGCTGGTATCGCGCGCGCAGGCCCTCGCTGGGGATGCCGAGGGCGGCGTCGACGTGGATCTCGCGGGGCTCCTCGTGGACAAGGAAGATCGCGCCGCGGACGATGCCGAGCGAAGCCTCGAGCTTCTCCAGGGTGCGCTCGAGGGCCGAGCGCAAGTCGGGGGCGCTGGCCAGGGCGGCGCCGATCTCCGCCAGCGCGGAGAGCGTTCGCAGATCGTCGCGGGCGACGTTGGCGCGCTTGGGCACGAAAAGGTTGCCTAGCAGGGCGGAGGTCGCGCCGCAAGCTCAGGGACAATTTTGTCGCCTCAACACGCTAATACTACCTTTTTGTATTCTGAAGGTCTGCGCGGCCGGTAACTCTTGCGGAGTGCAGTTGCCCGAGGCGGCCGCCGCAGCGCCCGGGTGGAAGAACGGCTGACGACGCCGACATACAAAAATGTCGCTGATGGAGTGACTTCATACATTGTTGTCTGGCGAGATCAAACCCGCGCGCGTTCCCCTCGACGGACGCGCCGCGTGACGATCTGGTCCCGGCCTTGCAGATCGACGCGCCCGGGGAGGTATGCATGATCGACAAGGGCGACACCGCCTGGGTCCTCGTCTGCTCCGCGCTCGTTCTCCTGATGACGGTGCCGGGACTGGCCCTCTTCTACGGCGGCATGGTGCGGCAGAGGAACGTGCTCGCCACGCTGCTGCAATCCTTCGTCGTCCTCTGCCTCATCTCGCTGCAATGGGTGCTCTTCGGGTACAGCCTCGCCTTCGGTCCCGACCGCGCCGGCCTCATCGGCGGCCTCGAATGGGCCGGGCTGCGCGGCGTCGGGCCCGGTCCTTATCCGGCGTACGCGGCGACCATTCCCCATCAGGTCTTCATGCTCTTCCAGATGATGTTCGCGGCCATCACCCCCGCGCTCATCACCGGCGCCTTCGCCGAGCGAAAAAAATTCGCCGCCTTCATCCTCTTCACCCTGCTCTGGTCGACGCTGGTCTACGACCCGCTGGCGCACTGGGTGTGGAGCGAAAACGGCTTCCTTCACAAGCTGGGCGCTCTCGACTTCGCCGGCGGCACCGTGGTGCATCTCTCCTCGGGAACCTCCGCGCTCGTCTGCGCGCTCGTCATCGGGAAGCGGCGCGGCTATCCGCAGACCCCCATGCCGCCGCACAATCTGCCGCTCACGCTGCTCGGCGCCGGGCTGCTCTGGTTCGGCTGGTTCGGCTTCAACGCCGGCAGCGCCCTCGAAGCCTCGGGCGCCGCCGCGAATGCTTTCCTCACCACCAACACGGCCGCGGCCGCGGCGGCGCTCTCCTGGATGGCGCTCGAGTGGAAGTTGCGCGGCAAGCCTACTGCGCTCGGCACTGCCTCCGGAGCAGTGGCCGGCCTGGTCGCCATCACGCCCGCCTGCGGATACGTCGGGCCGCTCGCCGCGATCGCCATCGGCGCGATTGCCGGCGGCCTTTGCCTGGGCGGCTGCCACCTCAAGGCGCGCCTCGGCTACGACGACTCGCTCGATGTCGTCGGCGTGCACGGCGTCGGCGGCACCTGGGGCGCCATCGCGACCGGCCTGTTCGCCTGGAAAGCCATCAACGGCAGCGGCGGCGACGGGCTCTTCCACGGCAATCCCGGCCAGCTCTGGATCCAGCTCATTGCCATCGCCGCGACCATCCTGCTCGCGGCGCCAACCACCTTCGTCATTCTCAAGTTGGTCGATCTCCTCCTCGGCCTGCGCGTCACAGGCGACGACGAGATCACCGGCCTCGACATCTCGCAGCATTCGGAGAGCGGCTATGCCATCGGAGGTCCGCCGCTCGGCGAGCACGTCGCGCGCACGGACCAGCGGTCCGGCGCCGCTCCCTTCCTCGGCGAGCCGCTCATCGCCAAGCCGGTGACGCGATGAAGAAGGTCGAGGCGATTGTCCGCCCCTCGCGGCTCGAGGAGGTCAAGGAGGCGCTCACTTCGCTCGGCGTCTCGGGAATGACGGTGACGGAAGTGAAAGGCTTCGGGCGCCAGAAGGGCCACAAGGAGCTCTACCGCGGCGCCGAGTACGTGGTCGACTTCGTGCCGAAAGTGAAGATCGAGGCGGTCATCCCCGAGGAGCTGGTCGCGCAGGTCATCGCCTCGATCGAGCGCGTCGCGCGCACCGGCAAGGTGGGCGACGGCAAGGTCTTCGTGCTCGACGTCGAGGAGGCGGTGCGGGTGCGAACGGGCGAGCGGGGCGACCTCGCGCTGTGAGTCACTTCCATCCAGGGAACGGCCAGATTGCCTTGCCCGTCGCCAGCTCCTTCGGCCAGACGGTGACGAACTTCCCGCTCTGGATCTGGTCGACCAGCATCTGGTGCTTGTTCTGGTGCGTGTACCCTTCGTAGTCGGCGAACTTCACCTCGCCGTCGAGCGTGTTCCAGCTGCCGGTCTCGAGGGCCTCGCGGATCTTCTCGCGGTCGCCGTTCGCCTTGGACGCGACCTCGGCGAGGATGGACATCGCAGTGTAGGCCGTGGCGGCGTGATAGCTCGCCGGCTTGCCGTAGCGCTTGGCGTACACCTGCGCGAACTCCTTCGCGCCCGGCCACTTCACCGCCGGAGTCCACTGCGTGCTGGAGAAGACGCCGTGCGAGATGTTCGACTCCTTGGCGAACTGCTCGTTGGCGAAGCCGGCGCCGGCGCCGAGAAAGGCCTGCGGTGTCAGCCCCAGCTCGCGCGCCTGACGCATGAGAAGGATGGCGTCGGCGACGTACGACACCATGAAGACGAGGTCAGGGTTGTTGCTCTTCATGTTGGCGAGCGTCGAACGGTAGTCGGGCGAGCCTTTGGAATACGATTCGTTGAAGACCACCTTGAGGCCTTTCTTCTCCGCATACTCCTTCGCCGACCGCGCGCCCGAAGTGCCGAAATCGGTGTTCTCGTTGAGGATGGCGATCGTCTTCGGGGTGCCCAGGGTCGTCGCCATGTCGAGCAGGACCGAGGCGTAGTCGCGCGTCGTGGCCGAGACGCGGAACACCCATTTGTATCCGTGCCGGGTGATCTCCTCCTTCGAGGCGACCGGATTCACCAGCGCGGTCTTGTATCGCTCGGCAGTCTTCGCCACGGCCTCCGTCACGGCCGAGGTGTACGCGCCGACCACGCCCGCCACTTCGTCGCGGGTGGCGAGCTTCTCCATCGCGCTGATCCCCACTTGCTGCTTGCCGGTGTCGTCTTCCCAGACGACCTGCACCTCGATGCCTTTCTTTTTCAGATCTTCGAGGGCGAGCTTGATGCCGTTGGTGATGTCCTCGCCGATGGGCGCCTCGGGGCCGGTCATGGAGTTGATCACTCCCAGCTTCACCGGCGCGGCGGACGCGGTGGAGACGGCGAGCAGCGCGAGGGCGGCAAGACGGATCATCGTTCGGCTCCTGGCGGTGGGTGGAGGCGGCGACCTTGGTCCGAGAAAACGCCGCAGTCAAGGCGCGCCGCCCTCAGAGGCGCGAGACGAGACGCGCGAAGCGATCGGCCGCTTCCCGCAGATCTTCGAGCGAGGCGGCGAAGGAGAAGCGCAGGTGGCCGGCGCCGCGCGGACCGAACCCGGCGCCGTCGAGGACCGCGACGCCTTCTTCCTCGAGCAGGCGATCGGCCAGCGCTCCGGCCGGAAGCGGCAGCGCGCGCACATCGGGGAAGGCGTAGAAGGCGCCGTCGGGCGACTTGCAGCGCACGCCTTCGACCCGCTCCAGCGCCGAGACGATCGCGTCGCGGCGGCGGCGGAACTCGGCCACCATCGCGGCGACGGCGTCCTGCGGGCCGCGAAGCGCTGCGAGCCCGGCGCGCTGCACGAACGCCGCCGTGCAGGTGTTGGAGTTGATCACCAGCCGCACGGCGTGGGGCGCGAGCGCCGGCGGGAAGACGCCGTAGCCGAGGCGCCAGCCGGTCATCGCGTAGCACTTCGAGAAACCGTCGACGACGATGGTGCGGTCGGGGATGAGCGCCGCGATCGAGCGCGGCTCGGGACCGTAGATGATGCGCCGGTAGATCTCGTCGGAGATGACCCAGAGGTCGTTCTTCTCGGCGAGCGCCGCGAGACCGCGGAGGTGCTCTTCGCTGACGACCTCGCCGGTGGGATTGCAAGGTGAATTGACGATGACGAGCCGCGTGCGCGGCGTGATGGCGGGCGACTCGAGGTCGAGCGGCACCGGCACGCCGCCGCAGAAGCGCACCATGCTCGCGTAGATGGGAAAGCCAGGGTCGGGGACGAGCGCCTCGTCCCCCGGCGCGAGGGTCGCGAGGATGCCGAAAAAGATGAGCGGCTTGGCGCCGGGCGCCACGACGACGCGGTCGGGAGCGCCGGGATGGATCGCCTCGCGCAATTCCGGGAGCCCCGCCGGCGCGCCGTAGCGGGTGTGTCCATCGCGCAGCGCGCGCACGCCCGCCTCGACGATGTGCTGGGGCGTGGGGAAGTCGGGCTCGCCGACTTCCAGATGGATGACGCGCCGGCCGCGCTGCTCGAGCGCGCGCGCCTTGACCAGCACGTCGAGTGCGGTCTCGGTGCCGAGCTGCAGGACGCGGTCGGCGATGCGCGGCATGGCCGACATCTATCACGCGAAAGAACGGCGGCCCATGCTACTAAGTCGGCTCCGTGAACTTCTCCATCGCGGCTCTCGCCCTGCTCATCGCCAGCTGGCGTCCGCTCGAGACCACCTGCGGCGAAGGCAAGCCGGCGTGCTTTGCCGACCTGAAGAAGGCCGCCGCCTCGTGCAAAGTGGTCCGCCACCAGACGGCCGGCACCGCGCTCGGCGACGTGACCGTCGACTGGCGCCGTTGCCCCGCGCCGGGATTCAAGACCGTGAAGGGCGCCGACTACGTCGTCGTCTCCGGCGAGGACGGAGACATCTGGGGATTCACCAACGTGATCGATCCCTCCGCCGCCTCGATCGAGGACGTCGGCTTCTTCGGCAGCCGTTGGATCCTGGTGCGCGCGTTCTCCGCCACCGGGGCCTCGCGCAGCTGGTGCATGCTCGGTCTGTCGCCCTCGCCGCCGCAGTGCCTGGTGCCGGACATCCCCGAGCTGGAGGCCAAGGCGCAGTCGCTGCTCAAGCCGGCCGAGACCTTGTGCTGCGAAGACTGGTCGCTCGAGGAAGTCACCTCCTGGAGGATGATCGCCGCGCGGCCGATCTTTCGCGAGAAGAATCGGGTGGCGATGATCCGCGCCAGCCTCTGGGTCCGTCGCTACGAGCTCTCCTTGCGCCGCGTGCGCCGCGAAGAGATCAAGGTGAACGTCAGGCAGTGAAAAAGAGCTGCGGCCCGCGCTGGCGCCCTGCTCGAGCGCGCTTAACGTGCCGGGCCATGCGCAATCTCCCCTGGTTTCTCTTCCTGCTCTGCGCCTGCGTGCGCAACCCAGCCACCGGAAAGCTGCAGCTCGATCTCATCCCCGAGTCCCAGGAGATCGAGATGGGCCAGCAGGCGAAGCAGGAAGTGATCCAGACGATGGGCATCTATCGCGACCCGAAGCTGGAGCAGTACGTCGCCGATCTGGGCAAGCCGCTCGCCGCCAACAGCGGCCGTCCCAACTTGCCTTTCTCGTACATGATCGTCGAGGACGCGGCGGTCAACGCCTTCGCGCTGCCGGGCGGGCCCATCTTCATCACCCGCGGAATCCTCGGTCATTTGAACAGCGAGGCGGAGCTCGTCGCGGTGATGGGCCACGAGACAGGCCACATTTCCGCGCGGCACAGCGCCAACATGCTGAGCAAGGCCCAGCTGGCGCAGGTCGGCCTGGGCATCGCTTCCATCGTCTCGCCGACGATGGCGCAGCTGGCGCAAGTGGCGGGTGCAGGGATGCAACTTCTCTTCCTCCAGTTCTCCCGCACCGACGAGACGCAAGCCGACGAGATGGGCTTTCGCTTCATGACCAAGGCCGGCTACGACCCGCGGCAGATGATCGGGCTCTTCCAGATGCTGGGCGGTCTCGGCGTCGAGTCGGCGGGCGGAGCGTCGGCGGGCAAGCTGCCCGAATGGGCGCAGACGCATCCCATTCCCGAGCATCGGCTGGAGGCGACGCAGGAGCGGCTCAAGACGGAGTTGAAGGGCGACCCGTCCACGCTCAGGGTCGATCGCGAGAAGTATCTCTCGATGATCGACGGCATCCCTTTCGGCGACGATCCGCGCCAGGGATACTTCAAAGGCGATACCTTCCTCCACCCGGAGCTGAAGTTCCAGATCGAGCTGCCCAAAGGCTGGCAGCACGAGAACACGCCGCAGGCGGTGGTAGCCGTGAGCCCGCAGCAGGACGCGATGATGCAGCTCGCCTCGGCGGGGAAGCTCTCGCCGCAGGAAGCGGCGCAGAAATTCTTTTCGCAACAGGGGGTGAAGCAGGGCGCGGCGGCGCAGGGCACCATCCACGGCAGCTCGGCGGTCTCGGCGTATTTCGCAGGAACCACGCAGCAGGGGCCCATCGAAGGTCTTGCGACTTTTCTCGCGCACCAAGGCACGACGTACGCGATCTTCGGATACACGGCGGCGGGGAAGGAGCAGTCCTATGATCAAACCTTCCGCGCCTCGATGGGGAGCTTCGCGACCCTGAGCGACTCCGCGGCGCTCAACGTGCAGCCTGCCCGCGTCAAGGTGGTTCACCTCGACCGCGCGATGAGCGTGAAGGAGTTCACCGGCGCTTATCCTTCGTCGGTCAAGCCGGAGGTGGTGGCGCTGCTCAATGGCGTGGACAAGGACGGGACGTTGCAGGCCGGGCCGGCGAAGCAGATCGTCGGCGGCGTCAGCGCGCAGAAATGAGATTCACCTCGAGGAAATCAAAGACGCGCTGCCAGTAGCGCTGCATCAGCACCGGCTCGTGGAAGAGGTGCGTCTGTCCGGCGAAGGGAAGGAAATCGACGTTCTCGCTCCGGCCGGCTCTGAAGACGGCATCGAGCAGGAGCAGCGACTCGGCGAAATGCACGTTGTCGTCGGCGGTACCGTGCATCAAGAGCAGCGGCCGCTGCAGATCCCTGGCAAAGGCGAGCAGCCCGTTCACGGCATAGGCATCGCTATGCCCTGAGGGCGGCGGAATCCCCAAGTATCGTTCCGTATAGCAGGTATCATAGTTCATCCAATCGACCACCGGCGCGCCCGCCACGCCGGCGCGAAAGACATCGGGCCGGCGCATGACGGAAAGCGCGGCCATGAAACCGCCGAAGCTGTGGCCCATCACGCCCACGCGCGAGAGGTCCATGGCGGGCTCCTGCGCGGCCATCGCCCGCAGCGCCGACACCTGATCTTCGAGAGGCACCTCGGCGAACTTCATCGCGATGGCGCGCTCCCAGGCGCGGCCGCGGCCCGGCGTGCCGCGGCCGTCCGCCTGGGCGACGATGAAGCCGTGATCGGCGATCCATTGCTCGGCGATGTATCCCGGCGCCGATCGATGCACGCTGTTCACGTGCGGCCCGCCGTAGACTTTGAGCAGCACGGGATATTTGCGCCGCGCATCGAAGTCGTGCGGCCGGATGAGAGCCGTCCAGAAATCCGCGCGCTTGGCGACCTCCAGCCGGACGTCGAAGGGCAGGGGCTCGCTGACCGCGGGCAGCTCGCCGGCGATCGATCCGTCGGCACGCACCACCTGCACCCGGGACGTCGCGCCGGACGGCGAGGTGATGAGCACGTGCGCACTCGCATCGCGCGCATAGATCGCGTCGTGGTTGTCCGGCCCGTCCGTGAGCGCGCGGACCTGGCCTCCCTCCATCGCGATGGCGAAGATCTGTTCGTCGACCGGCTCGGCCCTCCTCTGCACCACCACCTCGCGCTTCCGCTCGTCGACGTGAAGCAGTTTTGCGAAGCCGAAATCGGGGCTGGTCAGCTCGCGCACGAGCGCCCCGTCGGGTTGGTGGAACTGCAGTTGCCAGGCCCCGTTGCGCTCGCTCGCCCAGAAAAATCCGGAGCCGTCGCGCAGCCAGCGCAGGTCGTGCTCGGCGTTGATCCAGGCGTCGTCGTGCTCGCGGATCAGCTCGCGCGTCTTTCCCGTCCGGGGGTCGACCGCGAGCAGCGCCTCGTTCTTCTGCTCGCGGTCCAGCACCACCAGATGGAGCGGACCGCCCTTGGGCCAGTCGACGTGCGAGACGTATTCCCACTGCTTGCGGTCGTGATCGATGGGAACGGCGCGGCCGCCCTGCGCGGGCACGATGGCAAAGGAGATGCGGGCATTTCGATGTCCCGGCCGCGGATAGGGAGTCTCGCCGCCCGGCCGCTCGGGATGGGCCGGGTCGGTGAAATCGAGCCTCTCGACTTCGCTCAGGTCCGCCTCCTCGAAGACGAGAAAGCGCGAGTCGGGCGACCACCAGTAGCCGTTGAAGCGCGACAGCTCCTCCTGCGCGATGAACTCGGCCTGCGCGTGTGTCCGCAGCGGCGTCGCGCCTGACGTGAGCTGGCGGGCCCGGCCTCCCGCGACCGGCGCGACCCAGAGCTCGCCGGCGCGGACGAACGAGACGCTCTTCCCGTCGGGAGAGAGCCGCGGATCGAAGATCGCGTTTCCCTTGTCGTCGGGCCCCACGACTTCCCGCGACGCACCGCCCGCTGCAGGGACGGCGTAGGCGCGGCCCGAGAGCGAGACCAGGACGAGGCTTCCGTCGTCGGAGAGATCGAAGGAGGTGAAGCCGCGCAGCGTGACGCGCATGCGCTCGCGGCGCGAGCGCTCCTCAGGCGTGAGCTGCTCTTCGCCGCCCTTGAGCACTTCTTCGGGCTTGATCAGCTCGCGCAGCTGCCCGGTTGCGACGTCGAAGGAGTAGAGGCGGCTCTCAGGGCTGCGCGGCGGAGTGCGGAGGAAGAGCACGCGGCTGCCGTCGGGAGTGACGCGCACCGAGGTTGGCCGCCCCAGTCGCCAGCTGCGCGTCTCGGCCAGGTCCTTGAGGAACTGCAGATCCTTTTCGGCGGTCGCCGCCAGGAGCGCAATCGCGATCGCGAGCATGACGGCGCAAGGTACAACTCTTTGTCAGAGAGACAAATGCTCGAGCGGCACCGGCCGGGCAAAGAGATACCCTTGCGCCCGTTCGCAGCCGAGGCGCCGCAGGTGGTCGGCCTGCGCCTCCGTCTCCACGCCCTCGGCCACCACCTCGATGTCGAGCCCCTTCCCGAGCAGCAGGATCGACTGGACGATCTTGATCTTCCGCTCGTCCTCCCCCATCGCCTGTACGAAGGACTTGTCGATCTTGAGGGTGTCGATGGGCAGCTCGTGCAGGTAGCTGAGCGACGAGTAGCCGGTGCCGAAGTCGTCGATGCAAAGGCGCACGCCCAGCTGGCGGAGGCGGTCGAGCGCGTCGATCGCCAGGGGACCGTTGCCCATCAGCATGCTCTCGGTCAATTCCAGCCGAAGCCGGTGCGGTTCCAGCGTCCGCTTGGCGAGCAGCGAAGCCAGGTCGTTGAGAAAGTCGGGCTGCAAGAGCTGCCGGCCGGAGAGGTTCACCGCCAACGTCAGCGGCGCCGGCAGGACCGAGAGCGCATGACAGGCCTCTTCCAGCACCCACCGTCCCAGCGGCACGATCAGGCCGGTCTCCTCGGCGAGCGGAATGAACTCGCTCGGCATCACCAGCCCGCGGTCGCGCTGCTCCCAGCGAACGAGCGCCTCCACTCCCAGCGCGCGGCCGCCGTTCAGATCGACGATGGGCTGGTAATGGACGCGCAATTCCCCGCGTTCGAGCGCGCGGCGCAGCTCGTTCTCCAGCCGCAGAGCCGCCATGGCGCGCTCGTGCATCGAGGAGTCGAAGACCGCGTGGCGGCAGCCGCGCACCTTGGCGCGGTACATGGCGGTGTCGGCGTCGCGGAGGAGGTGCTCCGGCCGTTCGGTGGTCGGCCCGCCCAAGGCGATGCCGATGCTTGCCGAAGCAAATACTTCATGCCCCTCGACCAGGAAGGGCGGCGCCAGCGCGCGGTGGACTCGCTCGGCCACCGCCACTGCCTCATCGGCGTCGATGATGCCTTCGACCAGCAGCGTGAATTCGTCGCCGCCCAGCCGCGCCACGGTGTCGCCGGCGCGACGGCATCCTTCCAGACGGCGGGCGATCTGGATCAAGAGCTCGTCGCCGGCGCGGTGGCCGAGGCTGTCGTTGACGAGCTTGAAACGATCGAGGTCGAGGAAGAGCACGGCGAAGCGCGCCGCCTCGCGCCCTTTGGCGCGGGCGAAAGCGACGTCGAGGCGATCTTTCAAGAGCGCGCGGTTGGGAAGACCGGTGAGAGGATCGTAGAAGGCAGCTTGCAGCAGTTGCGCCTGCGCCTTGCGCCGCGCGGTGACGTCGGCCGCTGCGACGAGAAGAGCGCGCCGCGCCTCGAACATCACCTCGTGCGCCGAGAGCTCGAGATCGTGAGCTGCTCCCGAGGCGGTCCGGTGCCGCTCGATGGCCGGCCCCGCGCGCAGGTCGGTCTCGACTCCCGGGTCGAGCCGCAGATCGGCCGAACGCATCGAGAGGAAGCGATCCTGCGGCCACCCGTAATGGCGGATGGCGGCCTGATTGACGGCGAGGAACTTTCCCGTCTCCGCATCCTCGACCCACATCGGCTGCGGGCTGTTCTCGAAGAGCACGCGGTAGCGCTGCTCGGAGGCGCGCAGCGCATCGAGCACCCGCACGCGCTGGGTCACCTCGCGGGTCAGGAGCAGCGTGGCCGCCTCGCCGTGGTACTGCACGCCGCTGGCGGTCACCTCCAGCACCAGCTCACGGCCGTCGTGGCGCTGCAGCGCGGTCTCGAAGCGGCGGCCGCGCTCGATCGCGGCCCGCGCCAGGGAGGCATCGGCCCAGAGCCGCTCGACCGGCCCGCCGAGGAGCTCGCCGCGGGGAATTCCATACAGCTCGCTGGCGCGGGGGTTCGCCTCGAGGACCGTGCCGGTCCGGGGGTCGACGACGATGAGCGCTTCGCCCACGCTCTCGAAGAGATCGCGATAGCCGAGCTCCACCTTGCGCAGCGTCCGCTCGACCGGTTTGTGCTCGATGAACTTGCCCAGCTCGGCGCAGGCGCGGGCCACGCCGCGCATCACCGGCTCTTCCGGCGGATCGGCGGCGGGCGAGAAGAACTCCAACACGGCCAGCGTGTGCTCGTGGGAGATGGCGGGAAAGGCGAAGACGGAGGCCGCGGTGGCGTCCTTCTGGGCGCGCCATTGCGGCGCGCCGTCGCGCAGCACCACCGAGGCGAGGTTCTTTCCCCGCCCGCCGCGGCGCGATTCGGCGATGCGCCGGAAAGCGTCGAGGCGCTCGGGCCGATCCAGGTGCCAGAGAATTCGCGGCGAAACTTCGCCTGCATCCTGGGAAAATTCCACGCGGCCCGCCTGCCATCCGGTGGCGGCGCAGATGCGCTGCAGCGCAGCGCGCAACGCGTCCTCGAGGCAAGGTGCACGTGCTGCCGCCTCGCGGACAGACTTCAGCAGCGCCGGCTCTCGCGGCTGCATGAGACTCCTTCCTGGCGGGGCACGATAGTCACTACCCCGGGGTAGACAAAAAGGGGTCGAAGGTGCGCGAGTCGCACATCTTCCATTGCACCCGCGCCACAGGCGCGAGAGAACATGACTCTCTCGGGGAAGACAAGGTTCACTGGTGTACGGCCGCTTGCGTCCGCTCCTCCTCGCTGTGCTCGGCGCATTGCCGCTGCGTGCACAGCAGGGGTACGTCGCCTCGCCCTCGCTCCTGGAATGGAAGGCCGCCGACTATCCGATGACGGCTCTCCTCCGCGGCATCGAAGCCGACATTCCCTGCGACTTGCAGATCAGCGCCGCCGGAACGGTCGAGCGCACCGACTGCGACGTCAGCGACGAGGCCGGCTTCGCCCGCGGCGCGCGCGATGCGCTCGAGCAGGCCACCTTCGCGCCCGGCCGGCTGCGCGGCCAGCCCGCGCCCTCGCACGTTCGCTTCATCTATCGATACCTCGTCAACCGCGAGCGCGCCGGGCCGCATGCGCCTTTCGTTCCCTTCGGCGAAGTGCGCGGGCAGGTCCTGTCGCAAGGGACGCGGCTCTCCGTCGCCGGCGCGGATGTCATCGCGCAGGGCCTCGGCATCGCCACCAGCACCGACGCGCGGGGCCGCTGGTCGATGTCGCTGCCACGCGGCTCGCAAGTGTTGGTGGTGATCGCGCCAGACTATTTCCGCGCCCAGGAGCGCATCGAGGTCGGCCCAGGCGCGCCTGAGCCGGACATCGTCTATCTGCGCCGCAGCGCCGTCTCCGACCTCTCCATCACCGTGCCGGGCGAGAAGGAGGCGCGGCTCGCGCCCACCAAGGAGACGATCTCCCACGAGGAGTTGCGCAACGTGCCCGGATCGAGCGGCGATCCGCTGCGGGTGATCGAGAACCTGCCTGGGCTGGCGCGCATCCCCTACACCGGCGGCCAGTTGATCGTGCGAGGCGCACCGGCGGTCGATACCGGCGCATATATCGATGGGCAGCAGATTCCCATTCTCTATCATCTCTTGAACGGCCCCTCGGTGCTGGGCGAGGAGATGGTCGAGAAGATCGACTTCTATCCCGGCGGTGCGGGCGTCTATTTCGGCCGCAGCCTGGCCGGCGTCGTGGCGGTGCAGAGCCGCCGCGGCACCGACGACCGCTGGCACGGGAGCCTGGCCGCCGATCTGCAGAAGAGCGCCGCCTTCTTGCGAGGGCCGATCGGCGACGACGCGCAGATCGCGCTGGGCGCGCGCCGCAGCTACATCAATCCCATCATCGAACTGACCACCGAGCCCAACAAGGAGATCACCCTGCCCGTCTATTGGGACTATCAGGGCCGCGCCGACTGGCGGCCGACGCGGCGCGATCGCCTGTCCCTGACACTCTACGGCAGCGACGATTCCTTCGCGCAGGTGGGCGGCGGCCGCGGCTCGGTGCCGCTCGAATTGGGGAGACGCATCGGCTTCCACCGCGCCCGCTTCGCCTGGGAGCGGCGGGTGAGCGACGCGCTCTCCTTCAACATTGCGCCGATGATTGGATTCGATCTCTCCAATTCCTCCTCTTCCGGCATCGGCGCCGGCGCCTTTTCGCGACCGCAAAGCCAGCGGGACCGGACGTTCTCGACCGGGCTCCGCAGCGGGATCATCGCGCGGCAGGGGGACAATCTCGAGTTGCGCGCAGGCCTGGACCTCCTCATGAATCGCGTCTCCTATGACCTCGACATCCTCTACGAGCAGCAACTGCGCAGCGTGGGAGCGCCCAATGCCGAGGAGGCGAGGCTCAACGGCGTGAAGGTCTTCTCCAGCCTCGGCGAATACGCAGAGGTGGAATGGCGCCGCGGCCGGCTGCGGCTCACGTCCGGACTGCGCCTCGAGGAGATGCACTGGCTCGGACATACCTACGCGGTGCTCGACCCGCGGCTCTGGGCGCGCTTCGAATTGAACGAGCCGACCGCGCTCTATGCCTATGCCGGCCTCTATCACCAGGCGCCGACGGCCGAGCAAGTCGA
>Ga0209471_1000405_pt1 | contig 30025 bp, 29 predicted proteins | sample GraSoiAngelo_128_FD_185885 | JGI IMG/M metagenome (GOLD analysis project Ga0209471, IMG submission 185885) | Grasslands soil microbial communities from the Angelo Coastal Reserve, California, USA - 14_0927_12_20cm (SPAdes) (version 2) | ecosystem: Environmental > Terrestrial > Soil > Grasslands ... | reverse complement strand
ATGGGAGCGAGAGCGCCGCCGTCAGGCCTACTTCCCGAGGGCCGGACGCAAGAGGAAGCGGCGCCGCTAGTCCCCTCTCGGTGCGCTCCAGGTGATGTTGAAGCCTTCGTAACGCGGCTTTCCGCCGAGCTCGGTGCGCTCGACGTCGCTCACGTCCGCTCCGGGCGGGCCCTCGTTCAACCAGTTCTGCAGCGACGCAAGCGCGCCGCCGCTTCCCTCGGCGATGAGCTCGACCGACCCGTCGTCGCGGTTCCAGACACGACCGGTGATGGCCAGGCGCAGGGCCTCTCGTACCGCGCTCGCCCGAAAGTTCACGCCCTGGACCGAACCGTGGACGACGAACCGAGCCCGCGCCATCAGCGCTTCTTCCGCGACGCGAGCATGGCGTCGAGATCGCGCACGTTCGCGATATTTCCCTCGGGCGCCCATCCCCGTCGTGCGGTTCCAACGGCGAGGTCCATCCAGTCGAGCTCCTCGATCGCGTGCGCATCCGAGTTCGCGACGAGCGTCGCGCCGCGCTCGACGGCCTTGCGGATCCACGTGTCCGGAAGGTCGAGGCGCTCGGGCCCGCCGTTCACCTCGATCCACGTCCCGGTCTCGACCGCGGCGTCGATGACCTTGTCGAGGTCGACAGCGTGGGGCTCGCGCTTCTCCAGAAGCCGCCCGGTGGGGTGCGAGAGCGCCGTCACGAGCGGATGGCGCATCGCACCGACGACGCGCGCCGTCATCTGCTCCCGCGTCTGCGCGAAGGACGAGTGCACCGAGGCGCTCACGATGTCGAATTTCGCGAGGAGCTGATCGGGATAGTCGAGAGCCCCGTTCGCACGGATGTCGACCTCGGTGCCGACGATGATGCGGAACGGCGCGAGCTCCGCGTTGAGCCGCGCCGCCTCGGCAAGGCGTGCCTCGATCCGCTCGGGCGAAAGACCGTTCGTCATGCCGAGACCAGGCGAGTGGTCGGTCACCGCAAGGTAGGCGTAGCCCTTCGCGCGCGCGCGCCGCGCCATGTCCGCGAGCGGGTCGCGGCCATCCGTCCAGTTCGTGTGGGTGTGCAGATCGCCACGTACTCGGGCCAGCTCGACGAGGTTCGGCAGCGCGTGGGATTTCGCGGCATCGACCTCCCCTCGATCCTCGCGGAGCTCCGGTGGGATGAAGTCCATCTCGAGCGCGGCGTAGACCTCCTGCTCCGTGAGCGAGGCGATCTCCTGGCCGCGCTCCTCAGCGCCGACCCGATAGAGGCCGTACTCGTTGAGAAGGAGCTTGCGGCGCAGGGCCAGGCCGCGCAGGCGCACGTTGTGTTCCTTTGAGCCCGTGAAATAGAGGAGTGCGGCCCCGAACGACCGCGCCGGGACGACGCGGAGATCGATCTGGAGGCCACGGTCGACGATGACCGAGCACTTGGTGTCGCCGCGCGCGAGCACCCGCTCGACGGTCGGGGCCTTCGCGAAGAGCTCGAAGATCGGCGCGGCGGTGTCGCCGGCGACGACGATATCGATATCGCCGATCGTCTCCTTGTACCGGCGCAGGCTCCCCGCGATCTCGATCTGGGTAACGCCGGTCTCGGCGCGAAGGTAATCGACCATCGTCGTGGCGGCCGCCCGTGCCTCGTGGAGGAGGGAGCGTCCGGTCCGCTGCTTCAGCGCCGCGATCGAGCGGAGGATGTTCTCCTCGGTCTTCGCCTGGATCTTCGGAAGCTGCTGGAGCCGGTGGTCCTTCGCGGCCTCTTCGAGCTCCTCGACCGTGGTGATCTTCAGGTGCTCGTAGATCGTTCGCGCGGTGGCGGGGCCGACCCCCGGCACCCGCAGCAACGTCAGCAGGCCCGGCGGCACGGCGGCCTGCAGCTCGTCGTGACGCTTCGACCGGCCCGTGGCGACGATCTGCTCGATCGCTTCACTGACCGACGACCCGACCTTGGGAATCTCCTTCAGGCGACGCTCTTCCACGAGCTTCGAGAGCGGCTCCCGCAGGTCGCGTATCGAGCGAGCGGCCGCGCGGTATGTGACGGCGCGGAAGACGTTCTCGCCTTTGAGCTCGATCAGGTCGCCAATCTCGTCGAGCACCTTCGCGATGGCGTCGTTACCGACGGCGAGGGCATCGAGGGGCACGCCCCGATGCTACGGCGCTTCCCCGATCAGGACGCGGGGCGCGAAGCGGCGGGGTCGCGCGCGAGCTCGAGGTACGCGAACGCGGACTCGAGATCGCCGCGCGCGCGAAGCTTTTGCGCGTACTCGGCGGCGAGCGTCGAGAGGTCAGGATGGTCTTCGATCGAGGCAAGGATCTCGATGGCCTTTCGGTATGCCTCGTCAGACGAGGTGAAGTCGCCGCGCGCGTGCGCCGCGGCCCCGGCGACGCGCAACGCGTCGGCCTGCTGGCGATGGTCGCCGAGATCGGCCAGCCGTGCTTCCGCGTTCTCGGCGAGGCGGAGCGCGCTTTCGCAGTCGCCCTCCTCGAGGGTGATCCGGGCGCGCAACACGTCGACGATCGCGCCGACGCGGACGTCGCCCGCGAGCGCGGCGCGCTCGCTGCAGCGATCGACCGTTTCGCGCGCGGCGTTCATGTCGCCGTGCTCGAACTGGACCGTCGCGAGCGACTGCATCACCGACAGCTCGATGGCGGTGTCCGAGACACGCTCGAGCAACCCGAGCGCGCGCTGATAATTCCCGATCGCGCCGTCGAGCTCGCCGGCGTCGTAGAGCGCGACGGCGACACCCATATAGCTCTGCGCGGCGAGGCGAAGCTCGCTCGAACGCGAGGCTACGGCGAGAGCGAGCTCGTAGGTGGCAAGCGCTTTGACGGTGCGGTGGAGCCGGCGATAGACGGTGCCGAGATGAACGAGGGTCCTCGCGCGAAGGCGCGGGTCGGTGATCTCACGCTGCTCCATGACGTCGCGCGCCGCCTCGAGCGATTCGGCGCCCGCCGCGAGCTGACCGTGCTCCACGTACAGGACACCGCGCGCGTGCAGGAGATTCGCGAGCTCGGTCGCGTCACTGTTCGCGTCGACCAGGGCCATCGCCTCCGCGAGCCGTTCGAACGCCTGCTCTCTTTTACCCTCGGCCGCATCGGCGTTCGCCAGGTAGCGAAGCAGCGTGGCGCGCTCGCCACCCTGTGCCTGGAGTCCGAGCGCGGACGTGGCTTCGCGACGAACCGCCGCCCAATCGTGCCGTTCGACCGCGGCCTGCGCCGCGAGGCGGTGGAAAACGCGGCGCTTGGCGCCGGCGAGCGACTCGTCACCGATGAAGTAGTCGAGGCTGCGGCCGAGTCTTGTCGCAATGATCTGCAAAGAGCGGAGCGACGGACGAACGAGACCGGCCTCGACCTGACTAATAAAGCCCTTGGTCAGCTCGTCGCCTGCAAGCTGCGCCTGGCTCATCCCAAGGGCGTGTCGAGCAGCACGGACTCGCTCGCCCAAGGTGACCGGCTTCTGAACTGCTTCAGGCAGACTCGCCACCGACGCTCCCCTGTCTAGACCGAACTGACAACGCGACGAAACGTTCGGATTCTCTAGACTGTGGGAACAATACTGGCCGCTGTCGGCGCGGACAATGTGGGGAGAACGAGATGAGACCGTTCCGCTCGCGTGTGCTGGCAGCGCTCGTCATGGCGATCCTCTCGATCGGTCTGCTCGGAAATGTCGCCTTTGGCGACGACACCCCGACCCCCAGCGCTCCCGTCGAGCCTTCACCGAGCCTCATTGGCGGCACCGCAACCCAGAGTTTCCCGGAGGACCCGTGGGGTCTCCCGACCACTAGCTTTCCCGAGGATCCCTGGCCGGGCATCTAACGAGCCATACTGACGGGCGTGCCGGCGACGTCGACCGCCCATCGGCAAAGACTCGAGATCGACGGGACGCCCTTCCTGTTCCAGCACGGCTACCGCTTCGGAAAGGTCACGTTCATCACGCGCCTTCCGCTCGGTAAGAACATGACGGTGTTCACACCGGGCCACCTCTCGGCCCTGGAGGTCGAGGCGGTCGTCCGCGGCGACAATCCATGGATGTTGGGATGAGGCCGGAGGTAGGCGTCTAACGCGCGCGGTCGTTCAGCGTGTTCGCTCGGCGAGCGTCGCCGTCGGTGAGGAGCGCATCGCTGAGATCAAGTCCGGTGTCGTGATCCTCCTCGGGGTCGGCGCGAAGGACCGTCCGGAGGACGGCGAACGCCTCGCCGCCAAGATCGCGGGCCTCCGCATCTTCGAAGAGGCGGGCAAGATGCAACGGGCGCTCGCCGACGTCGGCGGGGTAGTGCTCGTCGTTCCGCAATTCACCCTGTACGGCGACGCCCGCCATGGGCGCCGGCCGGACTTCACCGCGGCAGCGCCGCCCGAGCTTGGTAAACGGCTCTTCGAAGCGTTCTGCGGCGCGGTTCGCGGGAGCGGCCTCGAGGTCCGCCAGGGCCGGTTCGGCGCGGCAATGCTGGTCAGTCTCGAAGCGGACGGACCGGTAACGCTCGCGCTCTCGACCGACGGCTGGCGCGAGAGCGAGCTGGGCTCGTCGTGAACCACGCCGATCACGTCGCGCTTCTGGCGGGCGGCGTCGCCCAGGGCGAGGGCGGCACGTGGGCCGACCTCGGTGCCGGGACGGGCGCGTTCACCCTCGCGCTCGCCGATCTGATCGGCCCGCATGGAGTCATCCACGCGATCGACCGCGACCGTGCGTCGCTCGCCGAGCTCCGAAGCGCCTTCGTCTCGGCGGTGCCGCAGGCCGAGCTACGCGTCCAGGCCGCCGACTTCACGCGGCCGCTCGATCTTGCCGATCTCGATGGGATCGTTATGGCGAACTCGCTTCATTTCGTCGAAGACAAGACACGAGTGCTCGCGCTGGTGCGCGGCTATCTCAAACATGGCGGACGGCTCATCCTCGTGGAGTACGACAGCGACCGCGGTAACGGCTGGGTGCCGCACCCTCTTTCGTTCGAAACTTGGAGGGAGCTCGCGAGCGAGAGCGGCTTTGTCGCTACCCGAAAGCTTGCGACCGTTCCGAGTCGGTTCCTGCGCCGGATCTATTCCGCTTTGAGCCTCGTGCCGTGAATGCGCTCCGTAGGCTCCGGCGACATGCGCCTTCGCTCGGTCCGGCTCTGGGCTTCCATCGGCGTGCTCGTCATCGCGGCCGGCATGCCCTACTGCGCCGCGGCTCTGGGCTGGGCGGCGATCCAGGACGAGACGACGATCACGGTCCGCGCTGATGTCGCGTTCGGCGTGCTCGTCTCATGGGTCGGATGCACGATCCTCGCGATCGCCGGCGCGGTCTGGACGTGGAAATCGTGGCGCAGCCGGCGCGAGGCGGTGCGCGCTTAGCGCGCGAGCTCGAGCGCGGTCGCGAGCGTGAGCTTCGCGGCCTTCAGCCAGAGTCGCTTGTTCGTCACCTTATCCGGCGTGTCGTCCACGGTGTGGAAGGTGTAGTTCCCGGGAAAGGTCGCGTCGTTCTCGCCGTATCGCTGCACGAGCGCGACCGCGGGAATCCCGGCGAGACCGAATGGCGCCGCGTCGAGGATGGTGGCGCCGCTCGATGCGAGCTGCGACACGAGAGGCGCGACCCCGATCCGGTAGCGATCGTTCGCCGCGATCACCTGGTCGCGGAGGGCGGCGGAGCCATTCGTGTAGTAGATGAGGTCGAGCCGATCGGCGATCGGGTTGAAGCCGACCATGTCGATGTTGATCACGGCGGCATACGGAGCCGGCGTCCCGAGCGTTCCGAGATATGACGCGCTCCCTTTGAAGAAGAGCTCTTCACCGTCGAAGAACGCGAGGACGATCCGTTGCCGCAGCGTCGAGCGCTCCTGCGCGAGCACGCGTGCGTATTCGAGAAGCGCGGCCGTGCCCGTCCCGTTGTCGTCGGCGCCTGGCGCGGCCATGGTGGCGGCCTTCGCAGGTGTCCAGCCCGGCTGAAAGCTGGAGATCGAGTCGTAGTGAGCGCAGATCATGATCCAGCCCTGCTCCGGCGCCGGCGCGAGGGGATCGATGAACGCGAGGATGTTCTCGAGCGGAAGCGATTGGTAGGTGCCGAGGTGCGACCGCACGGTGATGCCCGGGATCGCGCCGAGCTGCTCCTTGAGGTAGGCGACGGCCTTCGCGTGATTCGGGTTGCGCACGTCACGGGAACCGAACGAGGCGAGCGCGACCATGTGGTCGTTCAGCTTCGCGGGATCGATGCCCTCGAGCACCGACGCGATCGGCCGCGCCGTCGGCGAAGGAGTTGGTTCGAGCGTCGGCGAGGCGGTCGGGCTAGCGCTCGCCGCCATCAGGGACGGCGACGTCGGCGCGATGGACGGTCCTCCGCAGGAGACCAGAAGGATCGCGATGACGAGCAGGCGCGGTCCCACCATGCCTGTATATCGCGCGGCCGCGGAATCAGCGCGTGGGCGTGGGGGCGACGGTGCTGCTCGGAACCGGTTGGGGAGTCCATGTCGGCCAGGGTCCGGCCCTCAGCGTGTACGGGAGCGCAAAATCCGCATCGCCAACTCGATCGCTGGTGCTCACCGCGCGGAACTCGTCCCGCATGTCCAAGTGGTCCGCCGTCGCGCGCAGGACAACGCCGTTGCTATCGAAGCATCCCTCGAATGAGTCATCTATCGTCCGGCTCGGCAGGGGCTTGCGGGATGTCCAGCGAAAGCACGCCGCATCGCGGCCTGCGATGTGCTCGCGAGGCAGCACGGTGGCATCCATGTCCCGGATGACGTTTCTGTAGGCCTCCCACGGTGAATCCGTGAGCGCCTGGATCCAGAATTCCATGAGATCGGGTTCGAGGACGTAACAGGCAGTGGGGCCGGGCGCATTCATGCAGTACTCCCCGCCCCGCGCGTGCGCGATGACGTTGTACCTCGTCGGCAGGTTGTCGTCGTACGTCAGGTCCCAGCGGAAGTCCGGCGGCCGAGCTGCGTAGACCACGGTCATCATGTGGCGCGTCACCGGAGGCTGAGGCACCCCGCGGTAGACGGAGGCGGACCAGGTCGTGGACGAGTCGTACGTCGCCTTGTACGTCGGCTGCGCTGCCGCGAGCATCCGGTCCGGATCCGTCTCGAGCTGCGCGAGCGGATCGATCGCCGCGTGGTCGCCGCATGCCGCACCCAGCGAGAGGGCCAGCACGAGAAGGAGAGCGCGCATCAGCGCGTCGGCGTGGGCTTTGGGGTCTGCGGTTTGGCCGGGGTGGACGTCGGGATCGTGGGCGTGGGCCGCGAGGTATGGATGACCGGAGCGGTGGTCGGGATCGGGAACGGCCCGCTCGAGACCGGATAGGGCAGCGCGAAGTCGGCATCCGTGACCGTCGCGGTGACGCTCGTCGCTCGCTGCTCGACGCTGAACAGGGCTCCGGCAGACACGAGCGTGCGGAGCATTACGCCATCCGCGGAGAAGCACGCTTCGAGTTTCGCGTCGCCGAGATGCGCGAAGAGCGCGTTCAAATCGGTCGGCGACGGCGAGGCGGAAGCGCCGACGCGCTGGTGCCACCGAAAGCACGCCGCATCACGGTTCGCGATGCGCTCGCGCGGCAGGATGGTAACGTCCATGTCCTTCGTCGCCGACACCATCGAGTCGAGCGGGGACATGTCGAGCGAAGCGAGCAGCTGCTGGGTGGTGTCCGCGGGCATCGTGTAGCAGCCGGCCGTTCCGGGCGCGCCGGCCATGCCGGCCGTGCCGGCGTCGACGCAGATGAAGGTGTCGGCGCCACGCAGGATGGCACTCATACCGAATTGCTTGGCGCCGGAGAATGTGAAGTCCCATCGAAAATCTGGCGGCCGTGCGACATACGTTTGCGTGCTCGAGAAGCCCAGCCCCGGCGACGGCGAGGGCGGCGTGAGGAGCGACCCGAAGGTCATCTCGTACGTCGCCCTGTAGGTCGGATGCTTGGCGGCGGCGAGCACCGCCTGCGGATCTTTTTCTAGCGCGAGCAGCGGATCGACGCGCGCGCTGTCGGATTCGACGTGCGATCCGCACGTGATCAAGAGGAACCCGAAAACCACGAGCGCGATGCGTCCCACGGCCTGAGCGTGGCATCGAGGCTCGTGCGGGGTGTGCCGGAGCGGTCTCTAGTTCGCCCGTCTGCCGCGGCCGCCGGCGGCTGCGGGCTCGCGCCCGCCGTTTTCTGCGGCCTTTTCCTGCGCGTACTGCTCGCTCCAGAAGACGATCTTGCCGTCCTGCGCATCGACGAAGACCGTGTCGCCCTCTTTGAACTCGCCCGTGAGCACCTTCTGCGCGAGCGGATCGATGATGAGCCTCTGGATCGTGCGCTTGATCGGGCGCGCGCCGTACACGGGATCGAAGCCTTCCTTCGCGATGAGCGACTTCGCGTTGTCCGAGAGGTCGAGCGTGATCTTCCGCTCGGCGAGGCGCTTCGCGAGGATCTTCGTCTCCTTCTCGACGATCTCCATGAGCTGCCCCGTCACGAGATTCTTGAAGATGACGATCTCGTCGACCCGGTTCAGGAACTCGGGGCGGAACTGACCGCGCAGCGCGTCCATGACGCGCTTGCGAAGGAGCTCCTGCTGATCGGCGAGCTCGGTGATGAAGGTCGAGCCGACGTTGCTCGTCATGATGATGACGACGTTCTTGAAGTCGACCGTGCGGCCCTTGCCGTCGGTCAGACGCCCGTCGTCGAGGATCTGCAGGAGCACATTGAAGACGTCGGGGTGCGCTTTCTCGATCTCGTCGAGCAGGAGCACGGAGTACGGCCGGCGGCGGACCGCCTCGGTCAGCTGACCGCCCTCCTCGAAGCCGATGTAGCCCGGAGGTGCTCCGATGAGCCTCGCGACCGTGTGCTTCTCCATGTACTCGGACATGTCGAGGCGCACGAGCGATTTTTCGTCGTCGAAGAGGAATTCGGCAAGCGCCTTCGCCAGCAGGGTCTTGCCGACGCCTGTCGGACCGAGGAATAGGAACGAGCCGAGGGGCCGGTTCGGGTCCTGCATGCCCGCACGCGCGCGGCGGACCGCGTTCGCGACCGCGGTCACGGCTTCCTCCTGGCCGACGACGCGCTCGTGAAGGTTCTGCTCCATGCGCAGGAGCTTGGAAACCTCACCCTCGAGAAGCTTGGTGACCGGGATGCCCGTCCACTTCGCGACGACGTCGGCGACGTCCTCCGGCGTGACCTCCTCGGTCAGCATCTTCTGATTCTTCTGCAAGTCCGCGAGCCGCTTCTCGGCGCGCGCGATCTCTTTTTCGATGTTGGCGACGGTGCTGTACTTGAGCTCGGCCGCCTTCGCGTAATCGGCGGCGCGCTCGGCGCGCTCGACCTCGGCCCGGATGGCTTCGAGCTGCTGGCGCTTCTCGCGGATCTCGGTGATCGCCGCCTTCTCCTGCTGCCAGTGCGCGCGGAGCACGCTCGCCTCTTCCTTGGCGTGCGCGAGCTCGCGCTCGAGCTTCTGCAAGCGCTCCTTGCTCGCGGCGTCGCTTTCCTTTTTCAGCGCCTCGCGCTCGATCTCCAGGCGCGAGATCGTCCGCTCCACTTCGTCGAGCTCGGCCGGCATCGAGTCGATCTCCATGCGGAGCTTGGACCCGGCCTCGTCGACGAGGTCGATCGCCTTGTCCGGGAGAAAGCGATCGGTGATGTAACGCGACGAGAGCGTGGCCGCCGCGACCAGCGCGGAGTCCTGGATCCGAACGCCGTGGTGGATCTCGTACCGCTCGCGTAGTCCGCGAAGGATGGAGATCGTGTCCTCGAGCGTCGGCTCCCCGACGTAGACCGGCTGGAACCGCCGCTCGAGCGCCGCGTCCTTCTCGATGTGCTTGCGGTACTCGTCGAGCGTGGTCGCGCCGATGGTGTGGAGCTCGCCGCGGGCGAGCATCGGCTTCAGCATGTTCGCCGCGTCGACCGCGCCCTCGGCCGCTCCAGCACCGACGACGGTGTGGAGCTCGTCGATGAACAGGATGATCTGGCCTTCGCTCGACGCGATCTCCTTGAGGACGGCCTTCAGGCGTTCCTCGAACTCGCCGCGATACTTCGCGCCCGCGAGGAGCGACCCGATGTCGAGCGCGAAAACGCGCTTGTCCTTCAGACCCTCGGGAACGTCACCGCGCACGATGCGCTGCGCGAGGCCCTCGACGATCGCCGTCTTGCCAACGCCGGGCTCGCCGATGAGGACTGGGTTGTTCTTCGTGCGGCGTGACAGGACCTGGATGACGCGCCGGATCTCCTCGTCGCGGCCGATGACCGGATCGATCTTGTTCTTCCGCGCCATCTCGGTCAGGTCGCGGCCGTACTTATCGAGCGCCTGGTACTTCCCCTCGGGGTTCTGATCGGTGACACGCTGGTTGCCGCGAACATCCTTGAGCGCGTTCAGGACACGCTCGTGCGTCGCGCCAAGCCGCTTCAGCGCCTGACCGGTGTAGCCCTGGTCCTCGGTCATCGCGAGGAGGAGGTGCTCAGTGGAGACGTACTCGTCGCCGAGGGACTCCGCTTCCTTCTGCGCCTGCTGCAGCACGCGCCCGAGCCGCGCCGACGCGGAGAGCTGCACGTTGCCGGTCACCTTGGGCTGGCGCTGAAGCTCGGTCGCGAGCGCGGTGGAAAGCTGCGCGGGCTGGATGCCGAGCGCCGTGAGCACGCTCGGCACGATGCCGCCGGCCTGGTCCACGAGGGCGGCCGCCAGGTGCTCGACGTCGAGCTGGGCATGGCCTTCCTCGCGCGCCTTCTGCTGCGCGGCGACAAGCGCCTCCTGCGATTTTTCGGTCAACTTATTTGGATCTATCACTGAGTACCTACCTAACCGGCTCGGCCTGTCGGCCTTGCCTCCACGCCTCGACCGTTGCTAAAGGCTTGTGGTTGCTCGCTCACGGGAGTGAATCCCGCTCGCTCGCATTCTGTCGCCCGCTCTATAACAGATGGCTCCGGACGTTCTCCCCGCTGCGTGACGTGGCGACTTCGCGTGCGAGCTCGCGCTCTTTCTCGCTGAGCTTCGTCGGCATGACGACCTTCACCGTGCTGTACAGATCGCCGTGACCGCCGCCCGCTCGCGGCATTCCCTGACCGGCGAGACGAATAGTGCGCCCGTTCTGCGTTTCCGGCGGGATGCGCAGGGACACCCGACCCTTGAGCGTGGGCACGGTAACTTCCCCGCCGAGCATCGCTTCGTGCATCGCGACCGGCAGATCGACGCGAAGATCGTCGCCGTCGCGCGTGAAGAACGGGTGCGGCTTCACCCGCACGCGGAGGTACGCGTCACCAGGCGGGCCGCCCCCCGCGCCCGGATTCCCCTGCCCTGCAAGACGAATCCGCTGGCCATCCTTGACCCCCGGCGGGATCTTCACGGTGAGCCGCCGCGCAGGCTCGCCGTTGTCGCGGGAGATTTGGATCACGTTTTCCGTGCCTCTGTAGGCCTCGGGCAACGTGATCTCGACCTCGCCCTCGACATCCTCGCCCTGTCTAGCGCGTGATCGCGTCCGCGTACGTGTACGACCGAACAGATCATCGGAGTCCGCGAACCCGCCATTCGCGGCCTGACCGAAGAGCGTCCGGAAGAAATCGGAGAACCCGCTGGCATCTTCGCCGAAGGGGCTCTCGCCGGGCTGGCCCGTGTATACGTACTGGAAGCCGCCGGTCCCCGAGGGACGTCCGCGCCCTTGCGCGAACTGCTCCCATTCGGGGCCGACCGTGTCGTACCGCTTGCGCTTCTCGGGATCGCTGAGGACTTCGTTCGCCTCGTTGATCTCTTTGAAGCGCTTCTCCGCGTCCGCCTTTTTGTTTACGTCCGGGTGGTATTGACGTGCCAGCTTGCGGTAGGCCTTCTTGATGTCGTCGGTCGAGGCGTTCTTCGGAACGCCAAGCGTCTTGTAGTAGTCCTTGTACTCGACCGGCATCCGTTCCGCCCCCGGAAGCTAGTGCGCTGGCGCGCCCGACGGTGCGATGCTCGGACGTGCCGCCTCGATCTGCGCGGGCGTCACGTTCGGTCCGGGCAACAGCGCCGCCTTGAGCACCTCGTCGATCGTCTCCATGAGCTTGATGTCGACCGTGTCGATGACCTCCTGCGGTACATCGACGAGGTCCTTCTTGTTCTTCTTCGGCATGAGGAAGGTCTTGATCCCGGCACGGTGCGCCGCGAGCAGCTTCTCCTTCACGCCGCCGATCGGAAGGACCAGCCCACGGAGCGTGATCTCGCCGGTCATCGCGACGTCCTTTCGGACCTTCCGTCCCGTTAGCGCCGACACGATGGCGGTCGCCATCGTCACGCCGGCAGACGGTCCGTCCTTCGGGATCGCTCCCGCCGGAACGTGGATGTGCATGGCGTGGTCCTTGAAGAAGCCCTTCGGCACCCCGAGCTCGGCGTAGTGCGCTCGCACGTAGCTGAGCGCCGCGATGGCCGACTCTTCCATGACCTTCTGGATCTGGCCGGTGAGGACGAACTCCTCCTGCTTGGATCCCTGGTCCATGATCGTGGCCTCGACGGTGAGGACGTCGCCGCCGTGCTCGGACACCGAAACGCCGGTGGCCGCGCCGACCTGGTCCTCCTTCTCGGCGAGCCCGTACTCGAACCGCTCGGGGCCAAGGTACTTGTCGAGGTCTTCGGGCTTGACCTCGATGGTCGCGGCCTTGCCCTCGGCGATCGTTCGCGCGACCTTGCGGTTGATCGTGCCGATCTCCCGCTCGAGGTTGCGCACGCCGGCCTCGCGCGTGTACTCGCGGACGAGCTTGCGAAGCGTGTCGTCGCCCATCACGAGCTTGCCTTCCTCGAGACCGTGCTGCTTCAGCTGCTTCGGCAGGAGGAAGCCCTTCGCGATGTGCATCTTCTCGTCCTCGGTGTAGCCGGGGAGACGGATGATCTCCATGCGGTCGCGGAGCGGCGGGATGATCGTGTCTTCGACGTTCGCGGTTGTGATGAAGATCACCTTCGAAAGGTCGTACGGCACCTCGAGGTAGTGGTCGCTGAACGCGTTGTTCTGCTCGGGGTCGAGGACCTCGAGGAGCGCAGAGCTCGGGTCGCCGCGGAAATCCGCGCCGACCTTGTCGATCTCGTCGAGCATGAATACCGGGTTCACCTCGCCGGCGGTCTTCATGTTCTGCAAAATGCGGCCGGGCAGGGCACCCACGTAGGTGCGACGGTGTCCGCGGATCTCCGCCTCATCGCGAATGCCACCGAGCGACATACGGATGAACTTGCGGCCCATGGCTCGGGCGATCGACTTGCCGAGGCTCGTCTTGCCGACGCCGGGCGGTCCCACGAAGGAGAGGATCGGCGCGCGCAGGCCCGGTGCGAGCTTGCGGACGGCCATGTACTCGAGGATCCGGTCCTTGATCTTGGGCAGGCCGTAGTGATCCTCGTCGAGGATCTTCGCGGCCTGCTGGATGTCCCAGTCGTCGCTCGCGGCCTTGCTCCACGGGAGCGAGATGAGCCAATCGACATACGTGCGGATGACGCCCGTCTCCGGCGAGGCCTGCGGGATCTTCTCGAGCCGAGCGACTTCCTTCAGGGCCTTTTCCTTGACGGCCTCGGGCATGCCGGCCTGCTCGATCTTCTCGCGGATCTCGCGGAGCTCGGCTCCGCCCTCATCCTCGCCGAGCTCCTTCTGGATCGCCTTCATCTGCTCGCGGAGGATGTATTCGCGCTGGGTCTTGTCGAGGGTCTGCTGGACCTCGCTCTGGATCTTCGCCTTGAGCTCGAGGATTTCGTTCTGCTTGGCGAGGAAGACCGAGATGAACTTCAGCCGCTCGACGACGGCCGGCATCTCGAGGAGCTGCTGGCGCTGCTCGAGGGTGAGGTCAGGGCTCGACGCGACGAGGTCCGCGAAGTGCGCAGCGTCCTCGGTGTTCTTCGCGGTCATGGCGAGCTCGGGAAGGATGGAGCCGCCGTTATCGACGTACTTCTCGAACAGGCCGCGCACGCTGCGAAGGAGCGCCTCCCGCTCGACCGGGTTCCCGATCTCGTCGGGGATGACCTCGAAGTTCACGCGGAAGAAGCGCTGCTCCGGGAGGTAGTTCTTGATACGGACACGGCTGAGACCCTGGACGATGATCTGCGCGCTGCCGTCCGGGATCCGGAGGAGGCGCACGATCTCGGCAACGGTGCCGACCGAGTAGATCTGCTCGGGCGAGACATCATCGACCTCGGCGTCCTTCTGGGCGGCGAGGATGATGTAGTGCTTTTCCTCGTTCATTGCCGCGTTGATGGCCGCGACGCTCTTCTCGCGACCGACCCCGAGCGGCACCACCAGCTTCGGGAAGACGACTGCCTCCCGGAGCGGAACGAGGGGCAGGTCGTTCGGGAACTGGTTTGCCTGTGAGTTCGGGTTCGTTGTCGTTGTCTCTGGGTCGGTCACTTCTTCTTTCCTTCTAGCCGTTGATGGACGCGCTCGAATGTCGATGGAGCTTTCAAAGCTCAACGCCCTTTTGGCGTTGGCGCGTACGTGGCTTGCGATTCGTCGGTTCGTGCGTTGCTTCGACCGTCAGTTGCGTCTCGGCCCCGGCATCCTCGCGGGCGAGCTCGTTCGCGATCTCGTCCAAGAAGTCCGCCGCGTCACGGAGCTGGAGCAGGAGCTTCACGCCCGCAAGATTGACTCCGCGGGTCTGCGTGAGGTACCGGATCGCCCGAACGCGCTCGAGGTCTTCGTCGGAGTACAGGCGGATGTTCGTGTCCGTTCGCACCGGATCGAGCAGGCCCTCCTCCTCGTAGATACGGAGCGTCCGGGGATGGCACCCGGCCAGGCTCGCCGCGATGCTGATGACGTACACGGGTCGCCGCGCGCTTGCCATGCAAATATCTAAAGACCTATCAATGCCATTGTCAAGACTCTTCTCCGCCACATGGCGGCTGAGATAGCCCTCGTCTGACCGGCAGGGCGGCCTGCCGAAACCCTCTGTTCGCGCTGGGGTCCCCCCGGCCTCGGACGCCTCGGCCGGCTCCCCATCGCGCGGGGGCCCTCGGCAGGCCAGCCCTGCGCCCGCTCTACGCTTTCTCGCCCATGCGTTTCGGCCTCGACTTTGGCACCTCAAATACCTCTCTGGCCGTGTCCGACGGCGACGCCGTGCGCGTCCTCCCGATCGATGCGGTCGCCGGCGAGACAATGCCGACCGTCCTCTACATCCGTCGGGATGGGACGCCGATCGTCGGTCGGCCTGCCATTGATGCGTATCTGGAGGACAACCGAACGCGCGGGCCGATCACCCGTCAATTCCAGCTCCTCGGCATCCGGATGACATCGAGCGATAACAAGACCTCGCGGCCGGTCGAGGCGCACATCTACACCGACACAAGCTCCCCGGGACGGCTTTTCCAGGCATTGAAAACGTTCCTGGGCGATCCCCTTGAGACCCGCACGAATGTTTTTGGCGACGCGAAGGGCTTGGAGGACCTCATCGCGCTGATCCTCGCTCACGTCCGGGAGCGCGCAAAGGAGCTCACCGGCACGGCACCAGACGCGATCACGCTCGGCCGGCCCGTTCGCTTCATCGGCGGCGACGACGCCGAGCATCGCGCGACGGGCAGGCTGCGTGCGGCCGCCGAGCTCGCGGGCTTTCGCGACGTCCGCTTCGTGCCCGAGCCGATCGCGGCCGCGCATGCCGCGGACGTCGGACCGGGAACGAGCCTCGTATTCGACTTCGGCGGCGGCACCCTCGACCTCTGCGTGGTGCGGCGCGACGAGCGCGGCGGGATCGCGGTGCTGGCCACCGCCGGCGGTCCGATCGGCGGCGATCGCGCGACCGAGCTCCTCATCGAGGACGCCGTGGCGCCGCGTCTCGGGTCGCGCGCCGAGTGGGGCCCCAAGCGGCTTCGGCTTCCGCGCTACATCGTCAACGCGCTGCGCGACTGGCACGCGCTCTCGGCGCTCAACGAGAAGCCGCTCCTCGATGCGCTCGACGACCTCGTGCGCGCGGGTGCGCCGCGGCGCGAGCTCGCCGCTCTGCGGAGCGCGATCGAGCTCCAGCTCGGCTACGAGATCTTCCAGACGACCGACGCCACGAAGATCGACCTCTCCACGGTCCCCGCCGCGATCCTCACGTACCACCACGCCGAGGTGGACGTCGACGCGCGCGTCACGCGGGGCCGCTTCGAGCATCTGATCGGGCCGATGCTCAACGAGACCGCGACCCTCGTGCGGCGCGTGACCGGGGACGCGGGCCTCGAGCCATCCGAGATTTCCATGGTTGTCTACACGGGCGGGTCGAGCGCGATCCCGGCCTTCCGCGCGCTGATGCGCGACCTCGTCCCGAAGGCCGCCGCGCGCGACGCCGCAGCGTTCACGAGCGTCGCTGCAGGTTTAGCGATGCCCGGCGTGACCGAGGCCGCGATCACGAGCTAATGGACAATCGTGGGGTGATGCGACGCTTGTTCCCGTTCGCCGGTGCCATCGCCGCGGTGGCCATCACGACCGCGCTCATCGGCGTCATCGCGGGGCGCGCGCAGATCGCGAATATCTCGATGCTCTATCTCGTCGCCGTCCTCGTGGTCGCGGTCGCGCTCGGTCGGGGCGCCGCAATCCTCGCGAGCGTCCTGGCCTTTGTCACGTTCGACTGGTTCTTCGTGCCACCGACGCATCAGCTCGTGGTGGCGGACGCGGAGGAGCTGTTCTCGCTCGCACTGTTCCTGATGACCGCGGTGGTCACCGGAACGCTCGCGGCGCGAGAACGGGCGCGCGCTCTGGAGGCCGAGCACCGCGAGCACGACGCGAAGGTCCTCTACGAGGCCGCGTTCCTCATGGCCGAGCCCGATCTCGAGCGTGCACTGGTCGGAGTAGCCGAGCACTTCCGGAAAGCGCTGGACCTCGACGCGGTGGCCATCGAGGCGGACTCGGAGATCCTGCCCCACCCGGCCGTCGCGGCCCGGGACGATGCCGCCCGCAATGCGCTCCGGGCAGCCGGGCTGCAGCTGCAGCTGATCGACTCGCACGGGGAATCTGGGCGGCGCATCCGTCTGATCGGCCCACAGGTCCCCGGGCGGATGCGCGACAGCCGCGCCCGCATGGTGCCGATCGTTTCGGCGAACCAGCGAATCGGCGGGATCCGGATCCTGCCACGCGCGGGCGCGCCAGACATCGGGCCAGGCGACGATCGACTGCTGGCCGTCGCCGCCGCCCAACTGGGCCTGACGATCGAGCGTGCTCGATTCCGCAAAGACGCGACGGAGGCGGAGGTCCTTCGTCGCGCCGACGATCTGAAGACGGAGCTGCTGCACGCTGTGTCGCACGAGCTCCGGACGCCGCTCGCTTCGATCCTCGCTTCCGCCGGGAGCCTTCGGCAACGCGACGTGGATTGGACCGAGCGCGAGCGCGATGAGTTCGCCGGAGCGATACAGGACGAGGCGGTGCGCCTCGATCGTGTCGTCGGAAATCTTCTCGACTTGTCACGGATCGAAAACGGAACGCTGGTGCCGCATAAGGCGTGGCACGACGTCGGAGCCCTCGTCGAGGACGTCGCCGGCCGCATGCGCCCCGTCACCGCCGGGCATCCGGTGCGACTCGACGTTCCTGAAGACCTTCCTCCGATCGAGCTCGACTACGTGGAGATCCAGCAGGTGCTTTCCAACCTGGTCGAGAACGCGGCCAAGTTTTCGCCGGCCGGATCGGAGATCGGCATCACCGTTGCACGCGACGACGGCGACATACGCTTCGCGATCCGCGACCATGGCTCGGGTATCACGCCGGGCGAGAGTGAGCGGATCTTCGAACCGTTCGTCCGCCTGGCTCGTGCCGGCCAGGGTCCGCGCGGCGTCGGGCTCGGCCTCGCGATCGCCAAGCGACTCGTCGAGGCGCACGCCGGCAAGATTTGGATCGATCGCGCGGTGAGCGACGGTACCCGCATCGTCTTCACACTTCCGGTGCGTGCCGGTGTCCGTTAACGCCGTCCGCGCGGAGCCGTCGGGCGCGAGACTCCTCGTGGTCGACGACGAGCCCTCGATGGTGCGGACCCTGCGGACAAATCTGCGCGGTCACGGTTTCCAGGTCGACACCGCCGAGACCGCCGGCGATGCGATCGCAAGCTACGAACGACGCCCGCCCGATCTCGTCGTGCTCGACCTCAACCTACCCGACGGCGACGGGTTCGAGATCGTCCGGCACATCCGCGAGCATTCGGGGACCCCGATCATCGTTCTCTCAGCGCGGGGAGGCGAGCACGACAAGGTCAGCGCGCTGGACCTCGGCGCCGACGACTACATGACGAAGCCCTTCGGGATCGATGAGCTTCTCGCCCGCATCCGCGTCGCGCTGCGGCACGTCGCCCGGCCGGGGGCCGGCACTGAACCGCGCATCCGCAGCGGCGACCTCGTCGTCGACCTGGAGCGGCGCGAAGTAAGAATCGGCGGGCGAGAAATCCATCTAACGCCGACTGAGTACGACCTGCTGAAGGTCTTTCTGACTAACGCGAACAAGGTCCTGACAGACCGGATGCTGCTGCAGCGCGTCTGGGGACCTGATTACGGCGACGAGTCGCATTACCTCCACGTGTACGTCGCCCGGCTCAGAAGGAAGATCGAGGAGGACCCACAGGCTCCCAAGCACCTCACCACCGAGCCAGGGGTCGGCTACCGTTTCCGCTCGGAGGACCTGTAGCGCGGTATTGAGCGCCGGTTGAGCGCGCGGGTCTCCGCGTTCAGGAGTCGTTGAGGGGTCACGCGAGACCCTTGCTCGAGCGGTGAACGAGCCAGAGGCGAAGCCACAGCGCACCAAGGGCAGCCCGGACCTCGAGGAACGTCACGCGGTTGGTGGGCGGCACCGTGGCGACCGTTACGTGCGCATCGTCCGGCCTTTCCAGCACGAGTTCGAGCGCAAGAACGCGGGCCACCTCGTCGCGACCGAACAGGTCCTCGCGCCGACGACCGCGCCGGGCCGTGTGGTCGATCGCGCGCGCCGAGCGCTTTTCGGGGCGCGCATACCGACCAGCCAAGAGCTTGAGGAGCGGATCGGCAAGGCGAAGGGCCTCGCCGTCTTCGCCTCCGACAACATCTCGTCTTCCGCGTACGCGACCGAAGAGATCATGCGCGTGCTCCTCGTCGCCGGACTCGGCGCGATGGCCGCGCTCACCCTCCCCATCACCCTCGCGATCATCCTCGTGCTCGCGATCGTGGTCGTGAGCTACCAGCAAACGATCCGGGCGTATCCGAACGGTGGTGGCTCCTACATCGTGGCGAGCGACAACCTCGGGCCCTTCCCGGGCCTGACCGCCGCGGCTGCACTCCTCACCGACTACGTCCTCACCGTCGCGGTATCGATCGCTGCGGGGGTCGCCGCCCTCACATCGCTCTTCCCGCAGCTCTTCGATGTCCGCGTCGCGCTTGGCATCGCGTTCGTCGTGATCCTCGCGATTGGCAACCTCCGCGGGATCCGAGAGAGCGCGACGATCTTCGCTCTTCCCACCTACGTCTACCTCGCCGCGATCTTCGGGCTTCTGGCCTATGGTCTCCTCCGATTCGGGACCGGGACTCTGCCGCCGTACGCCGCACCTCCCGAGTGGAGGCCGCAGCAGGCGATCGAACCGCTCGGCATCCTGCTCGTGCTCCGGGCGTTCGCCTCAGGGTCGGTCGCGCTGACCGGCGTGGAGGCGGTGTCGAATGGGGTTCCGGCCTTCAAGCCGCGCGAATCGCGAAACGCGCAGGCCGTCCTCATCCTCATGGGCTCGTTCTTTGGGGCGATCTTCCTCGGCATGAGCTTTCTCGCGGGCCAGCTCGGAATCATTCCCGATCCGACCGAGCAGGAGACCGTGGTGAGCCAGCTCACGCGTTCCTTTGTCGGCACCGGCACTCCGTATCACTACCTCGTGCAGGTCTCTACCGCGCTATTGCTCGTCCTCGCGGCCAATACCGCCTTCGCGGACTTTCCGCGCCTCGCCAGCATCCTGGCCCGCGATCGTTTCGCGCCGCACTACTTCCAGTTCCGCGGCGACCGTCTTGCGTTCACGACCGGGATCGTCGTCCTCGCGGTCCTGTCGGGGCTCCTGATCGTCGCGTTCGGCGGCAGCGTGACGAACCTGATCCCCCTCTACACGGTCGGCGTATTCATCGCGTTCACCCTGAGCCAGGCCGGCATGGTCCGGCACTGGTGGAGGTTGCGCGGGACCGAACGCGGGTGGCGCTGGCGCGCGGCCTTGAACGGACTCGGCGCCGTCGCAACCGCCCTCGTGGCGATGGTCGTCGGCGTCGCGAAGTTCACGCTCGGCGCGTGGATGATCCTCGTACTCATCCCCGTCCTCATCGCCCTGATGTGGGCGATCAACCGCCACTACCGCTCGGTCGAGGACGCGCTCACGCTGGATCAGCCTCATGCGGCTCTACCCCGTCGGGCGGCGCCCCGGGTGTTGCTACTCCTGGCGCGGCTAGATCGCGCGTCGCTCGAGGCTCTCGCCTACGCCCGCTCGATCGCTCCGCTGGTCACGGTCATCCACGTGACCGACGACCCCGCGGAAGGAGAGGGCATCCGCGACCGTTGGCGCAGCCTCGATGTCGACGGCGACGCCGACCTCGTCATCCTCGAGTCACCATATCGGGCGCTCATCCCGCCACTCCTGGCATACATCGACGCGTTGCAGAAGCAGGACCCCCTGCGGCCGATCACGGTCGTCCTGTCCGAGTTCGTCCCGCGCCATCCGTGGGAATACCTCTTGCACAACCAGGCTGCGCTCCGACTCAAGCTAAGGCTCTTCTTCCGCCCCAACACGGTGGTTATCGACGTTCCGTATCACGTCTAGCACGCGGCGGGTCCTGTCCCGGGTCGGGACAGCAGGGGGTTTGAGCAGCGTCGGGGTCTTCTGAGCGAGCGGCCGCTGGTCGGCGGTCCATCGCGATCCCACGAGGGGCCGAGCGAAGAAGACCCCGACGCTGCTCTCTCCGCCGGACAGGACCCGCCGCTGCCTCTAGCCGAACAGCGCCTTTCGGACTTCGCTCTCCGACGCCGTGGGCGAGAACACCATGACGCGATCGCCTACCTCGAGCTTCGTGTCGTCGTCGGCATGCAGGAGCTTGCCCTTGCGGATGATCCCGCCGACGAGCGCGCCGCTCGGCAGTCGCAGGCTCCCGACGGTCTTGCCGGCGGGCGGCGTCCCGATCGCGATCTCGGCCTCGATCAGCTCGTTTGCCGAACCCGCAAGAGACATGAGCGGCATGAACCCGCCCGATGGAAGCTCCTGCTCGATCACATTCATCAGCACGCGCGTCGAGGAGATCGTCTCGTCGATGCCGAGGGTCTTGAAGACAATCTCGTTCTTGGGGTTGTTCACACGCGCGATCACGCGCGGCGTGCCGCAGCGTATCTTCGCGAGCTGGCAGATCACGAGGTTCTTGGCGTCGTCTCCGGTGACCGCGATGAGCGCATCGGCACGGCTGCAGCCCGCCTCCATCTGCGCGCGCCCCTCATCCGCCGGGGCGTTCATGACGATCGAGCCAAGCTTTTCCTGCACGAAGTTGGCCCGACGCCGATCGGCCTCGATGACCGTGACTTCGTGTCCAGCCTCGAGGAGCGCCTGCGACAGATGGAACCCGATCTCGCCCGCGCCGGCGACGACGAAGTACACGCTTACCGCGCCTTCACAGGGGTCTTCACGGGCTCGTGGACCATCTCGGCCTCGTGGGCGAGCGCTTTCCGCATGAGGACTTCGCCCACTTCGCGGTCCTCCTGCAGCATCGCTTGAAGCAGCGTGCCGAGGATCGTCGTCCGGGAGAACGTGTTGATGCCCATCTCCCGATAGGTCTGCGCGCGGACCGGGTCGTTCACCTTCGCGATTACCTGCTTGACGCCGAAGATCTTCTGCGCGATCTGCGCTGCCATGAGATTGCGGTTGTCGCCCTCGGTCAGGGCCAGAAGCGAATCCGCGCGCTCGATGCCCGCCTGACGCAGCACCTCCAGATCGGTGCCGTCCCCGAGGATCGTCTCGCCTTTGAACGAGCTGGGCAGATGCTGGAACCAAGCCCGCTCCGCGCGCGCGGGGGTCGTCGACGCGATATCGACAACGCTCACGCGGTGCCCCTCCGAATCGAGCAGGCCCGCGAGGAATCCCCCCACACGGCCGCAGCCGACGATGACGACGTTCACTTGTTCTCTTCCTGACGATACGCGAGCACCGCGCATGGCGCGTTTACATACACGTTCTGCACGGTTCTTCCCACGTACACCCTTCCTAATCGCTTTCGATAGGGCATGGCAACGACGATGAGGTCGCACTTGCGTTCCACGGCCGTGTCGACGATGGCAGCGGCCGCGTCGCGCGCCTGCAGGAGCTCGGTCTCGAGCTGGAGGCCAGCTTGGTCGGCCACCTTCTTGGCGCTTTCGAGGAGCTCCTCGCCCCGGTCGAGCTCCGGCTCCATCACCGCGTCAAGCGGAAGGTTCCACCGGACTTCGATGACGTGGATGCCGACCACCTCGGCCTTGGCCGGCTTTGCGACCCACGCCACGAGACGAATCACATCGGGATCCGCGCTAGTCCCCGCGAGCGCCACGAGGATGCGCTTCGGCTGCATGAGTGCGCGAGTCTAACCGCGGGCGAGGTCTGCAGTGTCGCGATGGTGGTACGGAACGTCGATGACGATCGTGTTCGGTCGGAACAGGAGCGCCGCCTTCAGGCGAAACGCGGTCTGGCTGTGCAGCAGCCACTCCCACCAGTGGCTCGGTACGAACTCGCTGAGCACCACGGTGATCGGCCGGTCGTCCGACTTGTCGATCGCGTCGATGTAGCGCAGCAGCGGCTGGACGAGCGACCGGAATGGCGATTCAAGGACGTCGAGGGCGACGTCCGTCCCGAGCCGGTTCCAGCGCACGCGGAACTCGTCCGCGCTCGCGCGCGACATCGACACGTGCACGGCCTTCACCGTCGGCGACACCGATCGCGCGAACGCAAGCGCCTGGAGCGCGGCGCGGTCGAGTCGCGCGATGGGAACGATCACCACCGGCGCGGCGTATACGGGCACGCGCTGATCCGTCCCGGAGATCACCAAAGCGTCCTGCGTCGTCTGGTAGTGCCGGTTGATCGCATAGAGGAGTGCCACGATGACCGGGATCAGCACCATCACCATCCACGCGCCGAGGGCGAACTTCGTGATCGCGACCACGATGAGGACCGTCCCCGTAACCACGGCGCCGAAGGTGTTGATCGCCATCGAAAGGCGCCATCCGGGATTACGGAGGCGCCACCAGCGCCGCACCAGCCCCGACTGCGACAGAGTGAAGGCCAGGAACACTCCGATCGTGTAGAGCGGGACGAGGGCGTTCACGCTCCCGCCGAACGCCGCGAGGATCAGCGCGGCGAGCACCGATAGGACAACGATCCCCGTGTTGAACGCAAGGCGCGAGCCGACGTCCGCAAAATGCCGTGGCATGAACCGATCGTTCGCAAGCACCGAGGCGAGCCGCGGAAATCCGGTGAAGCCGGTGTTGGCCGCAAGCAGCAGGATGATCGCCGTCGTCACCTGCACGAAGTAGTAAAAGGGCGTGCCGGCGCCGACCACCGCTCGGGTGATCATGCTGTTCACGGTCTCGATCTCGCTCTGGTCGGGTTGGATCCCGATCTTTGTGGCGAGGTAGGTGACCCCGAGGAAGATCGTCGCGAAGATCGCGCCCATCAGGACGAGCGTGATGACCGCGTTCTTGGTCTCGGGCCGCTTGAAGCTCGGCACGCCGTTCGCCACAGCCTCGCTTCCTGTGAGACCGACCGAACCCGAGGCGAATGCGCGGAGGACGAGCAGGATCGAGAGCGCCGCGGTTCCCTCCGCGGGGAAGGGGTCCGGCGGCGTGACCGCGGCCGGCACGTCGCCGGTGAAGATGCGGAAGAGCCCGTACGCGAGGAGTCCGTACATGGCCAGCATGTACGCGTATGTCGGAGCCGCGAAGAGGAGCCCCGCCTCACGGACGCCGCGAAGATTGCCGACCGCCAGCACCGCGATGAGCACGATCCCGACCATCACGCGATGCTGGTGCAGCTCCGGAACGAAGCTCGAGATGGCGGCAACGCCCGCGGCGGTGGAGACGGCAACGGTGAGCACGTAATCGATGAGGAGCGCGGATGCGGCGACGAGTCCGGCGACGACGCCGTGGTTCTCACGCGCGACGAGATAGCTGCCGCCGCCGTTCGGGTACGCGCGGATCACGCGCGATTCGGAGAGGACGACGATCGCGAGGACGAACACGACCGCGAGCGCTATCGGCATCGTGAGTGCGAGGGCCGCTCCCCCCGCGATGGCGAGGATGCGCATCGCCTCCTCGGTCGCGTACGCGGAGGAGGAGACGTTGTCGGAAGCCAGGATCGGAAGCCCTGTGGCGACGCCGATGCGCTCCTCGGCCTCGGCATCGCTATGCAGCCGCTTGCCGATGAGAAAGCGAACGGTCGCGTCCCACCCGCGCCCCACACGACCCGTCCGATCCATGGTCTGTTCGGTCGCGACATAGCGACCGCCGTGGCCCCGTATGCCACTGCCCGTCGGCCGCATGATGCGGACGTACTGGTCGCCGACGTGACGGCCGGTCTGCTTGACGCGCCGCTCGAGTGAGGGGGTGTCGGGCGGCTCGGGCTCGTCAGCGGTCATGCCGGTGATCCTCTCGGTCTTCGTCAAAGTGGTAGGGCACGTCGATCACGATCGTGTTCGGACGGAAGAGAAGGCTGGCCTTGAGGCGAAGAGCAGTCTGGCTGTGCAGGAGCCACTCCCACCAGCTGTGCGGCACGAAGGACGCGAGCACGACGGTGATCGGCTTGTCGGGATCACGTTCGCCGATACGGTCGATGTATTTGAGCAGCGGCGGCACGAGCGAGCGGTACGGCGACTCGATCACATCGAGGGGAACCCGGCCCGCCCAGGCATCCCACCGCTTGCGAAACTCTCGCGAGCTCTCCTCGCTCGTGGAGACGTGGACCGCCCGTACCGCGGGCGAGATCGAACGGGCGAAGGCCACGGCGCGCGCGGTCGCGCGGTCGAGCCGGCCCACGGGGACGATCACGACCGGCGCGCGCATCAGAGGGACTTCCTCGTCGAGCCGCTCGATGACGAGCGCGTCCTGCGTCCTCATGTATGTGCGGTGGATGGAGAAGAGCAATGCGACGAGCAGCGGGATGATTAGCACGATCAGCCACGCGCCCTCCGGAGCCTTGGCGATGAGGACCACGATGAGGACGAGCCCGGTGACGACGGCCCCGAGGCCGTTCAACATGGCTCGCCATTGCCAACCGGGCGAGCGGAGGCGGCGCCAGCGGCGAACAAGCCCGGTCTGCGCGAGCGTGATCGCGAGGAACACGCCGATCGTGTAGAAGGGGATGAGCTTCGTCACGCTTCCCTGGTTCACCGCGAGCACGAGGGCCGATGCCAGAGCGAGGGCGACGATCCCGAACGAGAACGCGAGCCGATCGCCGCGATAAGCGAACTGCCGCGGCATGAAGCGGTCGTTCGCCAGGACCGAGGCCAGGCGCGGAAACCCGGTGAACCCGGTGTTCGCGGCGAGCGCGAGGATGACGGCGGTCGATCCCTGGACGAGGTAGTAGAACGGCGACATGCCGACAAGCGATCGCGTCACGAGACTGTTCAGCGACTCCGCTTCGAGGCGGTCGGGGATCGTGCCGATGGTCTGCGCGAGATACGTGAGTCCGAGAAAGAGCACGGCGAACGTCGCGCCCATCAGAACGAGCGTGATCGTCGCGTGGCGGCGTTCGTCCTTCTGCATGCTAGGGACGCCGTTCGCGATCGCTTCGCTACCCGTGAGTCCGACCGATCCGGATGCGAACGCGCGAAGGACGAGCAGCGAGCCAGCAAGACCCGCGAGCGACATCTCTCCTTCCTGCGGAAAGGGATTCGGCGGCACCGCGGCTGGAGGGATATCGCCGGTCACGATCCTGAAGATGCCGTACAGGATTAGCGCGCCGAGCGCGAAGATGTAGACGTACGTCGGTCCGGCGAAGATCAGGCCCGCCTCGCGAACGCCGCGAAGGTTGCCGACCATCAGCAGAGCGATGAACGCAAGCCCGATCGGCACGGCATCCGGTTGCAAGTCGGGCACGAAGCTCGTGATCGCGTAGACCCCGGCGGCGGTGGAAGTGGCCACCGTGAGGACGTAGTCGATGAGAAGCGCCGCCGCCGCGACAAGCCCAGGCATCGTGCCCAGGTTGTCGCTCGTGACGATGTAGCTGCCGCCGCCGTTCGGGTACGCCTGGATCACCTGTGATTGCGAGAGGATCACGATCGCGAGGACACCGACGATCGCGATAGCGATCGGTGTCAGAAAAACGAACGCCCCCATCCCGGCGAGCGCGAGGACGCGCATGGCCTCCTCGGTCGCGTACGCAGAGGAAGAGATGTTGTCCGAGCCGAGGATCGCGAGTCCCGTGAAGACCGACAGCCGCTCGGTCTCTTCCGCCTCCATGCTGAGGCGCCTTCCGAGCAAGAAGCGCCGGACCGTCTCGTACGCCCTGCCCAGTCGGCTCGCGGACTCGAGGAGCTCCTCGTCCGCGACGTAGCGGTCTCCGCGCCGGCGGAAGCCGGGGGCGCGGTAGAGCTTGACATAGCGGTTTCCCGGAAGTCGCCCGGACTTGGTGGTGCGGTCTTCGAGAGAAGGAGTCTCGGGTGTCTCGTTTTTTCCTTCGTCGTCTGTCACGTCAGGGTTGCGATTGTGGCACGGTGCCGCGGGCCCGCTCCGCCCCCGATTGGTCCATCAACACGAGCTCGCGGGCGGACGAAGCCGACTGACGCTCGATCGAGACGAGGTGCGCGGGAGACGTGAGCACCTGGATGGTGATCGCACCCGGCGGTGGCGCCCCGAACGTCGCGTGGGCCGTGAGCGTGCTGCCGGTGCGCTCTATCCGCACGACACGGATGTCATATCCGCCGGTGCGCTGCGCTCCAGCGAAGGCGCCGATATAGAGGCGCGTCGCGTCTCTGGCGGCGAGCTGCTCGAGGCCAATGGTCGCCGGATCGGTCGCTGCGACGATGCGCGGGCCACCTTCGTACTCCGATTCCTGCGTCGAGCCGTGATCGGTGAAGGGCACGTTCTGGGCAGCCGTCACGCCCGCCTCCGGGCCACCGCACGCGACCGCGACCACAAGCAGGAGCTCACAGGCCGAACGCCAGGCGGTCCGCAAAGATCGAGGGAAGACCTCGTTCGCGGATCCGGCGCTGCGTCTCTTCAAGTCGATAGGGCGAACGATGGAAGGTCACAGTGCTCATCGCAAGGTCGATGACCGCGTACGCGGCCCGTGGATCGCCGTCTCGCGGCTGGCCGACGCTTCCGGGGTTCAGAAACGCGCGGGGCGCGAGCGCGTACGCGACGTCGTACCGCACCCGGCCGGGCTCCGCGCGCCCGTCCGCGCGAAAGAGCGAGGGAACGTGGGTGTGGCCGGCGCAGCAGTGCGATGTCCTGGCAAGCGCGAGCGAGGCGGCGGCACTCCTCGGGTTGGTGACGTACTCCCACAGGGGATCGCGGAGGCTTCCATGGCAGAGCGTCACGTTGTTCGTTTCGAGGGTCCTCGGGAGCGCCGCCAGCATGTCGCGCTCCGCCGGAGAGAGCCAGCGCTGATGCATCTTCGCCGCAACCGCCGCGGGCGGATTGAAGAAGTCCAGGTCCTCCCCCCTCGCGACCGCGCGGTCGTGGTTGCCCGCCACGATCGTCGCCTTCCGCTCGGCGAGGAGCGCGAGCACGTCGGACGGGTCGGGCCCATACCCGACGGTATCGCCGCAGACCCAGAGCGCGTCCACGGGTCCCATCTCGGCGAGCACCGTCTCGAGCGCGACGAGATTCGCATGGATGTCGCTCACCACACCGACCTTCACGCGACGGATGCCTCTCGCGCAGCGCGGATGGTGAAGCGCCTCTCCGCGAGAGCGCGGCCGATGACGACGGAAGCCACGCCCCGTGAGGCGAGCGCACGAACATCGTCGAGGTCGCGAACGCCGCCGCCGGCGTGCAGCGCGACGCGACGGCCGAGCACCGCGCGCACAGCGTCGACGAGGTCGAGCGGTGGGCCCGCGAGCCGCCCTTCGGTCGTCAGATCGATGAGATAGAGCGCGCGCACCCCGGCGATCTGCGCGGCGCGCGCTGCGGCGAGGGCGCCGCGACCGGTCGCGACCGCGACGAGGTCCGCTTCGCCGCCGCGCGGCGCGAGGAATCCGGCCTTCGCTTCGATCTCGACGATGCCCGTGTCACCGAGTGCGGCGATGTCCTTCAGAAGCTCGTCATCGCCGAACACGGCGCTCGAGAAGAGGACGCCCGCGAATCCGCGGTCGATCGCACGGCGCGCGTCGTCCACGCGCGAGATCCCGCCGGCCAGACGGCACGGCACACCCGCGGCGTGCGCCACCGCGGCGAGAAGTTCCAGATTCTCCGAGGTACCGGTCTCCGCACGGTCGAGATCGACGAGATGCAGCTCCTCGGCACCCTCCGCAACGAGGTCGCGCGCTTTCGCGATGACGGCTGAGCCCGGACCGTCTGAAAGGCGCGATCCCCGAATATCGAGCGATGGCACGATCACCACGGACGACGCTTCGCCTCCGCCGCCGAGCGCGGAAAGCGCGTCGGCGTTGCGTGAACCTTCCGGATCACGACGAGCGATCTGCCCGGCAGGGTCTTCCCGAGGCCCAGCTCCGAGGTCGGCGTGACCTTCACGATTTCTCCGCCAATCGCCGCGCAGGCTTTTTTCGCGCCCGGCAGCTCCACGTCGAGCCGGCCTTTCCAGGCGATCGCGTCGCCGCCGACGCGCAGGAACGGCAGCAGGTATTCCACGATCGCCCCGAGCGTCCCGACCGCGCGCGCAGTGGCGACGTCGTAATGTTCGCGCCGCGTGCTCGCGAGCGCCTCGGCGCGTTCGTTTCTCACCTCGACTCCGTCGATACCGAGCGTGCTGGTGACCTCCTCGAGAAAGCGAGCCTTCTTCCCCATCGACTCGACGAGCGTGACCCGCGCCGCTGGGAGCGCCAGGCGCAGGGCCAGACCCGGGAATCCCGCGCCGCTCCCCACGTCGATGATGCGTTCGCGACCGGTCCACGTTCGCACGGCGACCGCGGTGAACGAATCGAGGAAATGTTTCGTTGCGATATCGGCCCGCGTTGTGATCGCTGTGAGGTTCGTGGTCGTATTGCGTTCGATGAGGAGATCGGCATATCGCGCGCAGAGCACCAGCGTCGCGGGATCGAGATGCACGCCAATGCGCTCGGCGTCGCGAGCGAGCGCCTCGAACGGCGCGTCAACGGACTCCGAGGGCGGCACGAGCCGTAAAGTATGGCCGTGAGGCGCGCCGTGGCCGTCTGGGCCGCGGCCCTCGTCTTTTCGTGCGGATTGCTCGCGTTGCCGTTGGTCGCATTCGCGGCCACCAGCGCGGTGAACATCCAGGGATCGGCGTTCGCTCCCGCGACGGTGACCGTACGCGTCGGGGACACGGTGACCTGGACGAACCACGATGCGTTCAGCCATACCTCCACGTCTGACACCGGCGCTTGGGACACGGGTGTGATTCGAGCGGGTGCGTCGGGCTCATTCGTCTTCACGGCGGCCGGGACATTCGCGTATCACTGCGCCATCCACGCGTTCATGCACGGCACGATCGTCGTCCAGGCCTTGTCAACACCACAGCCGACGGCACCGCCGACCGCGCCGCCGACGCCGGTCCGCACCGCGCCACCCACGATCGCGACGACCGAGGCTCCGACGCCGGCGCAGAGCGAAACGCCGACCCCCCAGGGGACGACCGCCGCCCCGAGCGCGAGCGCGTCGCCCGTCGCGGCGGCGACGGAGACCGCGTCAGCCTCGCCGACCACCGTCGCCGCGCAGGTCACGCCCACACCGAACACAGGCGGAGGCGGGATGGGGCCGCTCCTCATCGGCGCCGCCGCGCTCGCGGTCGTCGTACTCGGCGCGATCGCGTTCTTCCTCGCGCGGCGGGGCTCGTAGCCCGACCGCTCGGCTCCTCGCTCGGCCGAGCGGCACACCACCTGCGACAATGCGCCTCATGGCGGTCCTTGCGCGTCGCGAGCAAGCCGACGATGTTGCCGAGATTCTCGTCACCGCCGAGGAGATCGCCGCAAAGGTGCGAGAGCTCGGTGCCCGCATCGCCGCCGACTATCAGGGCAAGGATCTCGTCCTCGTCTCAGTCCTCAAAGGGGCGCTTCCCTTCCTCGCCGATCTCATGCGGGCCACGCAGATACCGCTCGCGCTCGACTTCCTC
>Ga0209471_1000403_pt1 | contig 30118 bp, 33 predicted proteins | sample GraSoiAngelo_128_FD_185885 | JGI IMG/M metagenome (GOLD analysis project Ga0209471, IMG submission 185885) | Grasslands soil microbial communities from the Angelo Coastal Reserve, California, USA - 14_0927_12_20cm (SPAdes) (version 2) | ecosystem: Environmental > Terrestrial > Soil > Grasslands ... | reverse complement strand
TAACTCTTCTCTCACAGGAACCAGTGTCATAATCACACTAGCGGGCGGAGGGAACGCGGTTACTGGCACTCTAACTGTTACGACGACAGCCTCTACGCCTCTTCAAGCCTACACCATCAACGTTACAGCGATCAGTGGTATTCTGCAACACTTTCTCGTCGTGACCGTGAATACGGTCGACTTCAGTATCACGGCGAGTAACCCCTCTCTGTCTTTCGCCCCTGGCGCTTCAGTGGTCTCCTCGGTCACAGTTGGTAGCGTTTTCGGTTTCGCCGGCAACGTAACCATTACTGCCTCTGTATCGCCGTTTGTAACCAATGGTCCTTTGATATCTTTGAGCAACTCGACTTTTACTGGTACCAGTCTTATTGTCAGAGTGGTCGCAGGCGGAGTGACCAGTGCCACGTTAAATGTTGCAACGACTACGTCCACGCCTTCGGGCGTTTATCTTTTGATTCTCACGGGTACTAACGGTTCGTTGCGACATTCCCTACTGGTGTCGGTCAGCATGATTAGTAGCTTCACGTTGACGAGCACTCCTGTTGTTCCTAGTTCCTTCATCGCGGGGGGCTCCGCCACGTCCACCGTTACGTTGACCAGCCTTGGCTTGACAGGGAACCTGTCCCTTGCTTCGTCCATTTCTCCGGCCAGTGCGAGTAGTCCTTCGGTATTCTTGAGCAATTCTAGCTCTACTGCGACAGTCGTCATTGTCAAGCTGATATCTGGCTCAGTTGGCAGTGCTGTCCTGAGAATCGGTTCGACCACCTCGACGTCTCCCGGAACATACACGATCACAGTAACCGCGACCATCGGGGCAACGTTCCAGAATCTTGTCGCTACGGTCATCGTATCTGCAGCGCCAACGATCCGTGACATCACTCTCTCCCCCCCCGGTACCGCGACTACAGGCCACCCCGTCACAGGAGCCGTAACCGTGTCAAACACCGGAAGCGTTGACGCCAGCTTCAACATAACGGTGAAATGGGGAACTACTACCATCGCTCAGATGAGCGAGACGCTCTCGGCAGGCCAACAAAAATCCTACCCGTTCTCTTGGGACACCACTTCATCAAACCCCGCAACCGATGTTGTGACTGCGACGATCTCGAACGGCAATGCTTGGAGCAGTAACAAGACTGGTGGCGTGTATTCTCTCTCCTCCACAGCACCCACCAGCAATCTCACCACGGCGATAATCGGAGGGCTCATAGCTGTTGTGATCGTGCTTTCTCTGCTACTAGTCCTCAAACGACGGAAGGGGCCTTCACCCGCATACCGGCCCGCATGATTCTGAATAGAGTTTTGGAAGGTTTGGTTCAAGTGGTGCGGGGGGTGGGATTCGAACCCACGAAGGCCTTCGCCACAGGGTCCTAAGCCCTAGGCGGGCGCGTTCCAGTGACCCACTGCCCATTTGACCTGGCTATGGTACCCCCGCGTGATGGTGCTCCGGGCGGGACTCTCCGCGGCAAACGACCGCTTTTGAACCCGCGATCAACGGCTCTGGAGGTTTCGATTCTCCGCCGCTGGCTGGTTATTCGCTCGACTGGCCACCCGAGCTTCATTGTCGGGCTAAGGCCGCTATGCTAAACCGGGCTACACCACCGGAGCATCGTCCGGGACTCCGACTCATAGTCTATTACCCTTTTTGTCAGCCCAGAGCATTAGCTAGCATGGTTTGGAGTTCTCCCAGAGGAATTCGAAGTAGCTTTTACCGAATCTTACCAGTCCCACGTGATCGGATGATATCGCCAAGGTAAGCCCTTTCTCCGGCTCTTCTCCGAGCAGAAGGATGATCTCGTTACTATCGGAGATAATTCCTCCGCCGAACATTTGCTCGCGGACCCTGACCTCTGCCAGCCCTTTCAGCTTCCTCGTTACCTCTTTGCTGATCAGGCTCGGAATCATAACTGAGACTTTGACACCTCGACCGTTCATGAGGGACAGTAATGGTGTGGCCATGGAAATCACCGAGTCGGGAACTATCGGCATAGCAACGAGCAGTTCTCTCCTTGTTCTACCTAGCGTCTCTTTGATTCTGTCTAGAATATTGTTCTGTCCTCTGACGATCCATATGTCAGGTCTTTCTTGGACTCTTTTCTTCTCGTAGAGGGGCTGTAGCTCCGACATCGCGTCCGTCTGGCTGGACTTGAGCGTGTTCTCCATTCTTACTCTGGAGGATTCGAGGGCTGTACTGGGGGGTTTGGGGAAATACTTACTTGGTCTGCCTTGTTCGCTTTCTACCCAGCCTTTTCTCTCGAGATTCCCTAGTATTTCGTATATCTTCGAGTAGGGAATCGCGGCAGTAGTACTCAGCTGGCTCGCGGGCATCGGTCCAGACTCCACTAGGGCAATGTACGCTTTGACCTCATATTCTGTGAGCCCGAATTCCTTTAGGGCTCTTCTAGTTGTTTCAGAGACCATCATGAGGTCTTCTTTCTCTTCGCGCTAAGCAGGCGACCTTATGCTGCACCGTTGAAGGAGGGTGTAAATAGCAAGAAAAGCTTCATGATAGTGTTTCGAACTGTGGGCTATCGTTTGGTCGATAAGAACCTAGTGTTGGAAAAGCTGAGGGGCGTGCTGGACCCGGAGATTGGCCGGAGTATCGTTGATCTGAAAATGGTCAGAGATATTTCGGCTAGCGACGGGAATGTCTACGTGAAAATTGCCCTGACCGTTGCCCACTGTCCGCTCGCAAAAACCCTCCAGGCAGATGTCGAGAAGGCAGTGCGAGAACTCGAGGACGTAAGATCGGTGAAAGTCGAGACAACGACCATGTCGAGAAAGGAGTTGGAGGAGTTGAAGCAACAGTTGCAACCAGGACCAGCCCCCTCAACTCCGTCAAAGGGTGGACCCGGGATTGGACCTGGGATTGAACGTCTCGGAAAGCGGGGCGTCCGCAGCATTATCGCGGTCATCTCAGGGAAGGGAGGCGTTGGAAAATCCTTCGTCACCAGCATGCTCGCATCGGAGCTAAAGAGATGTGGATACGAAGTAGGGGTCCTTGACGCGGACCTCACTGGTCCAAGCATCGCCAAGGTACTTGGTGTTTCCGGTAAGCCGTACAAGGGTCCCGGAGGTGGAATCGTGCCTCTTAGAACGAAAACTGGAATCAAGGTCATGTCAATCAACCTTGTTCTGGACGACCCTAGCATGCCGGTGGTCTGGCGAGGGCCAATCGTTAACAGCGTAATCCGACAACTGTACTGGGACGTCGATTGGGGCGATCTCCATTATCTTCTCGTGGACCTTCCGCCAGGGACCAGCGACGCCCCTCTAACCGTGTTCCAATCTCTTCCGTTAGACGGCGTCATCGTAGTTTCCTCCCCCCAGGATCTCGCTTCAATGATCGTCTCAAAAGCGGTGAATATGGCCAAGAAGATGGACGTCCCGATACTTGGTCTAGTTGAGAACATGAGCTATCTCAAATGTCCGGGTTGTGGGAAGACGATGAATGTTTTCGGAGAGTCCAAAGGAGAGAACCTAGCTTCGAGCCTGGGGGTGTCGTTCTTAGGCGCCATTCCCTTAGACCCCGCCATCGCAAAATTGTCAGACGAAGGGAAAATCGAAGAGTATTCCAACTCAATAATCGAAGGCATTGTGAATGAGCTCAGAACCCGAGCCGCCAAACAGGTTGAACAGCTAACCCAAGGGCTTCCAATCGCTTGGTCTATCGAACCCTGACGGTAACGCCGCTCTGCTTTGGAGGCTATTGCGAGCCGCGAATCTTTTAACGCAGGTTCCAACATACATAGGCGGTTCAGGGACTCGAGGTCATGGCAACAAAACGGCGAGCTGTTACTCGAATGGCGAAGAAATCAGGGAAGAAGCTTAGGCAAGCAAAAACTAGGAAGGCTGGTCGCTCTCGAAAGAAAGTCGAGGTGAAGAAATATCCACCCGTACTCACACCGGTCGTGCTGCCACCCCTTGGCGTCGAACGACCAATTCGGGAGCGGTCAAGGATAACGGTCGAAAATATTCGTGGCGACACAGCGATTGGAGACCTTCTTGTTACTTTCCCTCGAACAAGAGAAATTCTGGTTAGAAAGGGTCTGAGGCTGGAAGCGGAGGACGCCGGAGATATCTACATGACCCTCGACGCTTTCTCCGCCATGAACGGGTTGAAAGCCGAGAGTCTCGTCCAGGAACTCGTTGAGGCCGCAAAGGAGCCTCCACCTCAGCAAGCTGTGACCCACCTCGTCGCACCCTCCGCCGCCTAGATCAACTCTTTCGTTGATCTCTCCAGACCGCCGAAAACTTGGCAGTCCAGAAAGTCATCAGTGTATGAATTTGGATGTTCGCGCAAGAATTCTGATATCTGGACTTGTGCAAGGGGTTTTCTTTCGTCGCGGGATCGCTGACTTGGCAAGGCAACTGGGTGTTACGGGCTGGGTGAGAAATCTTCCAGACGGTGGCGTTGAAGTGGTTTGCGAGGGAGACAAGAACGAGCTAGATAGGGTCATCCAGTTCTGCCGTGTTGGTCCCTCTGGGGCGAGAGTGAGGAATGTTGACGTGGACTGGTCTGATTTCAAGGGCGATTTTCGAGGGTTCAAAATAACTCGTTAGTTTCGTCCTGGGTTGTATACTACGATTGTGTGCCCAATGAACCAAACTCGTCATAATACTTTCGAGCTATGCTCACAGCCTCATCACTACGTTTGAGAATAACTTGGTACTCGGGATGTGAGTCGCCGGCGAACAAGGCTGCCTTTTCGAAGTACTTCTTCACTCCATCGAGGTCACCCTTGTACAGAGAGATTCCGCCGGCGATCCTATAGCCCACTTCGGCTCGCAACTTGTTTCCTTGGGCCTCGAAGCTTTGAGCCTCGGTTAGCACACGGTCAAGTGGCGTTGTGATTTTTTTCGGGTCGAGGAACATGAGGCGGGACATTGCTGTGTATAAGTCGCCGTCGCCACCGCAGAGCTCTTTTAGTCTGTTGGCCACCACGGACTGAGCGTTGATTTCGAGAGAGGGGTCTTTCTGTTTCGGCTTGCCAAAGCCTAGCTTCAAGGTGCTCGGGGTCTCCGGAACGGGGTCGTAAGCTCTTTAGTGAACAATTTAAGAATTGACTCTCTTTGGAGACGGGGCGAATGGACATTGGAAGGTTCGATAAGTGAGTGTTGAAGACAAGATGATTCGGGGGAGAGAGTCTAAGAATAAGGCCCGTAGACGGAAAAGAGGGCCCTACAGGAAATCCTCCAGTGGAAGGGTCATCAAGTACTAAGACCATCTCGCCACCATCGAAACTTCGTACGGTTACATTCTCAGACAGGTCAGCATCTCGCGGGGGACTATGGAAAAACCGTTGAAACTCGGATTCCGAGAACGAGGATTATTGAACTTGAGTGAACGGTCTAGTCCTGGATAGGGATTCTTCTATACTTCGCAATGCTGCTGGGTTCAATACTGACAGTATCCGCGCAGCTGTGATGCCCGAAACAGATCGTGCAGTGCTCAACGTCCCAGCTGGGATCGACCTTCCTGCATGTCTCACACATGAGGCCTAGTGCACGGATGTCAGTGCAAGCCTGACAGAATTTTCTGGAAATGTCAAGTGGGTTCGGGTCTCGGACCAACGTGGAGGCGATCTCGCTGCTGATCTGACGGACCTCGTCCGCAGCTTCAAGGTCTATCGCTTCTCCGCGCACTTGGTGCCGGTACTTGCTGACTGCAGCTTGTGTAACCCCAAGTCGTTCTGCAATTAGCTCCTGTTTCATTCCGTAGTCTTCGATCAGGTTACGTGCTACCATGGCTCTCAATGCTGGGATAACTGATTTCGCAGCGACTTCGCAGGGAATAATCAATAATAAGCCGTTCAAGAATTAGCCGTGGAATCTATTTAAACATGACTTATGTCATGATTTCCTCGGACAATCGATCCATCAGAGACGAAATCGCCTATTATCAGCCCTGATTCAAGATCTGAACTAGCAGATCACGATCATGGGAAGACTCACGTTGGAAATGCGGATAATTCCAGACCGATCCAAAGCCGAATCAGGCTCTGATCAGCTGGACTCGCCCATAATCAGTGCCAGATGGCGGGGTGTTCTAGAAATAAGGGGGTCTTAGCGACAGAGTCTCGGGACGCAAGAGTGGGAGAGAGGGTTTTCACCCCAGCTGAGAGTCCCACCATATGGTAGACTCCGCAGATGTTATTCGGTCGGCTTCCTGTTGCCGCCTGCTTCGGGGAAGCTATAAATCCAAAACGGGCCGATCATACTATGGGAAAAGTATGGTTACTGTCGAAGCAATAGAAAAGGAGCTTGAGAAGGTCGTTGACCCGGAGATCGGGCTTCCGATCACTGAGATGCGCTTGGTTGACGAAATAAGTATCCAGGATGACGGGGAGATACTCATCAAGTATCATCTGACCGCGCCGTTCTGTCCACCGATCTTCGCAGAGGATATAGGAATGAGCATTAGAACACTGACGTCCAAGCTTGATGGAGTGAAAAAGGTAACTGTCGTCCTCCACGGACATGCCCTAGCAAACGAGATCAACCAGCGAGTCAATCCTGGTTATACAGCTCCGCCAGCAACACCTGCTCAGACAAAAGTATGAGCGATCCGCGTCTCCAATTTATCAGACTCTGCTCCGTTGAAGATGTTCAGGAGGCCTCTATGAAACGTTTCATAATTGATAGAGACGAGACTATCTAGACCAGATTCAGGGGCCAATATTCCGCGATAGATGAGATCCGCTTATCGAGGAGGACTGCTTCCTGAAGGGACCTTGGAAGACGGAGCGATCACATGTCCATGGCACTACGGCCAATTCAACTAGTAACAGGACAGCGATGAGCCGTCTTAAAACCAGGCCGCTGGAAGTCTTCACGGGTAGAGTAGAGAACGGCGACGTGTTCTGATTATAGACTCGTGAGCGCCCTATCTCAGGGCATCATACAAGAAGGCCCCAAGCAAACCTCCAAGGACTGGTCCGACGACATATATCCAAAGGTTTCCCAGAGGGGTCAGACTAAAGGCTGCTGAAGCTAATGTGGGCCCCCATGTTCTAGCTGGGTTGAGAGACGCTCCGGAAATGGGGCCGAAAATCCAGACGATGGCCGCTAGAGCGAATCCTATGGTGACTCCTGCCCGACTCGGGTCCGCAGTCTTATCCGTTGCCCCGAATATGGTGAAGACGAGAATGGCAGTACCAATCACCTCGGCTAGAAGTACGGCGCCAACGCCGAATTCGGGTCTTGGAATGGTATCTCCAAGAAAGGTTGAATGAGCGGCCTGAACGAGTCCTATGTTATTGCTGGATGTCCACAACGCCAGCTGGACGAACCCCGCAACCGATGCGCCCGCAAGTTGGCCAAGAATGTAGGGCACCACTTTCTTTGTCTCTATCCTCCGGGTAGCCCAGTGAGCGATTGTGACCGCAGGATTGATGTGAGCACCAGTCAGCCTGCCTATGGTATAGACTGCCAGTAGCAAAGCCACCCCGTGGGCAAGACCGATAAAGCCCAGACCTGCACTCGTGATGGAGCCATCGAGAAACGTCACCGCTATAATTGTCCCAGGACCAATCATGGTAAGAAGAAACGTCCCGTAAGCCTCAGCCAACGCCGCGCGTCCCGTCCGATTCATTGCGAAACGATTTCACGATGGACTCCGTATATAGCGCTTGTTTTCCAACGGGGCTTTGCTTCGCAGTCAGCCCAGACTGGCGCTCATTCTCAACCTAGGACCGCGAACCTCGTGGGGCAAAGAATTTTCTATAGTGGACAATCACATAATAGTGCGGGAATTTGACAGTAACAAACAGTTTCACCTGGATGATTGGCGGTCCCCAGGGTAGCGGGATCAACTCAGTTGCAGAGAACTTTGCAAAATCATGCATACGAGGGGGGCTTCACATATTTGCCAACATCGAGTACCACTCCAACATTAAGGGGGAGCATAGCTACTATAGGCTCAGAGTAGAATCAAAACCGCCTCGCTCCCATGTGGACTGGGTAGACCTTCTAGTTGCCCTCGATAGGGAAACAATCTTTGGCGACCTGAACAAGGTTCACCCGACGCATCGAGGTCACAGGCACGAGGTTAGCCCTGGCGGCGGAATAATCTACGACCGCAGTCTGAACCTGACACCTGAATCGTTCGGAAGAGATGACATCAAGCTCTTTCCTATCCCGTACATGGATCTCCTTGTTGACGCTCTGAAAGAGTTTGGAAAGGACAAGGAACTCAGCAAGTACCAAGTAATGGTCAACACGATCGCCTTAGGCGCCTCGCTGGGCCTTGCTGATTACGACTTCGACCTCGCCACCGAAGCTATCAGAGAAGGGTTCACGGGACGAAAGGCCGCGCTTGGCGACCTGAACGTCAGCGCCGCAAAACACGGATACGACTACGCGAAAATGAGTTTTGGCGAAGACGCCTTTCCAACAAAACTTCGAAAGCAGCCATTGTCCGGAAAGCGAATGATGATCAGAGGCATCCAGGCAGTAGCCATCGCCAAACTCAAGGCTGGATGCGGATTCCAAACCTATTACCCGATTACTCCGGCAACGGACGAGAGCGAATACCTAGAATCTCACCAAAAAGACTACAACATGATAGTGGTGCAGGCAGAGGACGAGATATCCGCTATCAACATGGCGACAGGGGCCGCGCATGCAGGTCTCAGATCTTCAACCTCCACCTCTGGACCAGGATTTTCACTTATGGCTGAAGGGCTGGGATGGGCAGGAATTACCGAGGCGCCCGGGCCCGTTGTAGTACTATACCAGCGAGCAGGTCCTGCAACCGGGTTACCGACTCGGACTGAGCAAGCAGACTTGAGATTTGCACTCCATGCTGCCCATGGAGAATTTCCCAGGATAATTATCGCACCGGGAGACGTGGTCGAAACCTACTACGACACGTTCGACGCTTTCAACTATGCCGAGCATTATCAAGTACCTGTAATACTGCTAACCGACAAGTTCTTGGCAAGCACCTACCAAGACATAGCTCCATTCAACGGCGACAACCTAAAGGTCGATCGGGGAGACTTAGTCCGAGAATCAGATCTTGCCACCGGCACGGATTACAGGCGCTACCGCTGGACGGAACTGGGCATTTCCCCCCGAGCAATTCCAGGCCAGAAAGGTGGAATCTTCTGGACAACTGGAGATGAACACGATGAATATGGCCATATCACCGAGGCACCGGATATCCGAATCAAGATGATGAGGAAGAGAATGAGAAAGATAGAGCTGGCGGGACAAGTCATTCCAGATTCAAAAAAGGCAGCTTTACACGGACCCAAGTCCGCTCCCATTACACTCGTCGCCTGGGGATCATCAAAGGGAGCTATACTCGACGGAATGGAAGACCTCAAGAGCGATGGGATAGAAACAAACTTTCTGCAGGTGCGATACGTCAACCCTTTCCCAACTGACTTCGTCCAGCAGGTACTCGGTTCTGCCCGGAGAAAAATAGCAATTGAAAACAATTACTCGGCTCAGATGGCAGGGTTAATCCGCGAAAAAACCGGTATAGGAATGGACAACACTATTGTGAAGTTCGATGGAAGACCATTTTCCCAAAATGAAATCTATGAAGGCGTCAAAGACATAATAAAGAACGGAATGAAAGAGGTTACCGTATCTCATGCTTGAGCTAAAGACGTACCGAACACAGGTTCATAACGACTGGTGCCCCGGTTGCGGCGATTTTGGAATCGTCAACGCGATTCAGATGACCCTTCTGGAAATGCAGCTAGAACCCCATAGGATCGCAATCTTCTCGGGAATCGGATGCTCTGGTAAGACCCCACACTTTGTAAACGCCTACGGATTCCATACCCTCCATGGCCGAGTACTCCCAATCGCCACTGGTGCCCGTCTGGCTAATCCGGGATTGACCGTTGTCGCGGTTGGCGGTGATGGAGACGGGCTGGGCATAGGAGCCGGACACTTCGTCAACACAGGAAGGAGGAATCTGGACTTCACATACGTCCTTTACGATAACGGAGTCTATGGATTAACGAAAGGTCAAGCTTCTCCCACTCTCCCCAAGGGAGTCAAGACCAAATCCATGCCCGCACCCGCTATCGTGGAGCGAGTAAACCCCATCGCCATGGCCGTCGCCTCCGGCTACACCTTCGTTGCGAGAAGCTACGCTCTCGATGTTCGCCACTTGAAGCAGACCCTCCGAGCAGCAATAGAACATCGGGGAAGCGCCTTCGTGGATGTTCTGCAAACCTGTCCAACATACAATGATATCAACACTAAGGAGTGGTATGGGGGCGAGGACCTTCCGGTCAAGGCACCGAGGCTCTACAAGTTGGAGGATTCTGGATACAATGGTTCGGTCGCGGATCCCTCGACAGACGAGGTTAACGTGAAGAAGGGAAGTGCGCTGGTAAAGTCTTTCGAGTGGGGGGACAAGATACCTATCGGGGTTTTCTTCAAGATGGAGGTACTCACTTTCGAGGACCAGTTGGCTCTTCGAATGCCGGCCTTGAATGACAAGCCCTTTGTCGAACAGGACATCTATAACCGCGACATTACGCCGTTGCTGGACGAACTCACCTAGCACCGAAAAAATATCTCGTCCCCCCAGCTCACGCCTCTAGACTAGAGCTTCCAAGGCCCCCCATCTGTTTCCACTGTCCTCTCGATTTTGGGAGGACCCAGCTTTCCACCGTCTGAAAAACCGCTACGTGCTCGGGCCACCGCGACGACCCAGACCATGATTGGGGCCGAATGCCATGTGAACGGGCTCCGACATTACGGATCCGGAAAAAATCGCCCATTATCAACCCTGATCTCGGTTCTGGGACATGGCTAAAATTTCACCTAGAATTCGTTCGGGAAGTTCCCTAGATTTCCCGTCTCTTTGCCCTGCGACCTAAGCCCAGATCTTGCCCGGATCAGCCTGTTTCGCCCATTTTCATTGCCAGATAGGAAATTATCTCAAGAAAACGAGGGGGGGTATTGCACAGAGCATCTCGCGACGCAAGAGTGTCCAGGAGAAGAATCCACCCAGGCAAAGCAACCAGTTCGCGATCCGCCCTCGAAGCTTGACCGGACATTGTGGGCCGGTGAGAGTTTCTATGAAAGGTTTATCGAGACATTTTTGGTTCGCGTGTAGAATTCCAGCGACCGGATTCCATTCTCGTGCCCGATGCCGCTGTCCTTGTAGCCACCGAACGGGGTCTGGGGAAAAGTCACCAAATACTCGTTCACCGCCAATCCACCGACTTGGAGACGAGCCGCAAGCTCATGAGCTACCTTCAGATTGCTCGTCCAAACTCCTCCATAGAGTCCATAATCCGTCTCATTTGCCAATGCGACAACCTCCTCGAGGGTCTTGAACTTGGTAATGCCTAGGACAGGCCCAAAAATCTCGTCACAGCCAATTTTCATCTTTCCATTAACATTCTCGAAGATCGTGGGTTCGAGGAAGTTTCCCTTCTGCAATCTCGGCTCTGCGGGTTTCCTCCCTCCGCAGAGTAGACTTGCTCCTTCTTCGAGGCCGTCCTTGACAAACCCTAGAACCGCGTCTTGGCGAGACTTGGACGCCAAAGGCCCCATCTCGCTAGTTTCATCAGTGCCGGGCCCGACTCTTATCGCTCGGGTCTTGGCCACGAGATCCTTTACGAAACTGTCGTACACATTCTCGTGAATGAACGCCCTAGATCCAGCCCAACACATCTGTCCAGCGTTGGTAAAAATGCCCTCTTTCACACCTTTAGAGGCCCTCGCCAGGTCGGCGTCTGGGAATACAATGTGAGGATTCTTCCCGCCTAGTTCCAGAAGAACTCTAGTGACATGTTTCGCGGCGGACTCCATTACCTGCTTTCCAGTCTCAGCAGACCCAGTGAAAACTATCCCGTCCACTCGCGGGTCCGAGACAAGTGCTCCGCCAACTTCAGCGCCCGATCCAGTCACAATGTTGACGACACCTTTGGGAATGCCGGCCTTTAGCGCCAGATCTCCCAGCATAATAGCTGTAAGAGGCGTAATTTCAGATGGCTTCACGACGACAGTGTTCCCCGCGGCAATAGCCGGTGCCAAACTTCTCGCAGCCAGCGCAATCGGATAGTTCCAAGGAACAATGTGCACAGTTACACCTAACGGTTCCCGGAGAGTGTAATTCAACCGCCTTGGAGGAACCGGTATGGTCTCTCCTTCAACCTTGTCTGCCAATCCGGCCCAGTACTCGAATGCCCTGGCCGCCCAGGCAATATCTCCCTTTGACTCTCGGAGAGTCTTCCCCTCGCTCAGAGTCTCAAGCTTTGCCAGCTGGTCTGAATTCTCTCGGACTAGACCTGTGAGCTTGGTAAGGAGACGCCCTCTCTTACTGGGATCGATGTCAACCCAGCCCGCAGATTCGAGCGTCGTCCTCGCAATTTCGATTGCAGCCTTCGCATCTTGTTTCGTGGCTCGTGGAACTTCGGCGACAACCTCGTTGTTCGAAGGATCAAGAACTAATGAAACAGCCCCATTTGAGCTGTCCTTCCATTCTCCGCCAATCAGCATCTTGTACTTCTGAATCTGAACTGTCAAGTCCGCATTCCAAACTGGATGAAGCTATAAAAGAGCGTTTCCTCAGGCGGGAATCGTTTGCGGCTTCATCTCACGGGACATGTCGATCAATAGTTGGATTCTCCGGTCAAGGTCGGGATACCTGCTGAGCAAGCCTCTTCCTTTGTGGCCCACAAACAATCCGGCACCGGGTCCGGGTGAGCCGGCTTGAAATGCTGAGTGAACCTTCAACAAAGCGGATGCCAGGGCCAATGGCTTTTGAGTGTACTTGACCGAGGACAGGTCGGCCAAGAGCTCTCGTTCCCTATGGACTGCCGCCTCAACAAGATGGAGAGTTGGATCAAAAGCAAAGGCCAATTTTGCCAATCTAGCGAGTCCCTTTTCTAGGGAATCATTGTTCTTCAAGTGGGAGAGTTCGTGAGCAATGACCGCCTCAACCTCTGCTTGGGGCATAGACGAGACCAGTTCTGGAGATACCGCCACGACTTTCAGTCCCTTGTTATCCAAGGAAAATGCGTTTCCAACTGTTGCTTCTCTTAGGTCGACTCCTCGGATGTTCATTTTTCCGCAAAGATCTGCAAATGTCTCGCTCATTATAGAGCCTGAGGATGTTCCTGCAATCATGCCTTCCATCATCCTAGGGAACGCGTATCTTCGCGCAATTAGCGACAATAAAGACGCGATTCCTATAGATGCAAGCAGCGAGCTTCCAAGCACGAGTTCTATCACTCGTTGCGGCTGCCACTCATACATGTTGAGGAAAAGAGTGCACACCACAAAGCTAGTCCCAAGAAACGACCAAAAGAAAACAGAAGAGGATAAAATCGGATAGAGCAGTCTCGATCTTCGCAAAGGATTCCCAGCATTCGATCGGTAAGCAAGGAAACAGAAGGCTTGGACTACTAAGACGGCGGCTACGATTCCAAGAGTCGCTCGCGAAAGAAAGTAGACAGAGTAGAGTTCCAGGCTTATCGTTGCCCGGACTCCCTTCGAACTTTTTCCTCCAGCCTCTTCAGCTCATCCTTCGGAATCTCATCCATGTAGTCGTGCAAGGTGGAAATTATGCTCGGTCCGAAAGCCGTGAGCAACCTATCGACAAACCCTTTGACGACCCGACCCTTCACCTTGTCCTCCGAATAAAGCCGGTAAACGTATCGGGACCCTCCTCTTCCAACGGCCTCGTCGCGGGTCAGAATACCCTTCTTGAACAGCCGATCTAGCGTGGTACTGATAGTAGTGTAAGCGAGCCCGCGACTAGAATGAAGGTCCTGGGCAACCTCTCTAGCAGAGGCTCTGCCAAGCCGTACAACGCTTCCCAGAACTGCCGCTTCTAGGTCCCCTAGTTCCAATGCCCGACGGAACTTCTAATGGGAACCCTCAATATCTAACTTTCTATTCAGGTCGGAACTATCCAAGAAAGCTGAGCGACGATCCAGACCAGTCCTGATATCGCGAGAGGAACCCGGTTCGGAGGGCCAGAGTAAGCCTCCCGCAGACTCGTAATGCAACTACTCCCCACGACGATCAGAACCGCGTCAGCCGTCCGACGCTTTCTACCTTTCTCGCCCCTACAAACGCAAATAGTCCAAAATGCCCCGGGGAATAAGACGAGAGAGCTAATCTAATCAAGGCCAGGAAGACTTCGTCTGCGAAAAGAGAGAAGGAGGAACACTCTTCATAAGAGCGCGATGACCCACTCAGAATCGCTACTGACCTATCGACTTCGATAGGGGGCTTCTTCCGACTCACAATGCAGCTTTCCTGAATTTCGGGGCGCTTGAAGTTGATTAGCTCTAAAGGGTTCTAGTACTCTCACCTGCCATCGCACGGTTCAAGACGTTCTAAACTCAGCAATTCGAACTTCCCTTGACTCCAAGGGAGGATTATCATGAGATCAAGAGGGACTATCACAGTTCTCACCCTTATCGTCGCAGCCATACTCACTCCCCTATTCATCACTAACGTCCACGCGATTCAGGGGTGTAAACCGGGAACGCCACCCACTTGCTATCTCTATGCGCAGACCAATGTGCCTAGCACAGAGGGCTCGGTAATAGTTCGAGAAGACGGAAACAACGCCCTAGAATTCGCTCTGCCTCACCTCTTCGCCTTTACCAATGGAACGACCCATTCACTTGAAGTCCTCTCCCTAACGATCAGCGGCACGCCATCTGGTGCCCGCTACCTCTGGGACTCACGTGCCGAGTGGGTCTGGCACGGAACGCAATGGTTTCCAACTGCAAACATGACAACTCCCCAGATGGTATTCAATTACACCTTACCCAACGACCAGTTCACAGCCCAGTTTGACAAGCAATTCCAATACACGCTAACATTTACGGATTACAACGGAGCGGCATTGAGTCCTGCTCCGGCCAGTATTACACTGTCAGGTCCCACTGGCACTCTGACGACCTCTGCCTACTCTGGTCAGTGGTTGCAAGCCGCAAGCTGGAGCGTCGTAGATGCGAAATGGGAAGGGATACCCGGTCTTGTAATAGGTGCGCAAACGATAGATCTCACCAACGGTAACGTAGCAAGGTCGATCCAACTCGCAGTCTACCCGGCGACTGTAAAAGTCGTTGATCCGAACAATAATCCCGTTTCCGGTGCGAATGTAACCGTTACCTTTGCGCCTCCAAACTCAACCAGTGTAAGCCACCTAACCGGCAGCCAGGGAACGGTCAGCCTTGGAGACATTCCGCTCGGACCCTACACAGCTCGCGTCACGTACCAAGGACAGGATGTAAAATGGTCTGAAGATGCCTCAGCAACGCCTGGAGGTGTTAGCACTATCACTCTGAACATAAGCAGCACAACCTCTGCTCCCGTCGTCTCCGCTGTCGTCCTACTGACGATATTCGGAGTGGCGCTTTTCCTAATCCTATTGGCTATCAAGGTACGAAAGCCACCGCCTCCACCAACGATATAACATCGTCAAGCCTCTAATTGCTCTAAGTTCGCTTCTTTGTCAAATTTCCAGACTTTGTTCGATATTCGGAGAATGATAATCCTTATACTAATACCCGATAAGCGAACACATGCGTCGAGATGGCAGGGGAGATCGAACGCGGAGGCAGATATCTGCAGCAGAAGATCTCGACGACATTGCAACTCTGATTAACATACTTGAGCTACATGCGCGCCTCAGAAGCGAGTCGAGCGGGCTTGAGAACGAGTTCGACTAGAAATTACTAGGACTTAGAGCGTTATCGCACAATTTTCGCAACAGCTTCCGCACCAAATTAACAAACAATGACTCTTAGGACAAAATAACGCCCTCAAACAACTTCTGATATCGGACGAGCACCGGGCTCGACTCTTGGGGAAACAAGTGAGCCTCGCATGTTTCAGACTCCTTCCATCGCAATCCTTACTTTTCATATCAAGGCTGTGTCAGAATGTTCGATATCATGCGCATTTGAATTCCGCCTCCTTGTCGCGATGAACTTGTAGCAGGTTTGAAAACTTAGGACTTGGTTGAACGCATCTTCGCGAGCTCGGTCACTCAACGATGCGTCTAGAGGTTACAATCCCCATTCATATGCCGGAGCGTCTTAACGGGAAATAGTAGCTTTCGGCGGTTAGCTTTCCCTAGGTGAACTTACAACTGGAGTACAGTTCCTCGCCCTTCAAAGGATTCTATGAGCTCATAGGAGGAAGTCTACCCGACTCGTCCTCAGTGCTGGTCACCGGCGACCCAGGAAGTGGGAAGACCACTCTTGCACAACAGATTCTCTACGAGGAGCTCCAGAGATCGAGACCATGTATCATTGTCACGTATGACACGTTCCCTGCCAACATCCTTGAGAGGATGGGTCAGTTTGGATGGGACCCCAGAAAATACCAGCTGCTGAACAAGCTGAGCATCGTCGACTGTTACTCGGCCACCGCAGGCGTGACTGAAGGAGTCGTCCCTCAACCATTTGACCTGACCAACGTGAGCATCTACCTAACGTCAGTTATGGAAAAAATGGGGAACCATCAAGTTACCATCATAGTCGACTCGTTGATGCCCATCTTCAGCGAGACGGAACCGAAGCACGCGGTCAGCTTCCTCCAGAGTATCGCCGCCAAAGTCAAGAAAGCGGGTGGAAAAATGATTGCCACTCTTTCTACGGGAAGTGTCCAGCCTGAGCTGTTCCACAAGGTCGAGAGTCTTGTGGACGGCGTCGTCGAATTGCGAATGGTGGAGGAGCATCAGGTGCTACGTCGATATCTGCTCGTGAGGAAAATGGATCGTCGTCAGATCATCCCACGACTGGTACGCTTCGATATCATAAGCGGGATAGGTATTCAACTTCATCTCCCTCGATTCGGATTCCTTAGAAATCGGCCAAGCGTGGGGACCAGTGTCGGAAGGACATAGGCCGAGCCCATTTTCCAGAATCAATCATGCCTTGGCGTTTTCCATCAATTCTTCTCGATAAGATCGGCAATGTCTTCTGATGATGATATATCTCGTGGGTGCGGCTGTTCTCAGATAGTTGAATCCGGTTTTGTTGAGACTCCAATCAGGTCTCTATTCGAAAGACCACAAGATTGGCGCGGGGGTGAAGCCCATATCTATTTATTCCCCGACGGACTATGCTATGTCGGAAGCTGCATGGCCGAGCAGAACTCGCCAGAATATCCTCCTGCATTAGACCTCGAAAGGGAACTGACCAGAAAGGAGCGGCAGATAGAGTATCTCCAGACCGAGCTCCGCCGGTACCACAACCTGATGGAGGAGCTGAAACAAGGTATGCGTCCGATCGGGACTATTGAAGAGGTCAAGGGGGATATGGCCTTGGTCCGGTTGTCGGGCGGGCAGGCATTCCAGGTCAGCATACCTCCAGAGATTAGAGAGAAAGTGTCGACCGAGGTGGATGCGGTCCTCTCCCCTACGAAGGGGGTTATTGTCGACGTAATTGACAGGTTGCGCGAACGTTCACTCTTAGAGTATCAAGTGGAAAAATCGCCTAAGGTGTTTTACGAGGATGTTGTTGGTCTCGAAAAAGAGCTGCTTAGTCTGAGACAGGCGGTCGAGTGGATACTTGACCCTCAGGTCCGAACTCGGCGAGAGCAAATTATCCGCGATCCAAGGATGTTGGAGGAAGCCGGGTCCATACTATTGTTCGGTCCGCCTGGTACGGGAAAGACCTACATGGCAAAGGCGGTCGCGGGAACAATCGGTCAGAGAGGCCAAGAGACTAGCTTTCTCAAGATAGAGAGCTACGAGATAGTATCAAAGTGGCTTGGCGAGTCGGCGAAGAACGTCAAAGAAGTCTTCAAGCTGGCTCGGGAATCAGCTCCTACAGTTCTTTTCATCGATGAGGCTGATGCCATTGGACGTGCGAGGATGGAGGCGACGACGGACGCAGGGAGAGATGTTCAGGGAATGCTCAACCAGATTCTTACCGAGCTTGGAGAGGGTTTCCATGTCAACCGAAACGTGTCTGTAATATTTGCTACGAACTATCCGAGTGTGATAGATACCGCTCTTCTGGACAGAATCAAGCGGATCATCTATGTTCCGCCTCCGAGATCGATGGAGGAAGTGAAGCGTTTGCTGGACTTTTACTGCTCCAAGGTCGAGCTGGACCCGTCTATCTCGAACTATCGGGGAGGGTTGACTGACGAGGCCTTTGGGGATATCTGGCGAACGATTAGATCTAGGAAGCAGTTGTATGAGGCTTCGATTCCTGAGCGGGGGGTTACTGTTCGCGAGCAATATGTTGTGACGCCTCGGGATCTGAAGAATATCGTTCAAGAAGCGGCGAGCGAGGCTTCTTTTGCGGGTGAGCGCTGGGTGACGATGGACAGGATGCTTCCATTGTTCAAGAGCCTCGCCGCAGAAGAACGAGGTTCACGTATCTTCAGCTAGGCTAAGCCTCTCGGCTTATTACGCTGACCTGGATGTCTGGGACGCTATGTCTTCCAGGTTCGGCGACGATCCCTTCGCCATTCGGGAACCAGACGAGACAGTGGGCAGATTGGAACGATTTCTTACAACTCATCTGGAAGAGGCAGGTGCACGTAGCCTCGTCGTTGGAATGTCTGGCGGTTTGGATTCCAGTGTTACTGCGGTGCTGTGTGCGCGTGCTCTCGGGGGCGGACGGGTTTTGGGGATAAGTCTGCCGGAGAGGGAGACGAGAAATGATGGGGCTCTGGAAGATGCGAGGTTGGTTGCATCGAAATGTCGGATACATTTCAAGATTATTGACATTACATCGATTGTGGAAACCTCTCGTAACGTTCTAAGCGCCAAGATGGCCGGGGGAGTTCCTTGGGGCAATGTCAAAGCGCGGCTCCGGGCTATGGTTTTGTACTATTTTGCTAACACTGAGCGTGGTCTCGTCGTGGGAACCGGTGACAAGAGCGAGCTCATGCTGGGCTACTTTACCAAGTTTGGTGATGGAGCCTGCGATATGCTGCCTTTGGCTGATCTCTACAAGACATCAGTGCGGAGTCTGGCTAGACACTTAGGTATCCCGGAGAGGATCCGGGTGAAAGCCTCGAGCCCTGAGCTGTGGCCGGGACAGACCGCAGAGAGAGAGCTAGGGCTCAGCTACGAGAAGCTTGACAGGATTCTCTGGGGACTTGAAAGATGGATGATACCGGAGGAAATTGTGAGGGAAACTGGATTGAAGCTGGCGTTGGTTAGGAAGGTTCAGGAGCGTTGGTTGAAGTCGGAGCACAAGAGGCGCCCTCCTTTAGCTATGAAGCTGGGGTATCGAACTGCGGGCGATGATCTCCGGTTGCCTCGGCTCGAATAGCTCGGAAAGACCACTCTTGCGTCGCGAGATGCTCTGTGCAATACCCCCCCCTCTTTTTTCCAGGGAAAATTTCCTGTCTGGCAGGGTTTCTGGGCGAGACAGGCGATTCAGGGCGCATTCCAGGCTTTGGTGGCAGGGCGCGGAGACGGGAAATCTAGGGCGATTCCCGAACGAATTCTAGGCGAAATTTTAGCCATGTCCCAGAACCGAGGTCAGGGTTGATAATGGGCGATTTCTTCGGGTCCCCTTTGCTGGAGCCGGACGAATCGGTTCTTCGCAGCTCGAATCCGCATACAGGTATAGAGGTAATCTTTCCTCAGGGGAAGATTTCTCTATTCGAGCCAGTAGTACAAGTTGTCACCCGAGCCCTTAGCAACCTTCAGGCTTAGCTCCAACCCGGGTTTCAACTGATTCTTGTCGACGGCAGGACTGATCGGTGCGAATACGCGAAGCCCATTCGTGAGTTCTGCGAGCCCTAGTAGGTATGGGGTTTCCGATTGAAAGGCGGGTGGCGCGAAGAAAACGTTGGTGAAACTGATCAGGTTGCTCTTCCCGTCCAGCACAACCCATTCTATCGTGCTGTGGCGACAGTCCAGGCAGTCAGCTCTAGGCGGAAAATACGTTCTTCTACACTTCTTACACTTGGTCGCGGTAATCTGCCCCTTCTCCAGATAGGACAACAGAGGAATAATCTTGGTCTGGGAGACGTAGCCGAATCTTCCAAACTTTTCAAAACCCATTGCTGTTACGCCTTCAAGATCGTAATGGCGGAGTACATGCCTATTCCCCCGATGTTCTGAGCGAGCCCTATCTTTGCTCCATCGACTTGGGTGGAGCCCGCTTCGCCTCTGAGCTGTTTTGTCAGTGCGAACAGCTGGGAGGCACCCGTGGCACCGACAGGATGACCCTTCGAGATGAGACCTCCATCAATGTTCACCGGAATTTTTCCTCCAAGTTCAGTCTCCCCTTTCTCGAGAAGCCTGGTTCCACTTCCAGGTTTCGCAAACCCGAGATCCTCATAGTTCAGAATCTCGGTGATCGAGAACGAGTCATGAACCTCAGCAACATCGACATCGTTTGGACCCACCGAGGCCATCTGGTATGCAGCTTTCGCGGCGTTCTTCGTGACATCGAAGCTTGTCAACGGACCCTTTCGTCCCGCCAGGGACATTGGGCTCGAGGCGAGACCCAGCCCAGCGACCCATACCGGTCTATCTGTGAGCTTCTTGGCTTTCTCTGCGCTTGCAATGATGAGGCATGCTGCACCGTCAGCGTTCGCACAGCAGTCGAAGAGTTTCAACGGAGCTGACACAGGTCGTGACTTGAGGACTTCCTCAGCCGTTACGGGCTTCTGAAACATCGCATTTGGGTTTTTCGATCCATATTTTCGATTCTTCACTGTCACAAGTGCCATCTGTTTCTCTGTCGTTCCGTACTTTGCCATGTGGGCGGTCGCATACATTGCGTAGTATGCGGGCATTGTCGTCCCGAAGGGAGATTCCCACATGACATCTCCTGCTCTACCCATGAGCTCCTGGATCTCCTCCGAGGAGAGTTCGGTCATCTTCTGGACTCCTACGACCGCCATAACGTCGTGAAGTTTTGATGAGATTAGAGCCCAGCCGGTCCGGAGGCCAACCGCGCTGGAAGCGCAAGCTGCTTCGACGTTGAATGTTGGTTGAGGGTTGAGTCCGAGGTATTCCGCAACCACGCCTGCGGGTGAGCGTTGTTTGTCGTAGTGCGTGGCGGAGCAAACCACTGAACCATCTATTTTCGAGGAGTCCATGTCGGCGTCGTCAAGAGCGGAGCTGTACGCTTCGAAGGCCAGCTCCCGGAGGGACGCGTCACTCCTCTTTCCGAACTTTGTGTGGCCGACTCCGATGATTCCAATACGGCCCATAGATTGTAAGCTCCTATGGTAGAGTCTCTTACATCTTCACTTGAAGAACGTTTTCGGTAGTTGTTTAAGGTAAAGCGGAAAAAGGTCGGAGGCGTGCTAGGAGATTGCTTCTTTTGATTCCGCGTAGAGGAAAGTTATGCCGCCGGTGGCAATCTTGATTCCGTGCCTACCTGATTCGCGTCCAGCTGGGCTCTCCAACGCCTTCTTTAGGCTGTCCATGTTCTCGAACTCAAGCTCCACGACTTGGTAGTAGGCGGGTTCTCCCCGCGGTGCCCCAACGATCTTGTGAACCGTGTATTTTTTGAGTCCTGGCATTGCCTTCGCCATCGGAACATGGTCTTTCCAGTATTGCTCATCGAACAACTTCGAGTCTTTCGGCTGTCCGAACAAAACTATGATCTTTGCCATTTTTCGCCGTCTCCTAGAAGCTTGTAGCTATGGTTTCGTTCTTCTTAACCTGAACCGCTTCGCCCTCAACTCCCAGCTCAGGTATGGCTGGTACTTTGATACCCATCTCTTCGATCTCTGACCGTTTCTTCTCGATCGCTTCTCTCCAGAACTTCACTTTCTCCTCGAGAGTGAGCACTCCTAGCCCCGCGTCCCTGGCAGCTTCCTCCATCTCTTGGTCGACTTTGTCGAAGTCTACGGGGAGGTGCCAGAATTCTGGCTTGTGCTGGTAGAGGAGGGGTGAGAGAAAGATGAAGCCCTGTTTCATCTGGCGGGTTATTGTCATTTTCTGCTCCTCCGTGAATTTCTCCGCCATAGCTCGGAGCAGAGCCATTGTGGCTACAAGGTGGCGTGTCTCGTCTCGTGTAATGTTGCGGAAGGTTTGTTGGTAGATTCCGAGCTTGCTGGTCTGGCGCATCGCATTGAAGATTGTTTCTGCCCCTATTTCCGCGAAGAAGAAGCCTGCAAACAGAATCTCAGGGGGCAGGTATTCCCATGCCTTTAGGAATCCTTCCCAATAACGTCTACCGTCATCGTATAGTGCTTGGATGTTTCGAAGGGCCCTCGCTTCGAAGTCTGATTGGGGCTTGTAGCCGTACGGCCAGTTGGGGCAGAGCTTGTCACAAGCTCTCCGGCAGACCTCATCATGCCGGCACTCATCATATGTTATGGAGGCAAGCATCTTCTTCGTAGGGTCATCCATGTTCAGCTCTGCTGCTCTTACGGCACCGAAGCCGAAGGCTCCTATTCCGGATTTCTCGAAGAGGGCGAGTTTTGACATCCAGTAGGCTTGTGCTATTCGTTCCTTCGAGTCGAAGTTCTTCTGGTCAAGTTCGTCCCAGGGAAAGGTAGCCGGGTTCCAGTTTTGGGCGAAGGACAGGTCGAAGGCCTTGAACATTTGTTGGTTCGTCACTGTCCAGTTTCCGGGGAAGATGTTGAGGTCCCGTTTTGGTCGTTTGTTCTTGTCCTTGCCTGGCACAGTTTTTCCAACTCTCGGGATTGAGGAGCTTGTTACTTAAACGTGAAAGTCCGAGAATGTTCGGCGTCTCATTTTCCTGAGAATCTGGGTTGGCGTTTTTCTAGAAAGGCTTTGACGGCTTCGAGATGGTCGCCGGTTCGCCCGGCTATGTCTTGGTTGTACGCCTCGTAATCGAGAGCTTCAGGCAGTTCGAGGCTTGTGACTCGGTTGACGATTCGCTTGGATAGTCCGAGTGCCTTGGTTGGGCCTGTTGCAAGCCGGTGGGCGAGCTCGTCCGTATGTTTGTCGAGTTCGGCGGCCGAGACGACTTTGTTGATGAGTCCGAGCTGTTCGGCTTCTTTGGCCGATATTGTTTTTCCGGTCATGATTAGTTCGAGGGCTCTTCCGGGGCCAACCATTCGGGTTAGGAAGTAGCTACTTCCAGAATCTGGTACCAAGCCTATTCCGATGAAGGCTTGTTTGAGGCCCGCCTCCTCTGAGGCTACTCGGATATCGCAGGCGAGGGCGAGGCTCGCACCGCTTCCTGCTGCTATACCGTTCAAACTGGCGATAATTGGTTTCTCGATATTTCGGATGCGGGTTATGATTGGATGATACTTTTTCCGCAGATGATCTCCTAGTGAGGGATGTGCTCCTTCGCCGTAGCGCTCCTTTAGTCCTGCTACGTCTTCGCCGGCTGAGAAGGCTCTGCCTGCACCTGTTATGACGAGGCATCGGACTGTCTCGCTCTTCTCCGTGTCTTTGAGAGTTGCGAGTAGTTCTTCTCCCATCTTGTCGTTTATGGCGTTTAGCGCATTCGGCCGATTCAGGGTGATTTTGCTGATGTGGTCGTGTTCTTCGACGATGAGTGTTTCAGGTGCCAAGCATTATCGTCCTTTGAAGCTTGGAGGACGTTTTTCGGTGAAAGCTTTCATCCCCTCTTTCATGTCCTCGGTCGAGAACAGGAGGTAGAAGTTCTTCCTCTCAAACTGCAGTCCCTCTTCGAGGGGCGTGTCGAAGGCTTTCAGAACGGCTTCCTTGGCTAGACGAGTGGCTATGGGGGCTTTCTGGGCGATTTGCATCGCAAGCTTTCGCGCTTCATCAAAATAGGCCTCCACCGGCACAATCCTGTTGACGAGCCCATGCTTCTCCATCTCTCTCGCGGTCACGGGTTGTCCAGTTAGAACCATTTCCATTGCCCGGTACTTTCCAATTGTTCTTGTGAGACGCTGGGTTCCACCTGCCCCGGGCATTATTCCAATGTTGATCTCAGGCTGGGCGAACCGTGCGGTCTCGGATGCTATGATGATGTCGCAGTTCATAGCTAGTTCGCAGCCGCCTCCATAGATGTAGCCGCTGACCGCTCCTATGATCGGCTTCGCGATCTTCTTTAGACGATCCCAGAGGGCGAACTTGTTCTCCTCGATCAACATGACAGGGGTCGCTTCGGCTAGTTCTTTGATGTCGGCTCCTGCAGAGAAAGCGTCGTCGCCGCCCGTCAGGACCGTTGCTTTGATCCTGTCGTCCTTATCGAAAGCCTCGAGGGCTTCCGCTGTTTCTCGTATGAGTTCGAAGTTGAGGGCGTTGAGGGCCTTCGGACGGTTTAATCGAATGATTCCGATTGGCGGCTCAGTCTCGACTAGTATGTGGGCGAAAGGCAATCGTTATCGGTGGTGCGTGGTTTGTGTTCTGTATAAAGTGTTAGGATTTTTGTCAGCGTTTGGTCTGGAGGTACTCATAGTATCCTCCCTTGCTCGTCTTCTTTCGTGTAGGATCGCCGAGGTATCCTTGTTGGACCATTTCCTTCAGAAGCTTAGGTGGTATCCATTTACTGTCACTCGTCGCCTTGTAGAGTGATTCTATGTTCCGGAGTCTAGTGTCCAGTCCGACGAAATCTGCCAGTTCGAAGGGTCCCATTGGATGGTTGTAGCCAAGTTTCATGCAAGTATCGATGTCCTGAAGGCTGGCAACGCCGTCCTCTAGTATCTTTGAGGCTTCCATGTAGAGCGTGAGTCCGAGGCGATTGGCGATGAAACCAGGCTCATCTTGGGCCATGACAGGCGTCTTGCCGATCTCGTGGACAATTCGGGACGCTCTCTCGATCGTATCAGGTGATGTTGATGCTCCTCGAATGATCTCGACGAGTTTTGTAACCTGGGCTGGGTTGAAGAAGTGCATGCCAAGGGCTCTATCTCTTTTTGAGATTTTTTGTGAGATCTTGTCGAGGCTCAATGTCGATGTGTTTGACGCTATTATCGCGGCTGGTGGTGCAGCGGATTCGATTCTCTGAAACAGGTTCTGTTTGAGCTGCAGATCTTCGAAGGCGGCTTCGATCACTAAATTCGAGTTTCTGCAGGCGTCGTTCAGCTTGGGAGTAGTCTTGATACTGGCTAGAGCCCTGCTTGCCTGATCCGGAGTCAGTTTTCCCTTTGAGACGGAGGCGTGAACTCCGTATGGTCCGTTTGCTATTTCGTCGATCCCTGTTTTCAGGGCTTGTTGATCCTCATCTGTGACCTCTACTTCGTGACCATGTTGGGCGAATACTTGTGCTATCTGTCGTCCCATCATGCCGAATCCGACAATTGCGACCTTCGTTCTTGATCGACCTAGGCCTTGCCCTTCCTCCTTCGATCTTGGAGAATCTTGAGACGTTCAGCTCTTCGCTGTTTTCCTTCTCTCCAACGTTTTTTTTCCTCAGGCGTCTCCGGGATGACGTCGGGGATTTCGATCGGCTGTCCGTTTTCGTCTATAGCAACGTAGGTGAGGTAGGATGAGCCAGTGTGTGTTATTCTGCCGGTCTTCAAGTCCTCAGCTTCTATTCGGACCCCAACTTCCATCGAAGTTGTTCCAGCGTAGTTAACGGAAGCTTTGAGGCTGAGAAGGTTTCCAACATAGACTGGGTGATAGAAGTCCATGCGGTCGATGCTTGCTGTGACTACAACGGTTCTCGCGTGTCGCAGGGCTGTGACTCCGGCCGCGACATCGACCAGTTTGAGTATTGTCCCGCCGTGGACGTTTCCCATCGGGTTCGCATCCACTGGCATCATCTGGCTGGAGAGAGTGGTCTTGGAGGTGCTTACCGGCTTTGACGGCCTGCTCATATTGCTCAGCCCATCGGGTGATCTAGGGGGACTTTAGCTTTCCCAGAACAAAACCTATGTTGAGGTATCATGTTCTCAATCGAGACTTGAAGCTCGCTGTTGGAAGCGACGAGAAGACCGTTCTAACAGATTTTGTTATCGAGGAGTTGAAGAGAAGAGGTCACGCTGTCACACTCTCCGGTCCGCTGAAGGGCGAGGCGATGGGCTGGCCTGATGTGGGAGAGAAAGTCGGACTAGAGGTGAGCAATAGGAGAGCGGACCAAGGGATTCTATTCTGTTGGACCGGAACGGGCGTCACGATCGCTGCCAACAAGGTCCCAGGGGTCAGAGCCGCTTTATGCTGGGACGCGGAAACGGCCAAAGGCGCTCGCATGTGGGACGATGCTAATGTTCTGGCGATGAGTTTGAGGGCTACCTCGACAGCGGTGGCGAAGGAGATCTTAGACGCATGGTTTTCTAGCGGTCCCGTCAAGACTGGGGTCGATGCGGAGCTCATCGAACGGGCAAGGAGACTCGATTCGAAATACCTCAACGCTCAGCAAACTCAATAAGCAGATCGAGAGGTGCCTAGGATTCCGACCCTGTTTACAGTCTCGGTGCCGTAGGTTGGTAGCTCTGGCTTCATCATTTTGAGGCTCGACTGAATCGGTTTGTCACCCTGTTTTCCGTGGTCGGGTTTGGCTTGGCTATTATCAGGAAGCTATGGGTCAATGGTAGGCTTCCCATGTTGTCGCAACCTTCTGACCCGAATCATCCTTACTGCCGGTACTGCGAAGGGGCGACCTACCATGAATATGACCCATATTTCCACGCTTGGGTGTGCCAGACTTGCTTCGGGGGAATGATTCGAGCAGACAAGAAGGACCCGCTGACAGTTCTAAGGAATGAGCTGAATACTCTGGCTATGAAAATCGCGAAGGAGGGCTACACAGCGGCTGTAAAGGGAAAATTGAAAGAGGTCGCTGGGCAGCTTCAGAAACTTGCCGACCGTCCCTAGTTGCCAACGCAGGATTAGCTAATCGTAGATTCTTGAGACAGCGAATATGCCTCTCAATCCGTGGAAGGCCTGTATCCCTCTTTCATAGATACAGTTGATAATTTATCAGATGAAGAATTGCGGCAGGTGGAATAGTGGTGGGGCCGGTGGGATTCGAACCCACGACATCCGCCGAGTCTATCGTCTACGGGTATCTTCACGCGCTCCCGAATTTCCTCATCCCTCGATATGGGTCGGTGCATATGTTTCCATTGATTCTGGAGCCCGTCGTCATTCCTTTCTAGGACCCAGCTCTCTGGTCGGGTCTGGCTAGACTACGGCCCCGTGCTGTAACGAAGGCTCTGTGCAGTGCCCCACCGAAAGGCGGGTGTCGGAAATTCTTGGTATAAAGGTTAGTCGAAAGACCAGCGAAGAATCGGCCTATTCTTCTTTCTGGGCGATGTATGTTCTTGTCTCAGGCACGTACCATCTTGTCGCCTCTCGGAAACGGTGCCAGAAGTCGTGGAATGTGGATAGGTCTCGTGATTCGACGAGGATCATGCCGTTGTAGGTCGTTCCCCAGATGTGGGCGTATTCTGCTACTATGGCGAGGTCTTTGGACAGTGTCTTCTTGAATCGTGCCCAGTCGGCTGTGGCTTTCTTCTTATCCGCTTCGGATAGGGGTCTTACCCGGTAGAAGATTAGGAAGGCGAATATCAGGCAGGGTGCACCTTGCTCGGGCGCTGTGCCGGGTCTAGATTAATCTAGTTTTCGGCTTAGCTCCCGGGATCTGAGGCATACCTGCGGTTTTGGAAGCGTGGGTTACATGTCTCTTTAGTCATGGACTCCACGAATTCTCTCATGGAGAAGAGTGCTAGACCAGACGTTGTTGTAGGGGTTTCGCTTGAGAAGGGTAGCAGTTTTCACAATCTTTTCCCTTTTCATATTGGCCATCGGAATCCCTGGTGCCGGAACATTTCGCCCCCAGCCTTATTCTGCCGGGCCGTTAGGGTCGACAGATTATCCTTGGGCGATGTTCCACTACAACCAATTTAGGTCGGGCGCAACGCTGGCGAGCGCGCCCAGCGCTGCGAACCGGATGTGGCAGTTCGCAACCGGATCTTTCGTCTATTCGTCTCCAGCTGTTTCGGACGGGCTTGTCTTTGCATCCTCGTTCGACATGAACGTGTATGCGATTGACGAGTACAGTGGCCAGCAAAAATGGTCCTTCAACACTGGAAGTGTCATCTTTTCCTCGCCTGCGGTCGCAAACGGTATGGTATATGTTGCGTCTAGAAACGGAGGGATTCTGTACGCGCTCAACGAGCAGACAGGCTCCGAAGTCTGGGGCAGAGGCACTCTCAACTATTTCATCGCATCATCACCCGCCATCGCAGACGGGAAAGTCTTCTACGGTAACTGGTGCGCCTCGGGCTGTTTCCAGTTTGGGCAGTTTGTTGCCTTGGACGCAAGCACGGGTGCTGTTCTTTGGGCAAACGCAACACTTCCTTCCTCTACCGTGGCCTCCTCGCCGGCGGTGGATAGTGGTCGGGTCTTCTTTGGACTGGACGATGGATCTGTCACCGCTCTCAACGAGACTAATGGCAAGGCAATATGGAGAGTAGTACCCGGCGGAGCCGTAGCTGTCAGAAACGCGTTGGCGATAGCTTATGGACGGGTTTACATCGGCACTGCAACCAAGTTTTTCGCACTGGACGAGATGACCGGCGCGACTGACTGGTCGTTCAACACAGGAAACTCGAACTCTACCTCTGCCGCGGTCAGCAATGGAGTCGTTTACTTTGGAACAGGCAAGGGCAACATCTACGCTGTCAACGCTACAACGGGGGCGCAGAAATGGGTGGCTGCAACCGGAGCCGCAGTCTCCTCCTCTCCCGCTCTCTCGCTTGGCTCCAACATGGTCCTCGTCGGGTCAAACGACCATTATCTTTACGCGCTGAACGCCACTTCGGGGGTTAGGCTTTGGAGGTACGTGACTGGGGCTGCAATCTGGTCGTCCCCGGCGGTTGCTGATGGCAGAGTGTTCTTCGGCTCTGACGACTATAATGTGTACGCTTTAGGGGCGATCGCTCCCAAGCTGCAAGCAACAATATTTCCGAGTGTAACGAGCTTAAAGCCCGGACAGGTATCCACGCTTACCATTACCGTGACGAACGGGTCAGCTCCACAGACCGGAGTCACGCTTGCTCTAACCTCCTCGGCTGGGGGCGGTTTCACTCAACCAGTCCCCGGTAGTCCAGGCTTGTACTATTCCAATTTCACAGCGCCTCTAGTGAGTTCCACTAGCGGTACGATAATTCAGGTCGTGGCTAGCGAGACTGGCTTTCTTAGCGGGTCCGCCCAGACCACGATCATTGTGAATCCTTTCCCACCTTTGACGGTCGCCACCGCGGCCAGTCCAACATCTATCACTCCAGGGGGGGAGATCGTCCTAGAGATTAGAGTCACAAATGGAACTAGTCCGGTGATGGGGGCCACGATCTTCCTCTCCTCCTCAGCAGGAGGGGCTTTCTCAGCCCCGACGGATGGAGGCAACGGAAACTACACCGCCGTCTATAGTACACCGCTTCAGGCTTCAAGCCCAACTGTCACGATTCAAGCCTCGAAACCCGGGTTCTCCTCGGGACAAGACACTGTGACAGTTACGGTGAACGGGATTCCAAACCTCACGAACTTGAAGGTCTCTGGGATTCCCTTCATCTTCATTATCGCCGGAGCAGCTCTGCTATTCCTAGTTGTTCTGATCGCGCTAGTGTCAAGGAGAAAGAGTGAACCTTCCTCACCATATTATCACCCGGTTGAAGCGCCCCCGACGTATGCTTCGAGGCCTGATTTCGGAGAAGGCTTATCTAGCCGATTCCGAGGTGGCTTGTTCACGGGGTTGGCGGCCATAGGTGGGAGCTAGGACCCGTACCCATTCCGAACACGGAAGTGAATCTCCCATGCGATCTATGTGGTAGTGTGGTGCGAAAGCCCACGCGAAGCTTGGACCGCTGCCAACCTCATTTTTCTGTTCTGGGCGATGATGGAGTGTTTTGTTTGTTGGATATCTTTCGGTCTAGTTTGGGCTAGTGCTGTTCAGTCTTAGGGATCAACGTTTATAATGTTCAGACCGGAATGTTGAGCATAGTCCGGTGCCTATTCATTGCTGCCTGTTTCTCTCCATGAAAATGATCTTCTAGGTGGATTGCTCGGGAATCTGGGCACGATTAGCCAGTTGCTCTTCACTGTTCTTTTCATCGCGTTGTTCTTCGGGTTTGGTCAGAAGCTTCAGATGCGCCAGTTTCTCTGGGAGATCGATAAGGGCTTGCGGAGATTGGACATGTTCCGAAACTCCGCGAAAGATCTGACGTTGAAGACCGTTAAGGAGATCGGAAAACCCTTGACTGATCCGGGTCCACAGATCAACGTGTTGATGGAGCAGTTCTTGATCTCGCCGGTCGACATGGATCCGGCTGGGATCGTGGGTAA